>ERZ809504.109-NODE-109-length-11577-cov-6.128971_pt1 | contig 11577 bp, 5 predicted proteins | sample MGYA00521273_ERZ809504 | MGnify/ENA primary metagenome ERZ809504 (study PRJEB31581, sample SAMEA3312979) | metagenome | study: EMG produced TPA metagenomics assembly of the PRJEB8939 data set (Metagenomic analyses of Rumen microbiomes reveals...
AGCTATAATTTATTTGAGTTTTTCCGAGATGCAGCCTACCTTCGACCGAAGGTCAAAGGTACGAATAAGTGAGCGAAATGCCAAATTTATTTGAGCATTTCCGAACTATATTATCATCCTTTCAATGTCTGGCAACGGTAGTTATATGACTGCCAGTAATATCGTTTCAGTTTCTCTTGTAAGAAAGAACGACGAATCAAATCTTTTGCAAGAGGCTGTTCTGTGGCAAACATATCCAATTCACGCTTCACCAAACGAGGTACAAGTCCTATACGACGACCAAACTCCTCGAAGTCGCCACGTGTGACTGTGCGAGTGTCTGAGAATTGCATTCCTTCACGGAACAGTCCTTTGTCGAGTGCAAAAATATGAGGTTCGTAGAGATGAAGGCTAGTATTGATGAGGTCATAGGCTGGAGAAAGATGATATTCGCCATCGCTAAAGAAACAGAGGGCATTGGCGGCAGTCTCGATATGATAGACCTGCGAAGCTAACTGCATACTCCTCGTTGCTGTCACCTTCGTGATTAGGACTATTGAAGGGCAGGACATGCGAAACCTGATTGCCGTCAAACAGCAGTTTAAGGGCAGTTGGCGAGTAAGTTTGGAAACCTTCCGCCAGAGTGGATGGGCATCTGTTCAGTTGTTCCATTAGTCTATCGGTTTAACGGTTATAGCTCCGATGGTGTCATTCTGTGCTGTTGCCAAAAGTATGCCAAAGTCGTCATTCTCATCGATATGGAGCAACGTAGACTGCAACTGGCGATTAGCACCCTCTGAAAGCATATTAAAGAAATAAGGGAAGAGGTATGCAGACTGGTAGGCATCTTTGCGTACAGGCATGGCAAGACAGACAGGTTCACCATGATAGTCCTTATGATAAATGAAGACATACTGGCGATTGTCTGTTTCCTGAAGGATACCAGCCTCCACATCATGCACGAAAACTTTGCACTGTCTCATACGTCATCGTTTTGATATGAAGGTCTAACTGTAGTCCCAATGTGTCCAATATGATGAGCAAAGTGGCAAGTTGCGGATTCCCCTCGCCACGCTCTATAGCGACAAGAGTATTAATACCCACTCCTGCCAAGTCGGCAAGCGTCTGCTGATTGATGCCCAGATGCTTACGACGTTCCTTGATAACTGTTCCTATCTCCTTCCGGTTCATATTACCAATATATTGTGATTTCGCTGCAAAGATAGAGAAAAGTTCTGAATAAAACAAGGAAAATCACAACAAATTGCGATTTTCCTTTGATTTTCTTCTGGCTCACAGGGGGATGTCCCCCCCCTGTGAGGTGCAGTTAATGCCTGAACTTCTTGCCATTCAAGATGTAAATACCTGGGCGCAGCAATCGCCATGAGCCGTCCTCCACCTGTTGACGAGTAGCGACCTTACGACCCATCATGTCGTAGATACATCCATCCCCCTGGAAGGAGACACCCTCAGAAGGATTCTGCTCCTCCTCACCAGGTTGTTCACCACCCTCCTCGTCATTGTCGAAGATGATAGGTACGAACTCAATGCCACGCATGGACAGCTCACGGGAAGGAGAAGGTTCTTCACGGTAGTAAATCTTGTTGTGGAGTACATAGCGGTTGTTTCTCTGCCATGATGCCTGATCGTCGTCTGCCTCCTTGTTTGGTGTGGCATTGATGTAGAAGCCCACACCACTCGTGGCAAACTCAGGCAGCGGTGCGACAACGACACCAGTTGTTTTGTTGTAGCTATCAACTGTACTGGTCATCGGCACACCCAGAGTATATACATCGTTCGAGGGATCAGGGGCGAGCAGTTGCTCCAGATATTCACCTGTGAAGACACAGGAAAGCGACGAAGACGGCGTAGCGGTAGGTAGTGTGAGGGTTATCTTGCCCGTCTCATCCTTGACACGGATAATTACTGGCGTACCACCAGGCACGAACTTACCTTCTTCGTACGAGTCTTCGGAAATAGTTCTTGCCGGTACGGCAACAGGATGTACTGCCTCAGTATGCCATTCATTACATACGTAGGCATTATAGGTCTTCTCACCTTTGTTGGCAGGCAGCGTCACATCAAACGGCGCATAGAACGTAGCATAGTAGTAGCCGTCACCACCGTTGTTGGTTGCTATCACCATCGTGTCAGCAGGTACCATACTCCACTTACTTGCATCGACATCTACGTTCTCATAGTAATGCAAATCATAGATATGGGCGGCATCACCCTGCTTATAGTTAAGGTAGTGTCTTCTGGACCCACCATCCAAGTTGTATATGATGACCACCGCGCCACCGACGTCATCCACATGGAAGGTGGTGGCAGAGCCAGGGGTAGCCGTCATCTTGGCATAGCCCTCATTGGGATTCGTCTCAACTCCCATGACATAGAGATCCTGGGTTTTCATCGTAGCCGCTGTTGCTGTTCCTGAGAACTGGAAGATGGTTGATGCATCATTTTCTGTAGCGGGCACTGGGATGTCGCCTTGTGTGGCGATAGACTTTGTAAAGCCAGTGGTCAGTCCGCCTTCATCCTCAAACGTGGTGCTGGTGCCCTTCCTGCTGTAGAAGTGCATCGGCAGAACATCAGTAGAATTATTGCCATCACCATCAGCATCGGCACTCGGATTTCCATCGTAGTCGGTTGACTCTACCAAGTGCAGGTAGCCGCTGGCATAACGCTGAGGACTGATGCTCGAGGCACCAGGCTGGTTACACAGACGGTAGTACCCTGCAGCATAATTCACGATATTATCTTTGTTGTAGCATATCTGCTGTAACTCACGAATCAGTCGAGCTGGGTTGGCGGCATAGGTTGTTTTAGCTGTTTCGTAGGCTGTCTTACCATCGTCATTCAGTCCACCGACATTACCGGCACCCTGATAGTAAGGATTCAGCAACTGTTCGCTCAGCCCGTAGGTCCACTCCTGTACTGGTGTATCGTCGCTGAGTATGAGTTTACCATCTTGTGCTGGATTATCAGACTCTTTTACCCTAAGGAAGATCGTGTTATCTGTATTCAGTAGTGGATGCACACGGAAGGTACCGTTACCAGGGGTCGAGCTCTCCAACAGTTCGTAGATGTCTCGTTTGTCGTTTGATTCATATGACCCCATCACAACATCCTGATCGTCAGCAATTAAGGCAGTTGTCAACACATACTTTGACTCCCCACCATTTTTATATACATAACGATTAAACGACCTAAATCCGTAAGGGTCGCCCAGCGGTGCCCACAGGAAGTCGTTGGTGTAGTGCAATGCCTGTCCGCTCTCAGCTCTCATTCCCCTGACGATAGTGTAATGTGCCAGCTGAGGTGTACTCTCAGCCGTCTCAAACGTGTACCACAGGTAATGCGAACCTGCAGGCTTCATCTCTGTGATAAATTCGTCACCGGCATTGGTATCCAAGGTTGCCATCCTATATTCCACATTAACCTTTACCAAACTGCCTACGAGATCTGTCTTAGACATCAGCTTAGTGACCTTCAAACCTTTATAAAGGTTGTTCAGGTCTGTATTATCTTGCCAGCAATTAGCCCATTCATCATTGGTACAGTCGACAACGGTAGATACTACCGGGGACACTGATGTCACATGAGCTCTCTTGTACAAGTCCATTGGACCAACTTTATAGTAGTAATCGCCTGTAGCGTTAAGAGCATCGGCTTTTGTTTTCAAATCTGCCGCATCTGTCGCAGTCCGCGAAGAGCCTGCGCCTGAATATTCTGACGCAGTACTTCCTGAGATTTCATATACTGCATTATTAACGCCATCATTTGCCGTTGTTACCTTTACTTTCCTGTATATATACTGACCTGTAATCTTATAATAATAATCACCTACAGCAGCAAGAGCAGCGATACCAGTTTCCATATCACTTTCACTTGATACTGTCTTCTGGTATGTTCCTCCCTCACCTGCCGTCTGTATATTGTCTATATAGAAGTAATATGAGCAGTTTGGTCTTGAGAATTCGTTTGGAACTATCAGTTCGTCACCAATACTCACCTGACCGGCATCCACGCAATAGGTCTGACCCATATAGGTATGTCCTAACTGATATTTATCACCTGGAATACCAAAACTTTGTGATGTCAGGTCACGTTGTGTAGTGCCAAGGATATCCGTTTCCCCTAACGTCTCACTTGGGTGCTCTTCATCTCCCGTACGATAAGGTATAGTTGTTTTTACATTAGAGGTGTTGATTATCAGATGATATACCAGCTTATGCGTAGAGAGCGCAAAAGGAACAAACTTGTTGGGGGCTGTTTTAGATATCGACAGTGTGTGTGCGCCACTAGGATCAGCAAGAGTTCCGAAGCTGAGCATGTAATCCTTATCACCCGTCTTGGCGAAGACTCCATAGTCGTAACCGTCTTTTTTCAACAACATAAAGTCCTGTGGTGTGGAACTCAATTCCGCCGAGGCATCAATATACTTGTTTGCACTCTTCTTATAAATATGGAGGGCGTAAGGATCGCCACCGTCAAAGTACCAGGTATAATTAGCACCGCCAGTAAGGGTCTGGCTACCACCGTCAGAAATGGTAGAGCCATCAGATGCCATCATATTGTCGTTATACCAAATGATGTTGTAAGGCAGCTTGCCATTGATATCAATAGCCACATCGTTTGAGTCATCATGTCTTGCCACATGACCGCTAGAGGTACCTTTCTTATTCGGCACGTAGTAAGGCGTCTTGCTACTATCGAACGTCTCTGGATAGCGCACATACACCACATCATCGTAGAGACTGGAGAGGCTTGTCAATATAGAATAAACTATCACGTTATAGGTGTCGTCGCTTGGATCTGCCGGAGTTCCGTTTATGTCACGAGCCGCAAAACCGTAGTACAGATAGTCGTCCAAATTAAGCAGTTTCGACTGTGCACTCTCCGGCAAGGATGGAGCGTAGCCGTGACTGTCTGCCTCATCATTGTCCTGCGTAGCCGTGATAGCCAACTTACCATCGTTGGTGATGACATAATATGTGAAGTTGTGTGTCACATCATCGTTCAAGACAAGTCGTGCGCCGCTGGTGATAGTGCCCGTCTTATAGTTGAAGCTGGCTTCTGGTTCCGTCGTGGCAGCTGTCTCTGACGGTAATGTCATGCTTCCACCATTAACAAACTCGTAACCGCTGTCATCGGCGTATGCCTTCGCCACAGCCAGGGCATAGCCACCTTCAGGATGACCGAGCAGCGCAAAGCGGTCGGCACCATCGTTGGCATTAGGCACCTTGATACCTATACCCATAGGACTGGGGTTTTCCGAGGGGTTCGTCGTGTAATTCGCCTGACGGTTGAACAGTATCACAGCATAGGGGTCGGGCTCCGTATAATAGTCAGAAGAAGGGTCTGTGGGAGCTACGAAGAACTTCCACTGCCACTTCTTGGCATCAGCATCAATGACTAGCGGTTTAGAGTTGGACCAAAGGGTGGCAAAATCTCCTATGGTTTCTGTATAATCTGACACACTAGATATTGGTACTGCGTTTACTGTAACCTTATTATATGTGTATGACGACTCTTCACCAATCCTGAAGTAGTAATCACCCGTTGCATCCAATGCATTCCTCTTCGATTCATACTCTGTGGAATTCGTTGCCGTCAGCGAACGAGAAGAGTTCTCTCCTTTATAGAGACTGACTCCCGTTCCTTGCGTTTCGCCCACAGTCTTAGCAACAGTACCGCTCGCCTGCAGATCTTTATCTGCAAGCTTAACGGTAAACCAACGCCCCTGCAGAATATGGTCGCCATCGTGGTCGGCATCCTCATCGTACTCATATCGCACATAGACTGGATAATCTACATCGTCTGCGGACCCTTCGAGTTTCGCTGCAGCAAACGAACCCGTGATTTGCTTATCCAAGAGTCCCTTACCCTCTGCAACAGTAACTTTCTTCCAACTAAAATCACCTCGTGCACCTAATCTGAAATAATAGGTGCCTTTCGTAGGTAACAGTTTAGCAACATCAGACAACTCAATAGATTTATCCGTCAATGTCCTCTTGAAGTCTCCTGTTGCTGTTGCCCATTCTCCTCCATTACTATCTTCGATGGTTCCTTCTGCCAATCCCTTGTAATAAGTGAAGTTTGTTGCCAGCGGACTCTTGAAGTGGTCGGTGATGGTTGGATAGGTGTCTGCGCCACGCTTATAACGTAGAGCCTCACGTCCGTTGTTGTCGATGATATGGTAGTGGAAACGCTGCGGAGTCACGAAGAAGGTGGTCTGCGGACCCATCGATGCGTTGTTATCAACACTTGCCAGGGCATGATCCTCAGGGTCGCTCAACGTTGTATGCCAAGGTGTGGTACCTGGAAGATGTACACGCTGGGTGTGGTCGAAGCGCGGCATAAGCTGCATGTTACCATTGACATCAGAAACAGCCATGAAGGTCTGGTTTGTAATCTGCATGGTGGAGTGGTCGTAACCCTCACTGCTGACAGGAGACGTGCAAGCAGCTGCCAGCGTAATATTCTTCGTACCACCATCTCCGCTATAGTCGCCTATCAGAATGCCGTTGTCCAGACTGACAGAGGTCATGTGGGTGGTCAGGTATCTGCCGTCATAGTTTCCGTCGTTGTCATTCACGAGCTGCAACTGTATGTTGTAGGGGTCGAAGCCCGTCTTGTCCTCGTAGTCTTTCCTGAGTTTGTTCTTAGCCGCCTCCACTGAAGCCTCTCCGGTGGCTTTCATCCAAGGGATACCCATCTCATCATCAATATTCAGGTTGGGCTTGACATACCAGAAGTTGTTGCCGATGAATTTTCCAATGTCATCTCCACTGGCATAAATGATATTATCATTACTAATACCATGATTATGCGGGTTCACAATGAGATCATAGACATTACCGCCTTCCGGATCGGTATGCTCACTGATAGGCTTGGTGAAATAACTCTCGTGGGTAGGGTTGCTTTTGGAGTTTTCTGTCTTATAAAAACGACCGTTCTGTAGCACGAGATACGGTTTAGATGTGCCCGATTCGGTGTAGGGGGAAGTATTCTCATTTAGAACGTAATCATAGTTATTCTCATACTCCTCCTTCACGGTGTAGATGACGTATAAGTCCTGGATGGCACCTCCGCTCACTACAGCAGTCTTCGGAGGCAGGTCACCCAGCGATGTCGAGTAGTAACGCTCACCGTTTACCTTGACCTGGTCGCGCTCTGCTCCATTCTGCAAACGCATCGTGTATTTATGACAGCCAGATGCCTTGGTGGCATTGGAATAGAAATAATATTTATCCACCAGTGGACTGTCATACATGCGCAAATCTTTCAACTCATCACCCGCAGGATAGGTAGAGGCACCAGGCAGCGGACGACGCATAACCTCCCATCCGTGACGGTCGAGCAACACAAGTACTGGAGGGATGTCGGCAGTCTCAATATCGAAGACACCAGTACCCATATTGAAGGTCTGGTACCAGTGCTCTATTTTCTCCACGACTTTCTTATCATAGCCGTCACTTTTGTCGTTATATCCGTTCCATCGGGTAGCATTGGCGTAGGCATCATAACTGTGCCAGTTTGGTTGCGCAGTTAAAAGTTCTGTTCTCTTCGCTTCAGGCACTACCCATGTTGACTCGTCATCGCTGTATGCATCTGCATATGTAGGATCTGTTTTTACATTAATTCCCAACACATGTTTCTTAATCATGTTGTAGGTCTTCCAATACTGCTCCAGAGTGGTCACACTCTGACGTTCATTGGATTCCCCCTCGTCATCGGTATCGCCGTCATTGTTCAAATCCACGGGTATAGTATTAGTGGTCAGCAGTCTGTAATTTCCTTTTGTACCCAGCACCATATATTCCGTAGGGGTGATTGATGCGATAGTAGGCAGCGTACCACCTGTAACGACACGTTTTTTATTTGAATTTACTCCCGTATCCTGATTGAAATGCACCGCATGGGTTGTCAGATAGGTGTAGTGGCTCACTCCATTGTAGCTGATAGTACTCTTGGAGTGTATTCTCACGTGGTAAGGGTCGCTATTGGAACTTTCGAAATACCACACCCAACGGGGGCGCGTGTTGGCACCGCCACCGAACTGCTCCGTCTGCATCTCATCACCATAGATATTCAGGTTGCCGTCACCATTGCAGTAAGGATAGATAGGTTGAATCTTGCTCGCAGTCAGCTTATCGTTACCATCCTCCAGATGATATTCTGGAATAGCAGGATCGAGGAACTTCAGCATGTACTGACCTTTGTTGAAATTCACGATGTCGTTAGCAACATAGGTGACGTAGATGTGGTAGTCACCTTTACCTTCATCCTGAGTATCGTCTTCCTTCGTGTCCTGTGAAATCTCTGTTATTTTTTGAGAAGGATTGTTAGTAGTTGCCTTTGCCCTTGTAGGATAGTAGTAATACTCCTCCACCAACGGACTGACGTATTCGGCTGGCAGTGTCAGTCGAGGGTTATAAGACTCAGCTGTCAACAGTTCGTTATCCGCCCTGTCTATCAGGTGATAGGTGATGGGAACGTCACCTGACAACTCGAATTGCAATGTCTCTGCACCATGAGCATAACCCGCAGTATTGACGCTATAAATCCTTGTCTCTGCACCTGATTCGGTTGGACGACCGATGTGGTAGTAGTTGGCGTCGCCTGTTGCTGCCAATACCTCATAGATACCCGTATAAAGACTCGACATAGCAATGAAGCGAGAGCCGTTCTCTATACCCTCAAAAAAAGTCAGGGCTTTGTCGTTACCCCATGTTCCACCATCTACCTTTACATACTTGCCACTAAGACTCTTATTGGCAATCTTCATGGCGTAAGGGTCTCCACCCTCCAAAGACCACGAATATTCATCACCTCCTGTCGTTTCGGCACTTAGAATCTGGGATGATGAAGAGTTGTAATAGATGTATTCCTTATTCAGTTTCACCTTGAAACGCTGAGTACTATTAAGTTGGATACCCTTTTCTGATAAGTGAGCCAACGTATACTTGACATAGATGTTGTAGTTATCAGTATTGTAGGTATCAGTTATTGAGATGGTGCATGCTGCATCTGAATAAAATGATATATCCTCGCCATAAATGAAGGGGCTTCGGATTTCTTCCGGAATGCTGGCATAGCCCAATAAAGGAGAGAAGACGGTTCGATTGGCGGTAGCCTTGATAGCTATCGTGCCATTCGTATCAACAATGTTAAAGGTGCAGCTCTTCTCAGGCAGCGGCAGCACCCTGATACGTCGGTCTGTATTCGTAGTGCTGTATTGGATATTGCTTCCTACTTCTGTATTCCAATACCAGTAGGCTGTTCCTTTGTATTCCCTCAGCTGGAAGGCATTATTCTTAGTTTCTTCATCGTAAGATATCTCCCACTTATAGCCTGCGCCAGTGTCGGAAGTATTCTTGCTCAAGTCTGTTTCGGTGGTACGTAAAGTACTGCCCACATAAGTAGCTGTAGCACCAGAGGTCTCATTGCGATAAACCACACGCAGTTCATAGGGGTCGCCGATAAAGGCGAACTCACTCTCCTTTACATTCTCGCTGGCATCGCCATTATTCTTATAGACAGAATTGGTTGAATCCCACTTGATCTTCTTCCCTGAACTGTCCCTATCAGTCATTGCATACCATGTAGCAGCTTTCCAAGTGTCATCGGTATAAGAGGCAGCTGGTGTGATAGCCTTGAAAGGAATGTTTGCCGACACCTCATAGCCGATATATACCTGATAGCCCTCAATAGGGTCGTAGTTGGCACCAGAGAATTTGGTAATCTCCTGCGTGCATGCTGGATCTCTGTAGAATCCAGTGTAGGTACAGTACTTGCGCAACAACGATGTGGGAAGATATTTAGTGTCGATGTCCTCGTTATCCACCGTATATTGGCTGACCCATTCAGTAGGCGCTGAGACAATGTGGTCTGTCGTTGGACTAACTTTATAAAATGGCGTCACAACCTTGAACGTCACCTTCTTAAGCGGATAGATGCCGTCTATCGTATGATTCTTCGTAGCATCTGCCGCAGTGTTTTTTTTGAAGTTCATGTTGTTGTTGCCATTAAACGTCAGATAATTGTATTTATTATCATTTCCCGGTGTAGGAACAGCACCATTGCCATCCACCGTCCTGGTACCCAGAAGGACATAACCATCTCTGGAGGTGGAGGTATTGTTAAGCAGCGCTACAGTACCCCACGTACAGTCATTACCGTGGAAGTAACCGGTATTAGTAACTCTAGCGGGATCTGTCGGGTTAGCACTACCAGAACTATACGTTGCAGTATATTGTTTATGGTCATCACTGGCGAGGTATACATTACCGTCTCCTTTTGCCATCAAAGCGGCTTCCTTATACCACTTATACACAAAGTTTTGGGTTCCCTCGTTCTTTTCTATAAAGGTGATATCTCTATTATACGACGTACGAATGATGATATTGTATGGGTCCTGACCTACGAAGTTAAAGCCAAAGAAGAACTGGGATCCTACTTCTGCTTCATCGTTCTTATTGTTATTGTCCTTCCAATAAGTGCCGATGCCATTACCTGGATTTGCCACGTAAGAGAAATCCTCGCTTGCCAACATCACTGCATCGACTTTGGCTGTAGGGATAACGGCAGGACGGTTGTTACGACCCCTGTTCAGCGAGAGAAAACCTTTACCCTTTACTCCGATATTGTAGTTCACCGTGCCATCAAGTTTGGCAATGGTGTTGGAGGTTTTGTAGGTATAGACAACATAATATTCGGCAGTGCTTCCTGTAATAGCACTACCCTCTTTAACCTCTTTGGCATCACCTTTCACTTCATAGAGAACACCCTTACATGTAGCGACACCATCGTAGAGGCTGACAGCAGAACCACCATGGCCGGTGATATCCTCCGGCTTGTAATAGGTAAAGTTCTCTGCCAACGGACTCTTATAATGTGGAGGCAACTCGACGTTGGTCTGGTCCACGATAATCTTCACCGCCTCTAAGCGTTTGCCATTGACACCACTCTTCATTTTATAGATGGTATTATCTATCGGCAACGTCAGAATATGGTAGGTCACCTTCGCTGCCCATGCCTCGTTGGCGGTGCCGCCTGCCAACATCAGGAGCAGCAGGGTGAATACTCGGATAATATGTAGTCTCTTTATCGTTAGCATATGTAGTCGTTTCTTATTTTCTATTCTTACTTTTTACCTCTTACTTCTTACATCAGACATCTTACCTCTTCTTACCATTGCTCCGTGTATTTACTTGTGTCTACCTTCAAGGCGTACTTAGAGAGGGTGAAGGTGTAGGTGTAACTGTAGCCTGCTTGCCAGTTAACCGTAACATCTGCAGAAACATCCTTAGTCACGTTGCTCCAGTCGGTCCATGTGGCATTGACGGTGAAAGTCTTTGTGCCGTCGTAGCTATAGGGGAGCACCAAGAAGTTGCCTACGGTAGTGGTGCCACTAGTGGTGAGTGGTGTCGAACAGGTGACAACGAGGTTTGTCGGGTCACCAGAGGGCACCCACGTACTGGTAGTACCATCAAAAGTGCACGTGCCGTTATTTTTTATACCACTTATCGTTATGCTGTTGATGCTCACCGCCGTACCGCTGGCATCGGCGATTTTGAAATAGACATAGCT
>ERZ809504.111-NODE-111-length-11468-cov-5.087181_pt1 | contig 11468 bp, 9 predicted proteins | sample MGYA00521273_ERZ809504 | MGnify/ENA primary metagenome ERZ809504 (study PRJEB31581, sample SAMEA3312979) | metagenome | study: EMG produced TPA metagenomics assembly of the PRJEB8939 data set (Metagenomic analyses of Rumen microbiomes reveals...
TTCCATTCCAAAAGGTCGCAGTTTCTTTCAATCGTTATACCAACAGGAAATTCTGTTCCATTTCCGGTGTGCGCGGCGTTTTCTCCCGGAATCCACTCAAGGTTCGAGAAGCTCAAATCCCTAGTACGGCCTATAAATTGGACGGTGCTGTTCCATGCAATTTTTGTGCGCAATCCAAAATAATACTTTACGTTGTTTTCGTCTCGGGCATCCCTAATAATCATCGGGCAGAATGAATTGTTAGGAAGCGTAGACTTTACTTCACAGCAAGAATCGTTAGTAAGTTGCCAGCGATAGTTGAGGTGGAACTTTATAAATGCGACGGCCATACTTTCGTAACCACCGCCAGACCGCCAATACGCAATTTGGCCTATCAGCTGGTATCCTTTGGATATAGCCGCAGTCCCAGCAGGGTCGTACCACCTTGTAACGTCTTCGATAATGACAAAAGATTTGTATTCCGCAGGTTGTGTAAATTCTATCTTTGTTACCTTATCGTTTAATGCGTTGAAAATCCCGCCACTTGTAACCATTTTCGTAGAATTTGCCGTTGGAGCAGTGTCTACGGATGTATTTCCGGTCCCTCCGTGCTCAACATCAAGCGTACCCAGTACAGACGTGTCAATGACGGGCTTTCCATCCGAAAAAGCTAGCGTCCCACCGACAAATCCCGTAAGTTTAGTGAGTATGTTATCGGTTATAACACTTTTTGACACGTTGTCGCCACTTGCATCAAACGGCGTGAATGAGGTGCTACTCTTGTACCATGTTTCTGTAAAGTAGTTGACATCCCAAAGCCTGATAAATTTACCAACGCAGGTGACGTAATTAGCACTTGTCGTGTAAACCAAGTAAATATCTACTACATTATTGACAGCAGTTTTCACGTGCAGTGAAAACCCGCTTATCGGTAGATATTTACCCGATAACCCATCTATTGCAACTACGCTTGAATTTGTCGAGGCCCCGTCAGTTATCTTTATCATCAACTGGACTTTTGACTGATACTCCGGACCAACGAATGCTCTATAATTGTATGCCTCAAGAACATAAAGCCCCACCGTGGTACTATTGCTTCCGTTGTATGCATTTACTGGCTTTGAAAGCTTCACTATACAGCACTTGTCGGATGTACCACTTTGCGTCATGAACTGGAAGTCGGCATTGAATGGAATTGTATCAAGGCTCGTCTTGACCAGCTTCTCGCTCGGGTACTTTGTGTCCGATGGAGTGCTACCCCATGCCGTCACCCTGTCGGCGGTCGGCTGTTTCGTGGAATCGCGGAGGTTGAACACCTCCCCGTCATCGTCCACAATCTTGTTCAGTTCATGCTCTGCCATTACGATGCCGTCCCGAACTTCTTGGTGAACACGAGCGCGTTGTCGCTTGCCCGGTAGTTGATGTCGAACTTGCGCTCATGGTGGTCAATGCAGACAAATTGATACTGCGTACCATCATAGACGAATGTCGCGATGTCCCCTGCAAGCACCCTCTTTGCGGTGGTAGCCGTAACTGCCGCGCCATCAATGAAGATGCTCTTTGCTCCCTTGCTATTGATATTCAAGGTCGCATTAGCGCAAAGTCCATAGGTAAACTTGATGGAAACGTAGCCGTTCTTGACAAGTGCATAGTTTGAAAGCGTGGCCGTTTTCGCGGCTGTGGCCTCTGCCGTGGAACATGTTCCATAGCCATTGCCGAGGCTTTCGTTGGTGTACGTGCTGTTGGGCGAATACAAGCCCTTGGACACCACTCCGGTTACGTGGCCCTTGGCATCCATCTTTACGCCGGTCACAACTTGAACCAGCGTTCCAGTAGACGAAGTCGGGAGCTGTGTCGCAGATCCGCCACTTGCATCCTTCTCTGCCGTGGAATCTTCTGTCGGAGCGTAGTGATTCCCAACAGCTGTCACACTTTGGTCGGTGGACGAAATTGTAATCTTGTCATTGGTCGCATCGGGCGTGATGGTTGTGGCACCGCCAGCGACAAGTTCAAGCGTATCAGTCTTTGAATCGGCCTGTACGGTTGTACTTCCGACTTTCACATTGGAAAAGGCGTTTTGGTTGACTTCTGCACCACTCGCGATGCCGTTCAATTTCTGCTTGTCAGCGGCAGTCATGAGGCCGTTGGTCGCGCCAGTAGTACCTGTCGCGATGGCATCGGGGATAGTCACGACATTGTTGCTGTCGGGTGTGAGCGCGGACGATGCCCCGTTCAGCTTGACTCCCTGAATCGCGGAGTCGGCCTTCGTACCCTGCGCGGATGTAGCAAAATCGGAAGCCTTGGAACCGGAATCCGTCAAGTTGCCATTTGCATCAAGGCCAGCGAAATTCCCTGCGGTGGCGCTTGACACCTTGTCGGCCTTGCCGTCCAAGGACGTCTTCACCAGCTTCTCGCTCGGGTAATGCGTGTCCGTGGTGGTCGCGCTCCATGCCGAGACCTTGTTGTTCTTGTTCTCGGTGTTGTCCGTCGTGATGTTTACGGCGCTCACCTTGCCGTCGGCAAGAGTGACCTTGACCTGGACATTGGTTCCGTCCGAGGACGTCTTGTTGGAATCGAGCGCATTGATGGCATCGCGTACGGCCTTCTCGGATGCGGCCTTGTTGTTCTCGGACGAGACCGTGGCCCCGATGCTTCCCGCAAGCTGGACAACGCCCGTCTGCGATGTTGTCGCGCTGCGGATTGTCTTCTTGGTAGCGGAGATTTCTCCGTTCGCGTTCTGCGAAATGGTATCAATCGCGGTTATGGTCGTGCCGCTTGCAGTCGGGTCGGACACCGCCGATTGCTTGATTTTGTAGTTGCCTTCGGAGGACTGCCAAATCTTCGTGCTCTGGTCATCGCTCACGAAGAAGATGACCTCTTGCCCGTCAACGACGGGGAGGTTGCCGAGCGTCAACGTACCCGTGCCGGAACCTGCAGGGTCGCTCGACGTAATCACGCGGTCGCCGTTGTGGAGGTTCGCCGCCGTCCAGCTGTTGATAGTCGTGACGCTCTGTACGCCCTTGTAGTGGCCCTCGGAGGACACAACGCTTTCGACATAGGCCTTGACTTGTGTCTTTGTCGCAAGGTTGCTGTTCGTGCCGTCCGCGATGGAGCCTGCCGTCTCGTCGTACACGCTGGCGTTGAACTTCGCCTTCGTGATTTCTCCATCCTTGATTTTGGCGTTGGTCACAGCGTCCGTGGCCAGCTTGCTCTCGGTAACTTTGCCGTTGCCGATGGTCGTGGAGATGGACGGGTCGGACGTGAGGTCGGTAGTGGCAGAACCCGTGACGTCGCCCGTCAAGGAAATCTGCACCTGGCTCTCAAGACCCTTTGCCTTGATATTGTACTCGTCGCCGTTATCGTCAACAATCTTTGAAAGGTTGTGCTGTGCCATGATGGTTTATCCCTCCGTGTCGCGCTAGGTAGATGGGCCGCGACGGAAAAATTTCAGTGTGTTCGTTCCCGCTGGCGTCATCTGTATGCCAACCTCGGATTCGTTGATTTTTGTGGTGCCGCCGACATCCGAATCGCGCACCATGTAGGCGTTCTCGTATTCCGCGTCGGGCAAGTCCTTTATGCGCACCGCGTCGACGGGTACGCCATGCCATTCCGTCTCGATGGTCGGGATGTTCGGAACTTCCGAACCCTGCAACCGGACACGCACGGGTACGCTCTGCGGAGTGACGATGATGTTGCCGAGGTTGTCGGCAAGAAGAACCTCGCGCTCTACGTTGTTGTCGTTGGCAACCACAAGCAGAATCTTGCGGTCTTCCTCGTTCTCGGCATACGTGCCGAGAAGGATGCCGTCGCCCGTGTCGATGGCGGCACCGGGCAGTCCGAGAACTCCCGCAGGCGCCAGCTTTTTCACTTGGGCGCGTGTGAGCTGGTTTCCCCCGTCTGTCCACGTCCATGCGCCGTCCACCCAGCGGTAGCACGGCCCGTCGTAGACGAAAAACGTGGCATCGGCCTCGTCCATGTACTGGGGTTGCGGGTCACCGGAAAGAATGGCGGAATTGTCTATCACGTTGTCTGGTGTGCCGGCAGTATTAGCACCACACATAGACTCGAAACGAAGAAAACATGATTCATCGGACTCACCGCTGAACCTTTTGACGTTGATGAGACATGCAATCCAGTCAAGTTTCGCCCCGGTAGGATTTTCTTCCTTGAAATTGATTGCCTTCGAAATGCTGAATGCGGAATCCTCGACGGTCTGCAATTTCCTTACTACGGCCTCGAGGCACGCCTGCCATCTCCCGCTTTCCTTGTACTGTTCAAGAATCCGCGGCTTTACAGTCGTTTCAAAATGGTCCTCTATGTAGGTAAAGCCGTCCATCCTAAGAATCGACCTCAACGCTCAAGGACGAAAGCATCGCGATTTCCTGGGAGCTGATTGCAATGTTGGAAGAAGACCAGGTATCGTAACCGTGCTTCTTCGCCTGTATCACTGCGCTTCCGATTCCCGGAACCGTCAATATAGGCGTGTAGAACCTTGCAAGAATCACATCCTTTCCAGGAGTATATTCTGGAGACGGCCATCCGTCAGTACCGAAAGCCCATCCTTCGATGGCTTTTTTGACGGCGTTGGTTCCGTCTACGGGGAAGGCTTCTTCCGTGTATAGAGTCAATACAATCTTGACATCTACGCCGACGACGGACGGCCTCGAGAATTTCATCGTATGCTTCAGTCCCTTTTTGTCGGTAGCCTCGGCTTCCACATTGCCGTCGGGTCTGATCCCCGAAGGCTTGCACACCCATATAGCCTGAGCAATGTCCGAGTCGGGCGTACCATTGGTCGTCGGCACGACTACACGGAAGCTGTGTCCAGGAATGCCGTCATCATCGGTTGTAGGTTCGTCGTTGACGATAAGGCTTATGTCCGGGCCGATCTCGTTGCGAAGGTATGTCAGCATACCGTCCGCAGTCGCGAGTCCCGTAATGTCCGCGGCATCCATCCTTGCACGCAGGGATTCGTCGGACTCCCTGTCGCTGCCGCCATAGCTTGTCGGGCCTTCGTATTCGCAAGTAACACCGGATGGAGTAGTGCTCACCATGTCCCAGGCGCCAACCTTCAGGTCGACCTGTCCTGCGGTATCGCACACGCAATATCCGGACGCGTTGCCGGAATTTCCGATAGTGATTTCTTCTTCGATCGCAAAATTGTATGCGGACCCTTCGAACGTGACGGTCGTTCCGGCAGGGATTACAGTCCCTTCTTCACCGGAGAACTTTATCAGCGGAGCTGCGTATGAAGCCTGCCTGCGTTCAAGTCCGAGAAAAGCAGCAAGAAGTTCAAGGAAATGGCCGCCGGAATATCTGCGGTCTAGGTTGGTCAACGCAGTCTGGACTGCCTGGAAGCAGTCGGTAATCACCTTTGCCTCGAGGTCTACATGATGGCCGTCCGGAGTCGTCGGCGATAGGTCTATGCCGTTGAAAATCTGTCTCCAGTCGGCACGGAGTTCCTCGCGGACTTCCTGGAACGACTTGAGTACGATTCCGTCTTCTTCAAAAATTATCGCAGGCATTTTACAGCTCCATTTCTGTCCGTTCGCCGTTATCTAGTGTCAGGGCTATCTTTCCGGAAATCTTTCGACCGTCAATGGTCAGTTCCGCCTTGTCTACGCTGCGGACTCCGGGAACGGAAAGGATTTTTTCCTTGACCACCTGGATTGCGTAGTCTGAAAACAGCACGTCCGCGCCGAGAATCTCGTCGAACCAAGGGACTCCGGCATCGTAGTCGGTAAAGCATTCGCCCTGGAATGTCGAAAGGAACGTCTTGACGGTCTGCATGACGGACTCCCTGAAGGAACCCGTCCTTGCCACATTCTTGTCCGATACATAGATGTCGCCCGTAGCAGGGTCAAGTTTGCGCTCGTTCATCGGAAGAAAAATAGACTATATGTCCGTTTTTCCGCGAAAAACTGCGAATTTTGTAAATTTTGTGAATTTTGCGAATTTTTACAGGACGATCTTTTTGCTATCGACCTATTGACTGAAGACAGAAAAGAATGTATATTGTTTCAGTGGAGAGCCGTTTGAAAAACAACGGTGCGACGCATGGGCCCGAAAGGGAATTCCATGAAGGGTCTGACGGGTTTTATCTCGCCTCGCCCACCCCGGGTTTCCCAGTTTCCTTTCCAAACTGGGTTTTTTTATTTCCTTTTAAAGAAGTAGAATTTATCACTTTCTTTTAACTTAAAATAGACATTCACATCGTCTTTCCCTTTAATCCTTCCATTGATAGCGTTCCATGCATCATTATAGTTAACATCTGATTGTATATCCAAAATAATCATCTTGGCACATTGTTTCAGACCCTTTCTAACCTCTCCGCTAACAGCATTTTTCCCAGTATTGGGTTCAGTATGTTTAAAATCAGCTAGAACACCTTCAATAATAGCGTCTGGATTTGAACCTTTTCCTGTCTCTCCTATAAAAACAGTCGCTTTCAAATACTGCTCTTCTATTTTCTTTGCCATTGATAATTCATATTTAAATTTGTCTCGTTCTTTCTTATTTTTCTTTGCCAACATCAGTGTAGACGAATCAGCCAAAGTGAATCGCCCTCTTTCTTCATAATCATTAGGAATAAAAAGAGACGTATCTATCAAAGGGTTGGTTTTCTTACGATCTTTTAAGATAGAAACTGCAACATTTTTGGATTCCTCAAGGCTTTTATTTAATATATCATTTGTTTTTTTCGCAATCGAAACAGGATCATTAAGCATTTTTTCAGCCTTCTCGGCTCTTTCCTCTGCAGCCTTTGCTTCTTCCCTAGCCTTTTCCAACGGAGTCGGCTCTTTTTCTTCCGGCTTCTCTTCCGGAATCTCCTTCACTTCGTAGTCGTCCTCGAGTTCCGGGTCGAACGGGATGGCCGTACATCTGCAGTTGTAGTCCTGTCCAGGCTGGCCGATGAACATCGAACCCGTCCTCTTCTTCCAGGTCTTGCCGCCATCGTCGCTGTATACGGTATCGTCTTCCCAGTCGCACACAAGTCCGTTCATTGACCTGTGTGTGTCACGGGTCACTCCGTCAAGCATGCACATCCACTTGTAATAGCGGAACCCGGCGCCTTCCATCTGCGTGCGCTGAATGGCGCCGTTGAGGTTGCCAGTCTCGTTCCTCGCGATGAACTTCGACTTGTTCTTTGTGTACTTCGTGTTGATAGCGTTGATTTCCTTCACGAGGCTTCCGCTGTCCTCGTTCGGGAACATCCTGTGCTTGTACACGGCCGCCGCGATTTCCTTCTTCTGGTCTTCTGCCGCGCTCTTGCAGTTCGCGACGAAGTTGTTGACGAAGTCGTCACGTAGTTTCGACTGGTTCGGAATATACCCGATAGTCCTTCCTACGGTCTTCTCGGCAAAATCGTCCATCTTGCGAGACGAGAAATCCGAAACTTCACGGAAAAAGTCTCCCGCCTTTTCTTCGATGTTTGAAGGCGTAACGACATCCGCAGCGTTCACATCGTCCAGACCGTCAGCCTGGTACCCTAAAAGAGCAAGCTCCTTCAGCTGCTTCCCGTTATCGCGCAGCATAGACGCGATGAATTCCTTCATCTCGAGTTCGACCTTCCACGGATAGAACTGGCTTGCGCTGAAAACAGGCTTACGGCCTCGCTTGCGCTTGCCGTTGTTCTGGAGCATATACAGCTCCTTCGCCATCCGCAGAGGCGTGTATGTGCTTTCGGATGCCATCGGCTATTCCCCGTCGTCTTCCGGTTTTTCTTCTGGCAGTGACAGCTTGAACGTGTGACCGTTCTTGAACATGATCGTGCGGACTTCCAATGGCGTAAGTACACCATCTTCAATAAACGTGTGGAAGTATTCGGATTGCGTCTTCACCATGTTCGTGAACTCCTCGTCGGTGGGTTGCGACACGCTGTTCCAGGTGATAGTCACGTCGCCTTCCTTCCCGAGGTTTCGGGCAAGGACTTCCGAGACAAGGCGTTCCACCTGTTCGGTGACATGGTCTTCCATCCACGTTTCGACCTTCTTGTCGTACATCTTGCGGTTTCCCTCGCCTGTAGTGGAGAGTCCGCTCGAGGATTCACCGAAAATCTTGGGGACGGGAAGCTGTGCCGCAGCTGCAAGGAGCTGCATCTGCCTGTACGTCGTCTCCGGTACGCCGGCAAGGTCCGTCTTGATGACCGTATACTTGTCCTCGATGTCGCCGATAATGGCCCTGTTGGTGGACTTGCCCATTTCTACGGCTTCCATGCGCCTCTTGACAAGGGACAAGCCGTCCTTCATGGACAGCTTGGCGTCGAAGCCCTTCCACTGGTAGTAAGCGACATTTAGCTCGCTCATCATGTCGGCAATGCCCTCCTCCGACATCCCGAGCTTTTCGAGCCTACGCATCACGGCAACAAGCGCAGAATCCCCGAATATGAGCTCGTTGCTGGTCGTCGTGGACTCCATCCCTTCAGCGCTCGGGACTTCCTCGCCATAGAATACCTCGCAGCGGCTCCTGTGGACACGTACCTTGTCGCCGCTACGCATAGTGATTGTGTACCACTTCGGGTCACCGAAGTTTGGCGATGCCTGGTCAGTGTCGAAATCGTCGTTCTCGACCTTTACCATGCTGCAGGGATATACGTTGAATCCTACAATCTTGCCCTTGCCGGCCTCCTCTTCAAGTTTTCGGCTGTCCGCGATCTTCATTACGACGACAGCGCCACCGAATGCACGGGTCCACCTTGCGGCGCTCTTGTACGCCTTGCGCAGGCCCGTCTTCATGACCTTTTTCAGCAGTTCCCCGCTTGTATCTCCGTCGATTTCGAACCCTGGCGCCGTACCGTCATCGGCGACGCAGTTGCAGATGTTCTTGCCGATGCCGTCGAAGCGGTACACCCGCGCAAGTTTCCTGTAGTCGACCTTCTCCGGAAGGAACTCGGCGTTCCCTCCCTTCTTCGGTCCGATAGCCTTGACTACGTCAACGTAGCCGTCATTGGATGTTACTTTCGACCTTGCCATTGTTTAACTCCATGCAGAATCGTTTGACATTTGATTGATAAGGTAGTCGAGCCCCTGCGTCGTCATGTCCACCATGTCGTCATGCGGGACGCTCGGAAAATTGCACATCTGGTCCAGGTACTTTTGCGACCATGGACAGAATCTCGGGTCGGGAATCCAGAAGTTTCCCGCCTCAACGAAAGGCGCCACGGAATTCGCCCGCTCGACCTTCGAGCCCCTTGGATTTCTCGGAATTATGCCGGGAACGGTACGCGAAAGGGTGTCGATAAGTGCAGGGCCGTTGGCCTTGTCTTCGACGAGCTTCGCAAGGGCAGCCGGCCACTTCTCGTACATTACCTCGAAAGCCTTCAAGGTCTCGGTAAAACTGCGCTGTCTCGCGTCGCAGTCAAGCAGATATACGTCCGCACCGAGACGTGCCAGAACTCCTCCGGCGACATCGTCCGAAGAGTCCGTCTTCTTGAACGAAAGGTCCCAGCTCTGGATCATCGTGTCGAACTGCTTCGGCTCCTCTCCTGGTATGTAGAATTTGAACCAGTTCCGCTTGAATATGCCTCCGGTAACGGGTACGGGGTGTCCCTGGTACAGGGCTTCCCAATCACGGGAGCCCACGGCCTTCCTTATGGCGTCAAGTTCGCGCAGGTCGTACCTTTCAGGATGCAGGGCCTCGCCCTTCTTCCTGTGAGGTTCGTCGTGTTCGGCAATGGCCGGATAGTTGATAAGGTCGAACTTTTCGCCGTTGTCGTTCGCTGCCTTCATGAGGAGGCGCCCGACAAGGTCGTCCTCGTGCCAGCGGGTGTGCATCACGATGATGCCTCCGCCAGGAGCGAGACGCGTGCGGAACGTGGATGTGTACCAGTTGAAGACCTTCTCCCTCATCGTCGGGGAATCGGCCTCCTCGCGGTCCTTGAACGGGTCGTCGATAATAGCTATTGTGGCGCCCTTTCCGGTGATGCCCGAACCTACGCCCGCCGCGATGTACTTTCCCTTCCTTCCGGGAATCTCGAAATACTTTGCGCTCTGCGCCGCGGTCACTTTCGTGACCTTGGATTTCCTTTCGAGCAGGTTCACCTTCGGGAAAATTTTTCCGTACTCCTCCTGCTTCATGATGGCCTGCACGTCGCGGCTCATGCTGTTCGCGAGGTCCTGGTTGTAGGATGCGGCGATAATGTTGATGTCGGGATTCACTCCGAACAGCCACGGAGGGAAATCCCTGCTGAGAATCTGGCTCTTTCCGTGGCGAGGAGGCGCGTTCAATATGAGTCTAGGTCTCTTGCCTGCTCGCACGTCGAGGTAGAACTGCATCAGTCGCACGCACAGTTCCCTATGGAACCATCCCATGAGATAGTCGTCGTGCATCGCCAGGATGAACGCGGCAAGGTTGCTCCTTGCTTCCCTATTCAGTATTTCGCGGTCATCCATTAGCAAGCACTCCCATCCTAGCAAGAGAAGCCGATATTTCCTCGTCCGGGACATCGTCCTTTTTGGAATCCTCAGGAACATCGGTCTTTACGAGACCGCTTCCGAGATAGTCCAGCAAGGCTTTTGACGCCATAACGGAAGCCTTCGCATCGCTTGTGTCGCGTACAATCTGCATCAACCTGGATATGGTCGTATTGACGTTCATCAGCGTCTGCCGCTCAGTAACAGGATTTACCGCTTCCGACATCACAGCGCTTACGGCGCTTTTAATATCTTCCTTTCGAAGGAGCTGGTAGGCGCTGATGGCAAAAGCATTCGTGTACCCGGCAATCAGGGCGCTTCTCTTAGCGTTAAGCAGTACGCAGTATGCCCTCACGAAGCAGCACTCCCGCATAGTGAGCCCGAACGATTTCAGCCGTTCGTCAGGGAAAAGGTCGGATATTGCCTTGGCCCTTTCCTTGGCGAACTCGTCGAGTTCCTCGTCCTCGATATTTCGTGGCTTTTTACGCATCCGAATTTCGCCATTTCTCGTAATCCGACAGTTTAATCTTGATTGCCCCGGAAGTGCCGCGAGACCTCTCGCAAGGCAATCCGTCATTGATCCACATGTACACCGCCGACACGGAGACATTCCTCATGAATGCGAGTTCCTTCGGCGATACCGTGCGTTCCGTTCCCGTCTGCATAGCGCTATATCTCCTTTCTTACACTTTATACAGATGTCTTGTTTCCCTTGTTTGAAAATAACAAAAGCTAAAACAAAATGCAACAGAAAAGACATATTTTGTCACAAAATAAGTGACATATTTTGTCACTTATTGTAGGGTAAAGTAGGGCTATGTTGGTGGAGTGTAGGGGAATGGAACAGGAGCAGTCGGAGTGCCGACAGCAGCAGCTGCGGCATGCGTATGCTGAAGGAACGATACGGTCGCAGTCTTGAAATCCTGGCCCTTCATATTTCCGCCGGACTCGATATCGCCATCCGCATCTATCTTGCCCTTGCCCTTCACATCGCCTTCGACTTCGACGTCGCCGGTGAACTTCACCATGGACGAATCGAAAACAATCTTTCCATCCCTGTCAATCTTGACGACGGCC
>ERZ809504.113-NODE-113-length-11444-cov-6.555887_pt1 | contig 11444 bp, 19 predicted proteins | sample MGYA00521273_ERZ809504 | MGnify/ENA primary metagenome ERZ809504 (study PRJEB31581, sample SAMEA3312979) | metagenome | study: EMG produced TPA metagenomics assembly of the PRJEB8939 data set (Metagenomic analyses of Rumen microbiomes reveals...
AAAAAAATAGAACTAGATTAGATAGCTTCGAACTATCGCCTCCGAACCATCGATCCGGCGTGCTGCATCCCATTACACCATGCGTATGAGGGTTTATTCCCTATTCACCTAATTCCATAATAGTAATAACTTTTTTCGCGAACCAAAAAAATAGAATAATAAATATCAGCATGCATATACCTTTAGGGCCAGCCAAAAAGACTGACCCATCCAGTGTATGCGAAAGGAGTTATATAAATATGTCCAAACGACTGATGAAAACTTATTTCTTGAGTACAACAGTAGTGTAAGGGCCGGCAGCGTTCATCATGTTTACATCATTAGGATTAGCTTCTGCCCAAAGATTTCTCTGCTCAGGAGTAAGGCTTGAGAAGAATGCTTTCTTTTTATTAATGTCTATCTGCTTATTGATAGTATCCTGAATTGCAGGAAGAACATCTGTCTTATACTTACTAAGTCTCTCAAGAGCATCTCCTGAAAACTGTATTCTATCAGGATCCGAAATATCCTTAATATTATAAGCAAGCATATTACCGCCAAGCATATTCTCTGTAGAATTTACAACAGCCCAAAAATAGTCTTCGCTAATATCATTCATTCTTGATAATGTAGCCAATTCGTCAAGCTCAAGCATATAATCGTCAACTACTTTATGAGCCTGCATAGATCTTTCTGTTTCCTGGTTCTGTGCAATTCCTTTAGTTATAGCATCTTCTGTATTTTCATAATTTCTAGTCGTATCCCTAAGTGCTTCTGCATAACTAGGTGCTTTTGTTGATGCCACAGAGTCTGCGTACATTCCATCACCAAGATTAGAAGTCTTAACATTTGAAGGATCATTCGACTGGGTATTTACCTGTCCATTAGAACTTGCAACGGCCTGAGCTTCTTTACGTGTTGCAGTATCGCTTATAGCCTGTTCCATAGCAGGTGTCTTAACCATTGTAGCCTCTCTTAATGCTGGTGTAGAAACGGCATCATGCTCTGAAGCTTTTACTCTCTCATTTTCCTGTTCCTGCTGTGCCTTTCTTAATGCAGTATCATATTCCTGAGCTCTCATTGTAGGAGTACTAGTCTTTGTATATGACCCTGACTGAGCTCTTTTCTGTCCTTCAGTATTGCTGTTTGCTGCAAAATCTTTTCTCTGCTGAGTGTCATTCATAGCCTGTTCCATAGCAGGTGTCTTAACCATTGTAGCCTCTCTTAATGCTGGTGTGGAAACCTTATTAAAACTTCCTGCCTGCTCTCTTTTCTTTCCTTCTACATATCCGGAAACAGCCTGTGAATTCATATTCTGTCTCTGTTTTACTCTTCCTTCATTTCCTGCATCAACTGGATTATATCCCGTACTACTTGTTCCATCTTCATAAATATATCTAAATTTTCCTGCACCAAGCGGTATTTTTTCAATATATTTACGCTTACTAGGATCAGCTTCCTGTCCTAATTCATAATGCATAATACTGTTGCTCTGATCATCAGCCACAGTTTTAATACCATGAGTATAATTATAAACTCTCTCATTAAATTCTCTTCTATTCATTATTTTTACCTCCAAAATCGCCTACATTTAAAGGCCTCATTTTTTACTTTTAAGTTCTTTAACCGTTTCTTCGAGATATTCAATTTTTGTTTCCATTTGAGGTATCTTTGAAGCAAAGTTATTATGTTTTTGAACTTCCTCGGCAAGATTTTTTAATCTTTCTTCAATAACTGCTTGGGCTTTTCCATTAAGTATAACATTGGTTAAAACTGAACCAATAACACCTATCAATGCAATTATTATCATTACAACCTGACTTGCATCCATCATATTTACCCTCCTTTCTGTAAATATCAGCAGCATTACATGGTTAGCATTTGCTTAACCCAAGCCGCTTTATCTACGTATTCGTCATGAACATTTTTCCAACGTTCTTCCATTTCAGTAGGGTATTTAATACCTGATGCTTTTACTTTATTAATTTCTGAAACTACCATTTCATGCAAATATCCTGCATGCTTTAATTCATCATTTGCCATTTCTTTATATTTATTAGCATTCGATGAATTATTTGACACTTTTTCATATACATATTTTTCTGCATAATTCTTAGCATCACATATCTCGTCTTTTATTTTATCTGCTAAATCTTTAATCACTTTCATAAATATCAGCAACTCCTTTTATAAAAAGCAAAAGCCCTTAAGAATTTACTCCTAAGGGCTTATTAATAGGAATAGTTATATTATAGTTTCACTACATCAGTAAGTACAGAAACAACGTCTCCAGGCACGTCGACCAAAATAGTTGTTATTGTATCCGGAAGGTTTTCACAAGGACAACCGTTTCCAGGATTTACTTTAACAATTGCAGATACATTTAAAGTTACGTTTTGACTTGCTTCAGTAGCATAACCATAAGAGATGGCTCCTAAAATATCAGCACCGTTATGCTGTAATTTAACTGCAACCTCTCCAATAGCTGTTGGCTGAATTGTAATTGTTTGATTAATTGAATAATAACCACAATTCTTCAATACAATAGATCCATTATTTAAACAAATATCTTTTCCAAATCTAAGTTTTGGACTTCCAACATTTATTGAACCATTTGCTAAAACGGACTGAACACTAGTATTTGATGCTTGCAATGCTGATTTGCTCATGATTTAGCACCTCCTATATCGTATTAGCAGCCACATCCATTTCCACAACCGCAGAAAGGATTACCGCCTGACGAATAAGTTGATGCCATTGGATACTTTACAACTCCTGTCATCTGCTGTGCAAGCTGTAAAGTCTGAACCTGATCACGTAAATTCTGAATTATATTCTGATTAAATGCGTCAAGTATCTTCTGAGTTTGAGCAGTAATATTAGCATTAATAGCCGAAGTATTCTGAGAATTTAAGAAATTAGAATTATCAATAGCTCTCAAAATTTCGCAACAGCACTTCTGATTTTCACCGCCCATAGCTGTTAATGCAGTCTCAACATTTCCAAATTCTCTTATAAGAGCTGCATTTCCATCTTTAATAGCTGTAATTGCATTTGCTGCATTCTGAGTGCTAGCTGCTATAGTCTGAGCTGTTCCACTAGTCACAGCTGCAAGAATATCTCTTGTCTGAGCCTGAAGGTTCTGATTGTCAAAACCTCTGTTTACATCTGCCTGGATTGCATTAGTATTGCCGTTATTATTTCCCCAGCCTCCAATGCCTCCATTTGCAAGAATTAATAGAGCAAAAATCCAAAATGCTCCATTCATTCCTCCCATACTTCCATTACCACCATTTAGCATAGCAACATCGCTAGCTGATAAACCATCCATAACAATTTCCTCCATGAAATAATATTTTTGACCTGAAACGTATCACCTGCAGTTGATAACCCTGGTCTAAAAATATGTAAATAGGTCTCTGGCCATGAAACCTAATTACTTCAATCCCATAGATTGTAATTGCTGAATTAATTGATTAGGATCTTCTCCTTTTAGTTTAGCATAATCGTAAAAAGCTTTTTCGGCATTGAAATTATTCTGCTTTAAAATGTTCATTACTTCATCTGAATTATTTCCTTTTAATAATGCATCCATTAAAGCTTTTTGTGGATCTTGAGCAGATTGAACAATTTTCCAAGCTTTTAATATCGGATTATCTTGTGCTTGTTGACCCATTATTTGATTGAGCATTTGGTTCATTAGTTTTACCTCCCAAGAGTTCATTTATAGCTGACTTAACAATTTCCGATATTTCTTCTTTCGTGGCATACTTTGACATATCTGGCATACCATTTTGATTATTTATGTACTGACCAGTTATATCTTTACATTCATATGCCAATAAAGATTTTGTCATGCCATATTCATTTGATGATTTAAGGAATACTACTGGCTTTTGAGAAGTCCTATCTACTAATACAGCAGTTTGATTTGGTATCATTTCAAATGACTGAGCTCCTTGCCATCCATCAACCAAATTAACTCCATAAATAGGATTTTGCCTATTAAAATTATTATTCATAATTGGCATTGTATTACTCCTTTTTAATTAATTTTTATAAGAACATTTAATATTGCTTGAAATATTGGTGCTATTACGTCTTTTACCCAAAATTTTATTTCTTGCATTACTATAATAGTTCTATTATCTGTTTTTACTATTCTAGTCATAGCAATTTACTCCTTTCTTAATATAAATTCTATTAAGCAAATTGCCACTTTACTTTTTCCATTTAATTTTATTGACTTACTTCTTTTAACGGACACCATTCTGGTCTTGTACTTGAATTTTGGTATTCTTCATCTGTTGACATAGCATATTTCTTGCCGTGTGCTACGTTACATCCCGTAAATTCATTTAAAGCATTATAATGAGCCATAGGACACATAGGACAATCCTTTGGCATTTCCATATCAACTAATATCATCTTTACTCTCCTAAAATGGTTTTAACTTATGTTTCACTCCATCCATAATGTGTAATTCTATTGAAGTATTCCACACATTCAATGGCAATATCAATAGCTTCTGTATTTTGTTCTCTCATGGATAATAATACCTTCTCCACATCGACATATTTTTCTAAAGGTGGAATATTTTTTGTCATAATTTTTGCTGTTAAAGCATCAAATATTTCTGCTCGTTGTTCTTCATTCATCTTTACTCTCCTAATGTCTGCCCTGTCTTAATCACAAAACCATTATGACCTTCAGGACATTCTAAATTTTTTAGTGGTACACATTGTGGAAAAACTGCTACCCACCTACGCAAACATTTTAGGCAGATAACTTCACTAGTTTCCCACTGTTCTTTATCTTGATGTTTTATGCTATGTGAATTTGACATCTTTTCCTCCTAAAAATTCCCCTAAGGCTAACCGAAGCTAGCCCTAGAGTATAAGCCCGGATGGGTTTCAATCCGAAATTTGTTCGATGCTTAACACACCGCTTGTAACTACCAATTTGTACTTGTCACCCGTAACCGTATCTGTCAGGATTGTACTGTCAAGGATTTCATCTTCTAGCTTGTTTTCCAAGTTCAGCACATCCCCCAGCGTAGCCATCTGCCCTGTTCTGTATGTAAGCTTGAGGTTCTGACAATTAGTTGAGAGATAATTATAGCCTTTAAGTAATGCAATTTGTTGAGGTGTTAGTTGGATTTCGATAGGATTTTCTAGTTCGTAACATATCTGTCTGCCATCCATTGCATTTGTAAATGTTATATCATCAGTATAATTATTATCCTTTATACTAACTATCATATAATTATTATTTGTAATTCTTTGATAAGCAAATTTATCCAAATCAGAATATGAGCTAGAAGTTCCTGTATTTTTCACTTCATATAAATCTGTAATAAATGCAGAAGGAACATCTGTTGCCGTAGCACGTTTTCCGTCAGAGATATTAGTGCTAAATAAATTCACATTTGCTGATTTAGACCACGTTAAATCTCCCATATCTAATATTTTATATGTCACTGTTAAAACTCCCGTTTCAGGGATGAACTTGCCTCCATATACATTTTGACCGACTTCTAGGAGGATGTTGTTTGAGGATTGGTAAGGTTCATAGTCGGTTGCGGTTTGACCGAGTTCAAGCTGAGGTTTATTATAATCAAATGTACTTCTAAAAGCTACCCATCCGTCTATTGGAGCAGTAAAGTACATAGTAGGAGAAACTCTTCTTGAATTATTGTATGATACTGAATTATATTCTGGTTTTGAGTAGAAAAAACCACAGATTAAACTTTCATCAGAAGTAACTACATAAACTGAATTTTTCTTTACTCGTGCTAACCACATTGTAGTCATAGTAGATGAATTTCCTTGAATTTGACCATTTGATACTATGGCTGAATGCTCAATTTTATCCTCGACCAAATTCTTTCCGCACCCTAAAATCTCAATTTTATGAGTATCGTAAGGTTCAAATGTTGCATCAGAGATTGAAGCGTTGCGGAGCATAGGTTTTACAATTATATTATTAGGGTCATATGATGCTCCGATAATAATTCTTGCAAATTTATCTGTCTGTGACAATAAATTAAGTGTTGCGTCTTCACCATATGTATTTACTCTTTCATTATCTTGGTCTCTAAACTCTATATATAAAGATGATGAACCATTAAGTCCATTTGAATTAACTATATAATTTCCTGCATTTATTAAATAATTTATTTTAAACTGAGCGTAGGTAGAACCTGTGGAATTTCTTTTTAACTGAATACCTGTGACATTATTATTCGCATCAGTTAATATTGTATAGGACATTCCATCATATGTATACTCATTACCATTCCAAGTACCACTCGTATTAGCATCTTTTATAGCTTGAACCGTTAAAGGTAGTAAATTTTTGCTATACACTCCAGAAAAGATGGGACAGAAATTTGTATATGGTTCAAATGTTGCATCAGAAACTGTGGATAGGCGTATCATGGGGTAAATTTTCATATTACTAAATGTATAACCACTATAACACGTAATTTGCAATCCATAATTATCTGCGGTCGTAATTGATATGGTTTGTCCTGCAACGCCTGTACAATATCCCATAGCCTGACTATGGTTTGCATTTGTAAGGATAAATCTAAATGTTGAATTACTCCCCGCCACAGTTAAACCATTGATAATGTAATCTTGTACTTGCAAGGATAATCCGTTAGGTGTTTCAAAATAAAAACTTCTTGTAGCAGTAGGTGTTCCATTTATATTTATTCCAACAACATTATTTGCATCATCTGTGAGAATAGCAAAAGTTATTTCATCGTTTAAGGTATAAGTATTACCACTCCATGTACCACTTGTATTAGCAGCCTTGATACCATCAACAGTCATCGGTAATAAATTCTTCCCAGCACCACCAACCCAAGGTTTATCATAACCGTGTAAGTCTTGTATCGGCTCAATTCCGACTTCAGTTGCCCCCGAGTTCTGGGCTGACAGGGTAGTAAACGAGATAGGATTGCCCTGTGCAGTTTCCGTTAAAATGGAAGTTTTAGCCTGTAATTCAGTATCATCATAGACTGGTGTTTCGGTACTATCTATTTTGATGTTTCCATTTGTTTCAGAGGCTTCTACCTTATTCGCATTTACTGAAATACCTGCTAATTTATTTTTCTCATCAGTGGTGTAGTCATTGGTAGAAAGTCCTTTGCCGTCTACTTTCTCTACTTTTTTATTATCTAATTTTTCATATACATACTTAAGACCAGTATCATCAATAGTATTTGTTGCCATATTAATTTACCTCCTTAAGTAGTAGGATTTAATAATTCTTCTATTTCAGCATTAGTCATAAAGTGTAAATCTGTAGTTTTCATATATCCTGATAAATCTACTACTCCACCAGTTAAATTAAACCTATAAACTCCAGATCCAGCATCAACTATAGCAACATCGTTACCAGCATAAATCGGTTTACCAGCACCTTCAATGAAATCTGCTGTAGTTGTACCGCTATCACTCATGTTATAGCAATTTCCTAAATTAGCTGCTATAAGTAAAGATGATGTTAATTCTGCACAAGTTTTTGATCCGGACGGTTTATATACTCTTGTTATTGCATTATTAATAGCATCACTAACAGCTCCACTTTCTACTAAGTCTGTTGACCCAGATGTTACAGCATTTGTACTATTTTTATAAGCTGCACTTCCAAGAGTAGGAAAATCTGTTATCTGACTTTTTGTATGAGTATGAGCAGTAGGAGTTCTAGCATCGGAAAGTCTTGTATCATTTCCTAAAACTACTTCTGAAGAACCGGCATTTCCACTTGTTGGAACATTTTTGTTTGCGGCAGTTCCTAATGCAGCCAATTTTGAAACGGAAGTATTGTCAAAGTTATTATCTGTATGAACGTAATTACCATCTTCTACAAAATCACTATCGTTTGTAAGATCTGATATTTTTGTAGGCATTTGAGCCAATATCATTTGATACACATAAAGTAAACCATTATCATCTATTGTATTAGTTGTAGACATTATTTAATCCCTCCTTAATAGATCTCTTATTTCAACGTTTGTCATAAAATGTAAGCCTATATCTTCAAAACTACTATCACCAATTAAAGTATGTTCATTTACTGAAGGTAAATTTTTTAATTTTTCATAATCGTCACTTCCGCCAATAACACTTGGGATAGATATATTTGCTTTTATATTTTCCTTCGGCTTAACATTTGCTCTAAGTCTTCCCCATTGTTCACTCATTATGCTCCTCCAATTCTCTCGTAATCTCAAATATAGAGTCTGCTATACAAGTAAAATGCTTTCCAGTATTTGTAACGACTTCGACTTCATATGGGTATTGATTTAAATTTAATCCAATTGTATCGTCAGGAACAAGCTCTAAAACTACTGAAGAAGGACTTAGTACTAGATCTATATCACATTCTTTTTCAATATATTCTCCTCTTCCAACCAACATTCTGAACATTACTTTATCCCCATTTTGAAGTTCGTATGGCTCATTAGTGGCATCATTCCATAAATCAAATTCTAATGTTAAATTATCGCCACGTGTTAAACTCATATATTTTGTTTTTTGATTTATAGTAAACATGCTATCACCCTTTCCATGCAAACCCTAAAGCTTCAGCAGTTTTCTTACCAACCGTACCTAATCGCTTTATATCTAGTTTTGCATCAGTCTGAAAATTTCGTACTGCTATATCTGTTTTCTTACCGAATATTCCGTCGGCTTCTCCACAAGAGAAACTAAGCACATTTAATCTTTCTTGAACTTTTTGAACATCTTCTCCGTTCATCATTGGATCTGTTAAGTATAGTTCTCTTGTAAGAACATATTTTTCTGGAGAAGGTTGCTTCCAAAATTTAGGTCTACCAGCATGTGACCATTTAGTTTTGTCAAAAATACTTTCAACAACACCGTAAGCTCTACCTTTAGCTTCAACTAAACAAATTTTATTTTCTACTTTAGCTATGTATCCAACGTGATGCTGATATAATGTTCCATCAGATCTTTTTCCTTCTTGAAAAACCATATCTCCAGGTTTCATTTCTGAAAATTTTATTTCATCACATAATTTATAGAGACCATTAGCGGTTGTATCTCCGTCTATTAGTTTATGCTTTATGAAGAAATCAGTCCCTAATCCAGAGCAGTCATAAGCTTTTGATTTAGTCATACAAAACTGAGGGCATTTCCAAATATTTTCTTTTATTTTTTCAAGTATAATTACAGTTTTGTCATGGCTTTCCATTTTTGGAATTCTTGGAAGAATATCAGCAACAATTTCTCCTTGCGCTCCAAGAACATAAATATCTTTCATATATACTTGTTCATATAGATAAGTTATAAATTCATCTATTAGAGTTACCATAGCAACTGTCATAAATTATCCTCCTCATTTTGATTTTTTTCAACTTCTTTCTTTCCAACTTGAGTACCAAAATAGAAAGAAATTACAACTGTAAATACTGTCATAAACTGATCCGCTTTAATAACTCCATTTAATGATAAAATTATAAAAGCTGCAGTTAATGATAAAGTAACAAGAGATTTAACATCAATCAACTTCGCTAACTTCTTCAACATATCCATCTCTCCTTTCAGCTTCTTTTCTTTTAAGAAATTGAGCACATCTTTTATCTGATAAACGAAATACTTGATCACCAAAAGGACATTGCACTAATTCAATTTCATCTTCTGTATCTTCTGAAATTAAGATATAATGTTCTCCATATTGACAATTTCCGCATTTCATTTTATTTTCCTCCTTATTAAAAAAGGGCAACCTTAATGGCTACCCTTTTATGTTAACTGCTTGATTTTGTGTATTGATAAATAACTGTAATATCACTTAAGTTACCCCAATAAGCAGTATTAGTAGTATATATAGCTAAACCACCGTACCAACGGCAAAATCCCCAATTATTAGACATATTACTATTACTTACATAAGTTTGAGTTCCAAGTGAAATATCTCCATAAGTTGCATCATTTGCAAAAGCATAAACAATACGCTTTAATACTTGTCCAGTTTCCAAGAAAGGAATTTCCCTTATCTTATTTATAACTGATGTGCTAGATACAGGAATTACTTTTGTCTTTTCATATAATGTACTTCCGTCTATCCACGTTCCAACCACTTGTTCCGTAGTACTGTAGTGATGCATCAAGTCACCAACAGCAGAATATTTACCACTACCTGCTGTATCTGTTGTTTTGGTATATTGAATAATTAATTTATTGTTTGAAGTAAAATCAAATCCAGATGATATATAAACCTGTAAATTATTACCATTTGGTTTATAGTAAAAAGAATTATAAACACCACCATTATTAGAATTTATATATAAACAACATATTAATTGTTCTATACTACCTATTAATGCGTCAGTATATATGGTAGTCCAAGTATTAGCATATACAGATGTTGACGATGATAAATTAATACATTTCTGATATAAAGGTTTCCCATCTCGCCAAACTCCTACCTCACGTTCATCATCAGAATATATTAAAGGAGGAAAACCTCTAGTGGTGGATGTTACATATTCTTTTCCATTTAAGATTATTTTACCCATTGATTACCTCCTTTAACTTGAAGATTTGGTGTATTGAATTGTAATATATCGAATTGTTACTTGAGTACTTCTAGTATGAACTAATTGTATAACGCTTTCATCACACGAAGCACCAAAGAAATCCCAAACAGAGCCGATATTGTTCATGGCTTTTATGCTTATAACTTTATCTATTCCTGATGCACTAAACGGCGTATCATACCAAGTGTTTCCATTTATTGTAACATCAGAACTAAACTCATAAGTCTTTTCATAAATCGTATTTCCATCAATCCAAGTGCCAATAACCTGTTCAGTAGTGCTATAATGATGAGCATAGCCACTTTGAGTTGTCCATATCCCACTTCCAGCAGTATCTGTGGTTTTGGTATATTGAACTGTAATATATATTTTTGAAATTCCTCTATCTCTTGAGTTCCATCCAGTAAAAAGTGAATAACCACTTGAAGAAATATTATAAATACTACAAGCCCAATTACTTGATGAATGATACATTGGAACTGGAAACCAGTAACCATCACTCCATTTTCCAACACCTTCAACATGGCAAACTTCATCTATATTACTAATATTCCATTGGCATGAGGTTTCATCTTGTGTTAAATTAGTTGGAGCTTCTACTGTGCGTTGATAAAGTGGCTTGCCATTTTTCCAAACACCGACTTCTCGTTCGTTATCAGAATATATCAAAGGTGGGAAACTATCTGAACCACCAACATCCTGAATACAGTACATTATATCATCCGTCAATTTACTACTTGGCAGAGCATTATATTCTGCCTGAGTAACTTCTTTATAACTTGTAATCTGTGCTTTCTTATCACTCACTACTGAAGTGCCATTCACTTCAACATCTGTTACGGGATAATTTGGTGTGGGAATACTAGCAACACCTGTTTGAGGATTAACT
>ERZ809504.114-NODE-114-length-11361-cov-5.643021_pt1 | contig 11361 bp, 22 predicted proteins | sample MGYA00521273_ERZ809504 | MGnify/ENA primary metagenome ERZ809504 (study PRJEB31581, sample SAMEA3312979) | metagenome | study: EMG produced TPA metagenomics assembly of the PRJEB8939 data set (Metagenomic analyses of Rumen microbiomes reveals...
CGGTAATGTCTATTGTTTCTGAAGTTTGGTTCCGTATGTCCTATACTGAAGAACAGCAGAAGCAGATTATCGAAGATGCAAAGCAACGCTTTAAGGAAAAGATTGATAAGCTCATTAAGGGTGAAATCAAGATTGGCGTATTCTCCGAATTCGGTACTCGTCGTCGTTTCTGTAAGGAATTCCAGGAATGGGCACTCCGCTACATCAGTCAGTTCCAGTTTAACGGTACGAAGTTTGTTGGTACTTCCAATGTTTACTTCAGCTTCTTGCTCGGAACTAAGCCGGTTGGTACCATGGCTCATGAAGCTATCGAACTCGTCGGACAGGGCTTGCCGCAGCACAACCCGGCATATTCCAACCTTTACATGATGAAGCACTGGATTAAGGAATACGGTACTAAGAACGGTATTTATCTTACCGACTGTATCACTACAGATTGCTTCTTGAAGGACTTTACTGAAACCTATGCTCGTCTCTTCAGCGGTGTTCGACATGACTCCGCAGATCCGATTGCTTGGGGTGAAAAGATGCTCTCCCATTACATGAAGATTGGCGTTCCGTATGCAAACAAGACTCTCTTGTTCAGCGATTCGTTGAACTTCGCAAAAGCAGAAGTTATCTATCAGCGTTTTGCACTTCGTTGCAATGTCGCGTTCGGTATTGGTACGTGGTTGCTTAATGATACTGGTTGGTTTAAGGCCATGAACCAGGTTATCAAGTTGACCGAAGTTAATGGTATTCCGGTTTGTAAGGTTTCTGACGACGATGGCAAGTTCATGGGTAAGGATGAAGAATATCATCAGAACCTGAAGGGTGCTATCAAGTGGCGTGTTGAACACGATAACTAATCTTGCAAACATAGGTTAGATAAAAAGACCCATTTACAAAAATGGGTCTTTTTTCTATATTGTAACACGTAAAACGGAGAATCTTTTATGGTACAAATCATTCTTTTAAGCCTTGCTGCTTGTATCGTGTTTAATTTCCTATTTGTATACGTAATTGATTTTAAGGAAAATATATTATCATATGAGAATGAAAAAAACAGAAAACGTTCTATAGTTGATAAAAAAGATCCTTTTGATGTTTTTGTCATGTGTGTAATACTCGGCCCAGTCGCAACAGGTTGTTTTATTCTTCTTTGGATAGGTGATATTGGTATTAAAATTTGTTCATGTTATGAATGGCTTGACGCTCATGTAATTTCCAAAGAATATAATTTTATTAAACATCAGAACCGAAAATTACGTCCGGTAATTCGTGAATTTAACAAGTTTTTAGCAAGGAATTATAATGAAAACAGACAACAATAATATGCACAACTTCTTTACGGAAGCCAAGAATATGTTGGGCGTGTCGGGTAAAACTGACAATATGGAACATTCGATATGGCGAGAAGTCATGCGTCTGACTAAAAAACTAGCTAGAGCGTATGTCGAGGAAGTGACTAATGCTGAACCAAGCCCGGATATTCACTATGAAATTACCTGGGGACATGAAAACAATGATAACGTAGATGGCGTTTGGAAAGACGCTATATTACTGGAAAACAAATGGACCGGATTGTATTTCAAGAATCTTGGTGATAACGACCAATGTGACGAGTTTGAATACATAAAGGAAATCAAGAAGGTTGTCGATTAATACTTATGAATACAGCACTTGATTTAGCCCAGAATTATACCGATTTAGAAAAGTACAAAGACATCCGTTCCGAACTGTGGCGCCTTGGCTATGAAGAAATCGGTATGGGTTCTTCTCGTACTGTATTCAGAATATCCAACAAGAAAGTAATTAAGCTCGCCCGTTTTAAGGTTGGCATAATGCAGAATAATAATGAATATGATTGGTATAAGTTTGCAGATACCAAGGATTCATTAGTCAAAACATATGAATGCATCAATAACGGTCTTGTACTTATTTCGGAATATGTGAAAGAATTTACATATGATAAGTTTGCAGAAATCTATCAGATTCATTTTGCTGATTTTTCATATCATGTCGGTGGTTCAAAGGCGTATATAAACCGTTTAAATGTTTCCGATAAGACAAAACAGCTTCTTCGGAATACAACAGAATTCATGCATAAGTTTAATATTCCAAGAACTGAAATTTGTCGTGGTTCTGCTTGGGGTTTTACCGGTAACAATGCAAAGCTTCTTGATTATGGAGCTGATTACAGTATGTTGCAAGATTATTACTCAGGTAATATTCCAATCAAGAGCAAATAAAACATTGACAAACATGTGAACATTTACTATATTTAACACGTAATGGAGAAGTTTCCTAATAGATATAACACTGATGGTATTATGGACTTGAATAAAGTTTGGAATCGGCTAATATCTAAAGCGGATAATGCAGATAAAAAGCAGCTTTTGAAAGTTGCAAAGGAAATCCTTAAGAAACTTAGAAAACCTATTACAGAAGAGAATTTAAATATTGTCGTTAATAACCTGCAAAAACAGATTGTTGAAAAGGAATAAAAAGTATGACATTTATTGAATTAATTTTTATGTTTCCTCTTTTTATACTCAGCGGGTTTATACTTGCTGGTCTTGTTTATGCACTTTATGACATGTTACATAATAAGCTTATTGAACATGCAAATAAGAAATTCTGGACAGATACATACGTTACAGAACCTGGTAAACTTGCGGAGAATTTTGACAGACTGTTAAATGGTGAACCGGTTATTCCGTCGATAGAGGTTCGAATCGAATGATATTTTATATTATTCTTATAGTTGTTTCTATTGTTGCTCTTGTTCTTGTAAACCGTTGGGAAAAACGGTGTAAGGAAGAAATTTCTGCAAAAGTGACAGTTGATTTAGACCTTCCTGGTGTAATTGAGGATTATAATCGGTTATTAAAAAAACCTGATCCACCAAAACCGCCAGAACCCGAACCAGAACCGACTTGGTTTGAAACTACAATAAGCCCGAAGCTTAAAGAAATTAGACGATATGCCAAAAAGCTTTTTGGAAATGTAAAGTTTTCAGTAATCGAAATTAATATAGGAGATGATGAATAATGTTCTCGTTTTTTGGAAAAACAACAAGATCAATACGTGCGGGAAATATGGGTGAAGATGGACCATCTATATTGTTTTTGGTTCAGATTATACTTTCATCCTTCTTTAATCTTTTTATGCTAGTTGTTGGTATTATGGGTTGGTCTAAGGGCGGAATCTACGATCGTCAAAATACGTTCGAAGCATTTAACGCTATGCCTAGCGTTTATACTTATATGACAATCTGGGCAACAATTTTGTTTTTGATTCTCATATGTGCAATAAAGGCTGGTTGTAGTCATCCCTGTTATAATGATAAGCAAAGAATCTTTTATCTTATCTATCTATGGGTATATACTGTGCTTTCACCGTTAGGTTTTGTATATTTTTCAATAACTGCAATTATTTTGTTTTTTGTCGGTATTCAGGATGTCATTGAACGTGGAATTCTGTATATTACCAATATCAAACAAGCAGTAAAACAGAAAAATGCTAATAAGCCAAGAAGCACGGAAGCCGCTATATGGAATAAGTATGACCAGTTTCTTAAAGACGGAGATAGATAATGTTACATAAAATTATTATTGAAGCTGTACTTGTGTTGGGTATCATCTTCGCAGTTACCGGAATTCCAACAGCCGAGATTACTAAACATAAGGTTGAATCCGCCGACAATGGTGGTATCTGTGACTGCAAATACGATAATTATGAAAATCTTCGAATTAGAGCGGGTATTTCAAAAGAGGAATTAAAAGAAGTCTATAATGGGTATTTCGCAGAAAAGCAAATTGAATATGATGATAAGACTTCCGTGTTTTTCCAATATGTAGAAAAACTGTTTATCTTAACAATATATTTTTTGTTAATCGCATTCATTTCCAAAATGGTATCTGACAATTCCAGTAAGTATTACTATTATATATTGCCAGTATATGATATTCTTGCATTTATCTTTACAACGCCTTCAAGGATTAGAAATAAGCGTGAGAACGAAGATATTGCTAATGAAAAGTATATCAAGAATAATCTCGACAATATGATGAAAGATGTTAATCAATTTATAAGGAAGTAATTTTATGCGTTCAAATAAACACAATTATGACGATGAACTTGGTTTTACCGCTATCGCTAGTCTTTTGTGGATGCTGGTTTTAGTTATTGCCGGCGGTATCAATGATTTTACCATTAATGAAGGTCAAAAAGAATATGTTAAGGCTGAACGTATGAAGGCAATGTCTATAAGTATCGAAGAATATAAACACCGCTTTGACACTTATAAGAATGTCGACAAGAGCACAGTTAATATGTATACTATCGTGCCTCAAGTTTTTAGATAAAAAAGCATTGACAAAACTAAAAAAGATTGCTATATTTACATCGTTAAATGAATAACCAATAAGGAAACAAAATGAATTCATACATTAAGATTACGGTATCGACTATCGCAGTTCTTGGTATCTCGGCTGGCGTTTATTTCGGCGCCGAAGCGTATAGCAAGAGCAAGGAAGTCAAGCCCCTTAATTCTGTTGAAGCTATTAACGTCTACATGTCAAATCCGGTACAGGTAAATCAAGACCTTGTTCTCAAGGTTCCGACAATGCTTGTTCAGCGAGACAGTCTTCAATCTCTTGAAACTGTCAAGTAAAAAAACGGGTTGACAAAACAAACAAACTTTACTATATTTAACAACACAACAACAATTTAACACCAAACAAAAAAGGAAAAATACTATGAAGTTCAATATCTTCAAAATCTTCGCTCACAAGGCTCAGAATGGCATCGAATCTCTCATCTCCACCAAGGATAAGATTGAAGAAATTCGTCGTCAGTACAACAAGAACGCTGCTCAGTACATCAAGTCTGCAGAAGACATGCTGGTGAATGCTAAGACCTTGAAGAAGCGCTTTGACGAACTCGACGTTCAGACCGCTACGGCTCGCCGTGACTGGGAACGTCTCGTTGACGGTAACAAGACCGATGAAGCCAAGATCAAGTTCATCACTTGGAAGGGCCTCAAGTCTGCTCGCGATACCATCGAAAATGCTTGGCAGAACACTGAAAAGCAGTGTGTCAAGGTCCGTGACACCCTCAAGAACATCGATACCAACAAGGCTCTCATGGAAGCTAAGTTGACGACTCTTCAGGTCCAGATCGATACTTGCAAGATGTGCTCCAGCACCACTCTCGGTGACTTCGGCCTCGATTGCAACGAAATGATTGCTGAAATCGAAAAGGAAGTCCAGACCACGCAGTTCCGCATGGAAGCAAAGCAGGAAGTCTCTGAAATCGTCCATCCGCACAAGAACGACCTCAAGTCCAGCGTGATTGACCTTGAATTCGAAGACGCTGTTCGCGAATACAAGAATCAGAACGGCTAATTGATTCTAAAACCCATACCGCAACATAGACTTAAATGTGTCTTGAGCGGTTGAAATATAAAATGGGACCGCAGTCTGTTGTATGGCGCATTACATAGTCCGTCGGCTATGAGGACCTGTTCGATTCAGGTGGCTGCAATAAAAGGGGTTGACGAAAGTCAATCCTTTTTCTATATTAGGAAAAAACTTTATTAGGAAAAATTATGTACTCCAAGAAAGCAGAAAACATTAAGATTTTTAACGACACGCTCGCCCAGATTGCAAAGGATCCTAAGTTACAGGAATCTGTTAAGTATTCTTACAAGAACCAGGTATTCTATTCTGATGCATCGTCTATCGAATATTTTAAGAACGGTCGAAAACAGTCGTTTGATGCTCCGGCGAAGATTACTGTATGTAAGGACGGTTCCTTCAATACTGCTCGTAAGTATGGTGGAAAGGTTGCCGTTTTGAACTTTGCTTCGGCTACTAATCCGGGTGGTGGCGTCACGAAGGGCTCCAGTGCTCAAGAAGAGTGCCTCTGTCGTTGTTCTACGCTCTACCAGTGTCTAAATACTGATTGGGCAAAAGAACTGTTCTACACGCCCCATAAGACGAATGGAACGCCGTTGCACAATGACGACATTATCTATACTCCAGATGTCGTTATCCTTAAGTCTGACAGTTATAATAACCTTTTCCAGAATGCTAAGGTAAACGTCATTACCTGTGCGGCTCCGAATCTTCGTGAAACTCCGGCCAATGCCTATAACCATGAAAATGGCGAAGGTGTTAAGATTTCGAATGCAGAACTTCAGAAGCTCCATGAAACCCGTGCATTCAAGATTCTTTCCTGTGCCGCATTCCACGGAAATGAAACCGTTATTCTTGGTGCATTTGGCTGTGGCGCTTTCAGGAATCCGCCGGAAGTTGTAGCAAAGGCCTATAAGAAGGTTATTTCTGAACACTTTACACATACGTTCAAGAATATCGTATTCGCTGTATATTGCTCTAGCGAAGACACGACAAATTATGACACTTTCAAGAAGGTATTTGAAGTATGATTTTAGCTTTATTGCTTTTTGTAACAATTCCGTGTTTTCTTATGATGCTCATTTATATGTTGAATGACTATGATAACAGTGAAACAACATATTCATATAAGGAAGTGAAGCCTCAGCCGACGCTTAAGGGTGTTCTTTCTGATTTCGATAAATTCCTGAATAAATAATAACAATGCTGCCAGACGACATTAAAAAATTTAACTATCTCAATAATACGTCGTATTTGTTTCGGTTGAATCTGATACGAAACGGTTTTGATATAGTTAAAAACACAATAATGAACGATGACATTTGGTATGTATCGTATAAGGAAAAAATCCTCGGTATCATAACGTTCCGAGTAACCGATACGTATACATATTGTAATCTAAGGCCGTATGAATATCTTAAAAAGAAATATGGTCTTCAGGATTTCATAATGTCGGAATACTTTGAATATGCTGATGGTAAGCCGATACGTTTTAATTTCGATAAGTTTGACAAGTTCTTTGCTAAGTTTAAAGAAATCGACGTAGAAACAGAAGTTGTCGACAATAATGAAAAAGAAACTAAGCTTGACGAAAGTATATCAAGGCTAAAAGAATATTGTGAAGCATTTGATGAAAAGTTTTCACAGAATATGTTATTCAAAGATATTCGTGCCTTACTTGATGCGTATTATTTAGAAAAGGAGAAAAATGATACTGTTCTTCCTGAAGTATAAATAATACAAGGAGGAAAAATGAAAAGGACAGATAAGGTACCTAAGTTAGAACCTGTATATAATAAAAAAGTTACATTGAATTATGACCTAACAATTTTACTTCTTGGACTCGGAATAATTATAATGTTGGGAATAATAATTTTTGGAAAGTAAAAATAACCCGTTGACAAAACGGGTTTTCTTTATTATATTTGTTATATGATTACTTGCTATGTTTATCCGCACACACATTTTGATGCCTTGATGAAGGCCAATAAGTGGAATGATTATGATATTCCATCCACTTGTGCATTTATCTCCATTTGTTGTCTACCGGAAATAAAGCATAATTATCTTGAAAACGTCAAGCATGAAACCGATGAACACTGGTTCAGCGAAAATCATAGCAATGTGCTTAATATCGAATTTGACGATATTACTTGTCCTTCAAAAGAAACCGAATATGGTCTTGCACAGGGTATTACCAAAGATAATGCAAAGACTATTATAGATTTTATCGAACAGAATAAGTCACAGTCTACATGGTATATCCATTGTCGTTCTGGTAAACGTCGTTCTGTCGCTGTCGGTTTATTCATTGAAAAGTATTTGTTTGAAAAGTATAGAATACTTGTAAAAGTTATTGGTTATGCACATGGTCTTTTGCATTTCAATACTTTCGTATTCGATACTCTTTGTAAAACCGCAGGCTTAAAAAACTCAACCGTATTAGGAGAATAAAATGATCGTATCTTTCTGGTTAATCCTCGCAACTGTCCTTTGCATTTACTTCATTTGCACAGGAAAGAATTACTTGAATATCCCGAAGATTATCCTTATCTGTCTGCTTTGCTACATGTTCGCTCCGATTATCATTCTCGGACTGATCGTGTATTTCGTAGGTAAGTATTTGCTTTCTGAATAATTATGCTGCTGGAAGATAAATATCATCTTAAAAATAGAGAGTCTTATAAGCATTATAAAGATGAAGTTTTAGATTTTATAACGGCATATGTAGATGCTTATCTTGATGTATTCTCAAATATAATCAATGAAAAACATTTATCTGAAGATATGGCAATACGTTATGGAATCGGTAATGCATGGTCGCATATACAGAAACATTTTAAGAATAAACCATTGCCTCCGTTAAATGAAACCATACAATACCTCAATAAATGGAAAATGGATATAATTTTCAATAAGTTGAAGTAATTGGGGTTTACAAGATTAACGCATGTTGCTATATTTGCAATATGCGTTTTATTTTTACAGACATAGAAAATACCATTATCGACGATTTGGTTAACTGTAATTTTCTTGAAGAAAATTGTAAGAAGATTACAAAGCTTCTTAAGGAAGAAGATCCTGTCTGTTTTAACTTCTTCACTTGGGGCTGGAAAATGCCTACAGATGTCGATATTAACATAGTCAATTCTATGTTGGTTAAACTTGGTATCGACCCATTGAATATCGGATGTGACTGTCGAGTTATTCCGAAAAGCGCAAGCGTCCAGACAGCCATTGAAACTGGTTGGTTAAAGCAGGAAGATTTTGACCGAGCAATCGAACCTGGTATGATGAGTGAATTCGGTATTTCTAAGGTAAGCTGTTTTACTGAATTCGTTCAGATGGGTATATCGGAAACATTGCTTAAACAAGCCAATGCAACAGTTAAGGATCCTGTTGAATTTTGGCTTATCGATGATTTGGTAGAGAAAAAGGAAACTATAGAACTTTACGGCGGAAAGGTCAAGATTGTCTTGGTCAATCCTACAGAACTTTAATCGAGGAAATAACGATGCTTATTGCAAAAATCGAATACTTGCCGAAACGTTTACAGATGTTTCGTAAATATATTGAAAAATACGAATGTATGACGTTTGGTTGTTTGCCTACAGCCGAAGACAAGTTTAGTGGTTTACTTTTCTATCATGCAAATTCTGATATGCCGTATATCATGTTGCTTGATTATTTCGACCAGAAGAAACATCCTTGGGTTGAAATCTATGTAAATACTAACGCAAAGAACTGGCAGAAACAAGAAAATATACAGCTTGGTGAAAGTACCTGTATTTCAAATAACATGGGAGCTTTCATTAACGCTATCCATGAATGTAAAGAATCACCATGAAAACATTAGTTTTATCAGATATACATGTAGATATTCATTTCCCTTATGCAGTAAAGCCTTCTCGTCTAAAACTTGATGACCCGAAGGCCGATGTCGTTATTGACAGTATGGACTATTTGTGGAAGTTCTACAATATTCCTATTGTTGACCGCATTATTTTGGCTGGTGATTATTCTAATGATTATCTGACGTTTTCACGCATGATTCCTTGGATTGCTGCGAAGTATAAAGAAGTTTATTTGGTTCTTGGTAATCATGACTTGGCCGTTCGTGGTTCTACACCGTCGAAATCTAACTTGCCGTTCGTTTCTTCTGAAAAGAAAATTGAGGCAATGAAAATTATCTGTGCCAAACATGATAATGTTCATATTCTCGACGGTGAAGTTATTAACGGCATTGGCGGTTGCATGGGTATGTGTGACTTCAAGTGTGAAGCCCCTACTTATGGACTTGACGCATTTACAGCCTGGAAACGTAACTGGTTCGACGGTAAACACTGGAGGTACTTCAATCAGGAACCGGGGAAAATTTGGAATCATTACGATGAAAAGATGATGAACATCGTAACTCAGAAACCAAAAGTTGTCGTTACTCATTTTGTTCCTTATGAACTCGGAATTCCTCATGATTTCCGTAATGACCCTTGGAATTATGTATTTTATTTTAAGGGTGATAAGTTCTTCGAGGAACTCGATAACGATACCTACTGGATTTGTGGTCATGTTCACGGTAAACGTATGGCTGACTATGTTAACTCTAAGGGAAACGTAATTCATATTATATGTAATCCTTTGGGTTATCCTGGTGAAAGGATTGCGTACTGTGATTTTGTTGATTACACCGGTCCAAAGATTGAACGTTCTTCATTTCCTACAACATTTGAAGATTTTATTATAGATATTTAAGGATTAATATGCTCAGAATATTTTCTAAATTCCAAGATTATTATGATTGCACGTTAGGTTCGTTTAACGAATCTGAAGTTGTAATTCATCGTAATACTAAAGATAATTTTATTCGTTCTGGCGAAGTCGAAAGCTTAGGAAATTTCGACGGTAAGTTGGCCTATATCTTTGATGGACGTTATGGCAAGACATTTGGTCATAAGTATCTTCATATGATTGGTTTCTGTGGAAAGTGGTATTTCTTTACTGAAGAACGAGATTATTATCATATACCAGATCCTTCGACAATTCAATATTATACTTTCGACGAAATCGTAAAGAGTAATCGTGAACTGTCGTTAGCCAAATTGTTTGGAATCAATAAAGAAGACCGTAATATCAATTACAAAAATCCAGATGATGTAAAATTCTGGAATTATGAGTTATTTGAAAAGTTAGGTCCTGTATTATATTTGGATGATTATCGTAATCTGACCAAATACAATGAACTTCCGCATAGGCAGCGTAACTACAATTTTGTTTCCTGGCCGTGCCTGAAGGATTATCGATTCCAACTGGCGAAAGATCCGTACATGGCATTATGGGAATTGGCACATTGGTATGATACTCATGCTAGACCTGACGATGCTATCGTACCTGTAGGCGACGACATTACCCGTCTGGAAGCTTATGGTTTTGACAGAAAAACTTCGTTCAGAAAAGCGAAAACCAAAAAATAATTCCTATATATAATGCATAGGTAACAAAAATGATTATTCGCAAGTACGACATTTCATCATCAAGCAAGTCACATATCGCGGCTTGTTTTGTCGTATTTTGATTAAATACCATTAATTAAAATTTACAAAAAATTTTAACAAAAAGCCGCTTACAAAAAGCGGTTTTTTTATTATATTTACCACAGAGATTAAAAATGGAAACACAAGACGTTAAAATTCCTCGATTCCGCAAGAAACCAATTACGGTAGAAGCGGTCAAAATTGCACAAGAAACTCTCCCTCTTCTTTTAGGCTGGGGTGAAGGTTTTATCGAAGCTGATTATACGCTCGATTACTTTAACCACAATAGAATAAGAGTAACTATCAAGACAACTACTGGTGAGCATACAGCCATAGAAGGCGATTGGGTCGTTAAAGGTATTAACGGTCAATTCTATGCGATATAGCTAGATCGGAAGAGCGTCGTGTAGGGAAAGAGTGTAGATCTC
>ERZ809504.115-NODE-115-length-11340-cov-8.120603_pt1 | contig 11340 bp, 30 predicted proteins | sample MGYA00521273_ERZ809504 | MGnify/ENA primary metagenome ERZ809504 (study PRJEB31581, sample SAMEA3312979) | metagenome | study: EMG produced TPA metagenomics assembly of the PRJEB8939 data set (Metagenomic analyses of Rumen microbiomes reveals...
ATGGCTTCGCAGATCTCGCGACACTCTCCGAAACTCTCGAAAGCGTAACCGGCAAGAAGCCAGAAGAAAACGCGGTTGTAATTCCGGAGGCCTCATTTGTTGACGGCGGCGGCCTGTATGACGGATGGGAAGGCGGCAACCATAACAATTGGAGCAGCACCAAAGAACTGAAAGAGCAGCTAAAAGCCGCTTTTAAAAAGTGCGGTCTTAAGGTCACGATCCGAGAAGGCGGCGGAACGTGGACAACATCGCTCTATTTTACATGGACGATTTCAAGGTCAAAGGATATAGTTCCATTCCCGACTTACTGCGAGAAGCACCAGAACGCACACATGAGCGTATACGGTTGGGTTAGCTACTTAGACGAAAACGGCGACTTTCGCCAGATCTCCGACGATCAATATTATAAAATCAAGTCAGAAAATCCAGACGAAGCCGAAAAAATACGCATCGGGTTCATGAAATACGAATATCAGCGCGAAATAAAACACGATGCCGGAAGACTCGACGCACTCGACGCACTCACCGACGAAGCAGAACAGCGCAGACAGCTTTTAAAAAAGATAATAACAAGCTATAACCGCGACTGTTCAAACTCAATGATTGATTATTTCGACCGCGCATTTTATGACCATTACAGCCTGAAAGTTATTGATTAATAATAAATCAGTCCGCACGGGTTCGGCTCGTGCGGACATTTGACAGACTTTGAAAGGGGTTTTTTATATGAAAAGAATTATTGCTTTGCTCGCTCTCGCTTCATTCCTCGCAGGACAGAACGCAAAGAACACGCCGCCAGCCGGCGACGGATACAAAGAACTCGCCGCCGTGGCAACCTCTGCGGACGTTCTCACACTGGACGACGGCCGACAGATCCAGCTGCACAACGGCGACCGCCTGAGCATCGGCGAAACATATATATTATTACTCGACGAATACAACGACGGCGAATTGCTGGATTATACCGACATTGAGACAATCGAACTTGACAAGAACTTATTATCATGATATTCTGTTATTATTAATAATCAAGGAGGCTTTTTTTATGAAATCTGAAAAATGGCTGAACATCTGGAAAGTACGCTATAATCCTAACGGATACGGCGCAGCACCTATTTATTTTGATAATCTTGAGGCGGCCGAAGAATTCGCGCGCCGTGATTATGCAGACAAACCCGTACGCGTAAAAGCGAGTAACTCACTTGACGCCGTTGATATTTCGGTTTATAAGTCAGTAAGCGACTACGACAACGACGTTTATTATAATATTTACATCTGATCAATAATATAAAGCTGTAACCGTGGTATAATCTCGCATTGTACCGCGGTTATAGTTCTATATTTCTGTACCAGGTGCAACGGATCACAGGCGGACTGTGTCAGCTCTCAGGCATTGCAGAGCATACAGGAGAACTGTGTCAGCTCTCAGGCATTGCAGAGCACACAGGAGAACTGTGTCAGCTCTCAGGCATTGCAGAGCACACAGGAGAACTGTGTCAGCTCTCAGCCGTGGCGGATCACGTCCGCCGGCATCCGTTCCGGCTCTCCGTCGGCTGTCGCCCTCTGCCCGTCTGTGAGGCTCTACAGCACGGCGGAGCGTGTCGGGTGGTATTTCGTCCGGCTGTCGGTCAGAGGTCGCCCCGTGCGGCTCTCCGTCGGGCTCTCGTTCAGGCTTCGAGGGTTTCGGGTGGGTCACCGTCCCACCTACCAAACAGGTGGGTTTGTAGGAGAATTGGCAACCGGCGGCACTGGTTAGCACCGTGAAACGTCACATTTTCAGACTTTTGGCGTGTTTTCGGACAGCAGAAAAAAAGAGACCGAAACAGCCAAGCCGCTCGGTCAGAAATAATAAATCCGATCAAATTTCAGAATCAAAAATACTTGCGCAAGTCGAACTAAGTCGAGCTCGAAGTCGACCAAAGCCGCTCGAAATTTCAAAACAAAAGCGTTATCAAACGAAAGCCGCTCCAAAGGAAGCAAAAGCCGCTCAGAAATGCGTATGCACAAAACGATATTGACAACAGTTTGACGGTGGTATATAATAAAATCAGAAATATATACGCGTGTATATAAATGGGAGGGTTTACAAATGAGCGAATACAAATACAATCCGCAATACAACAAAAACGCGATCAAATACCGCAAAGAAAACCTTGAAACTTTCCGTTTTGATCTTCCTAAAGGCGAAAAGGCCCTGTGGAAAGCATACGCTGAAAGTCATGACACAACATTAACAGCGCTGATCAAAGATTATATGAGGTCACTGATTGAATCCGAAGGTTTTAAAATGCCGGATGACAAAGCCCCTGAATGCTCAGACAATGTTAAAGAAAAATAAATCCCCGTTTTTTCAGACGGGGTATAAAAAATAAATCCCCCGTTTCACCGACGGGGGTCTTTTTATATCTGCACACAAGAAAAGCACCACCTGATAATCAGATGGTGCTTCCCTCGGAGTCTTTCATAGAACATATCATATCCATTGAAAAAACATATTAGACGACTTGCATTTATTATATCATACTTCAAGCAGTTTTGCAAGCGAAAAGGCGGCCGGAAGGGGTATCCCGGTCGCCTTTTCAATGCAAGTTTTGTTTAAGTTTTTTGGGAGATTTAATTGCAGATCCATCTTCCGCAATTATTATATCACGCTTTGTTCTTATGTGCAAGACCAACATGTTCCAGTTTGTCTTTTTTCACTGGTATTGTCTTTACGGTCATATCAGCTTTACAGAAAACGCCCTTTAAGTTGTCAAGGAGCTGTTTTCTTGTCACATAATCGTAGTCTTTACCCTGGAAGGTAACTTCAAACTTCTTCATGTTTCCTCCTATTTTTCTAATTCGATCGTAATTCTGCCGATTATCGAGTGACGAACAGTGCTTAATTTCCCCGGAACTAAGTTCTGCTTATTCCGGAAGAGTTCAACGAGATCTCGTGTGATCTGGATCTGCTCAGGAGTGAGCTGCACGGTTGATATGTTTATGGTTTTCTCCATGCCGCAAAGATAATCCATCGAGACATTGAAAACAAGCGCCATCCGCTGAACTGTTTCAAGTGACGGAATTGAACCATTGGCTTCATACTTGGATATCATGGAATCAGTTACATAAACCATCTCCGCAAGCTGTCGCTGACTAAGCCCTCTCGCCTTCCTTAATTGTTTCAGTGTCATTCCAAAATCATATGGAGTTTTCATGCTCTCCTCTCCCTCTCCAGCTTGTGCATTTTTTGCACAAGCTCAGTAATCAAGATACTTGTCAGCACCCTTTTCTATGATCTTATCAAGGGCGGCCTTGTGCTTTCGGTTGATGCTGTTCCGGCTGTAATTGAGCCGCTCGGCTATCGTGAAAGTATTGGTATGCCCTAAATATCTAAGTGTTAAAATCGCTTTCAGCTCAGGATCATCAATCGAGCTGATGCACTTGTCGATCTTCGACCTTATATCGATGAGTTTCTCATATTCCTCATTCAGTGCCGAAGTTTGTTCCTCAATAAGTCCTTGTAGCCTCCGGTCGTGCGTACCGGCGGCTATTTTTTCATTTTCGTTGATATAGCTGCGGAGTGCCTCTATTGTCTTGAAGAGGGACACGCCCTGTAATAACTTATCTCTCAGAACTTCCTGCCTTTGTGTCAAGGCTGAGGGAGTTCCTTTCCCTGGTCAGCGAGAAATGCTTTAAATGCCTGCATATTCTCGTATGCTTTGCCGGCTTCGATTCTCGTCGGCTTCTTCTCCTGCTCGCAGTAACGTTTCTGCCGCTGGATATCATAGAAATCATTCTTACCCACATACACCTGATCCGGATCAATACCGATAGATATGAGTGCATCACACATTTTCTGGTGAATTTCCTCATAAGTAAATCCGTCACTTCTCATGATGGTGTACTCTTCACTCAACTCATTGTACTTATGGATCATCCTCTTTAATCTTTCCGGACCAAATCCAAACTCCTGATTGAGTGCCATGAGGAAGAAAGCGTTGTTATCCTCGCACGCTTCCACTGTTGCTGCATATACGTCCTCTTCAAGCTGTGCGACCAGCTTCTTTGACGGTCTTAATCTTGCTTTCATAAAGTCCCCTCCTACAAATCACCGTTTTATTCGCTTAAATCAAAGCTTTGTTTTAATATTGCGATCGTGCATTTATCACACGACTTTGAGTTATAGCGTCCGCAGTTCTTACATACCAGGTAATGCTGGCAGAATTCGCACTCCGGCTCGCCTACCATGTTCTTCGTGCAGTCGCCCGTGTCTTTCTTAAGACAAAAGAAGTAATCTCTCGGCTGACTTTTTCTCATATTCCGCTCTCCTTTCGGCTGAACGTACTCGGAATTAATATCATTCAGCTCGTTTCTGAATTCAAAAATCCATAATATAATTGCCAGTGTCAGCAATATGGACCACTTGATCATGCTTTCTTGTCCTCCGGTACAGAGTCAAGTATAGCAATTATCCTGTCAAGCATCGCCTGATTGTCTGACTGGTCCGCCAGTGCCGCTCTGATAGCGTCAAGGGCTTTCTTCTTAGGCTCGACTATATTCACGATGCTGAGGCTTGTAGCCGCCACAAAACGTGTCAATGCCTCGTTTCTTGACTTAAGATTTAAGTTTTCCTTTTCAAGATCTTTGATCGCCAGCTGTGCGTCTTTCAGTAATATTTCAAGTTCGCGTTTTAACATAATCCTTTTCTCTCCTAATCATCAAAGTTTTCTTCTCCGGAATAAACCTCCGGCGGATCGTCCGGGCTGTAGTCCTGCGTTGACACCACGTCCTCGAACATACTGACTCCTTCATAGGTGATATAATAATCACGGAAACTCAGGTTCATTCCGTTTGAATCAAGCTGTATAAGATCGTGCTCGCTTCTTACGGAATCGATGTGGTATTTTTTGAACAGCGCCGCAAGTTCGTCAAGGAATGTTTTCTGTTTCGGCAGCATTAAAATCTCCTCCCTTCCACAAGTTCGAGGTCGCTTTCGTAAAAGCCCTCCTGCTGATAATCAAATGCTTCTCCGGCATATACCGCCGTGAAACACTCACCGTCCGCCCGCTCGATAATGACCGAACGTTCCATTCCTTCCGGCGGGTCCTTAAAAGGACAATCCTCGATCTTCACGACAACCATATCGCCTTCCAGTGTCTGCGATAAAGTCCACGGCCGGTAAGCTTTCTCTTTGATCCGGACAGTGTCGCCGACTTTTAATTCCTGTTTCATCATATCACCTTCCCTGATAGACCAGAACATCCGCTCCCCACAGGCCGACATTATGCTCGACCCTGTAGTCCGGAGCGATGTATCCACCCTCAAGAAGCCAGTCGAACTGCACCGCGGTTATCGGATAATGTACCGGACCACATTCCTCCGAGTGTCTTATCCAGAACTTATTCCCGTTCCGCCTTGGTTCAACTATAACGTCAAAGCTGTCTCTGATAAGCTTTTCAATTTCTCTTCTTGTCATATTTCCCCTCCTAAATCAAACTTATGCGTAACCGCCTGTAATTCCTATTCTCAGCCACTTCTTGCCTGCGTTGCCGAAATTCCAGATCTCGCCGTTAAGAGGATCGTCAATTATAACTGTGATCATCTGATCCGGAAACTGCTCTGCAATTTCATTCAGCGTGATAAAATCCGGCTCTCCGTCGCAGATCTCGGCAGTCTCAAGGCTTTCATCATCCTGCCGCCACTTTACCGCCGCCGGAGTGAGATTTGTGAGCCATCCGAGATATACTGCGGCCGCTCCGATGCCGTTAAACTTCCATATCACCGTGTCACCCGGAATCTCTTCATGCAGTTTTTTCGGCGGATGGATGTATTTTTCGACCACCTCAGAACCTGACCGCACTTTCCCGTCAGGACACAGGATCATATACTGAGCATATTTATTTTTCTTCGTGTGCTTTATATACTCAGCCCAAATCCCGTCCGCCGTTTCTGCCTCCGCTTCCGGCACAAACTCGTTGAAATATCCGTCTGTGGTGAAAAGCAGAAACGTTTCAGGATTCTTTTTCATTCTTCAATGCCTCCGACTTTTTCTGCGCTGTCACTCCCTGCTGATAGATGAACAGGGCGGCGGCATCAAAGCTTGTGTTCGTGGCGCTGGCAACAATCTTTGTAAGCGCAATAAAGCCCACAATCGCCTCTCTCGTACAGTCAAGCCTTGAGCCTGACGACTGTGTACTGCAATAATTCTTTTCAATATTAAGATTCAGCATCTGGTCCAACCTCCGTTTTAAAAACTACTTCCATCTTGTGGTTTAGTATACAGGCGATCGCTTTTTCATTCGGTCTTCTGTACGGAACGCGTGTGTGTCCTTTCAGTCCGGCAAGCGCTTCGTCGTATTTTTCATAATGCACTGCCTCCAGAACCTGTCCCCAGATCTGATATACCAGGATAAAGCCAATAAATTCATTCACTTTCATCATCATCCAGCCCCCTTAATAAATTAAGGATATCGCCTACCATACAGCAATCACAATGCGTCGGATTTTCTTCTTTCCACATGCAGTCCATACAGTATTCATCTTTGATAACCTCTATAGCCTGGTTATTCCGTGTCATTGCTTTCACCTCATTTCATGAAGAAAAAATCCTACAATGATTCCGAGCAAACAAGAAATGCAAGATAAAATGCACATAATCGCCGTGTCAGACATTGTCTTCACCTCTCGATATTGCTAACATACAGTCTAAACAATAAGGCTCTACCGTTTTCGGATTCACAAAATGCAGCTTACCGTCTTCGCACAAATGCAGAAATACATGGCTTCTCGGTAACTCAGGATCATATTTCAATTCCTTCTCGCATCGTGAACACCTGATAAATGCGTATCTTAAGAAAAATTCTGTGTATTCGTCCATTATTCCACTTTTTCGCTCCCGCTCTTCCTGTACTCCTGCATAACTATCTTCACATTGTCGTCTTTCTTGCTCCTGCCGTAACGCATGGCTATTGCACGCGCCTGATCTTTGTCTAATACCTCGGCGAGTACCTTGCGTTTATTTTTCTTCGTGTTTATAGACACGATCTGATATGATATTAAATCCATCATGGGTTCCAATCCTCCATCTCTTTGTTTTCCGGTGGCTTCGGCAAAGGCATCCAGTAATAAATTTTCACGTTAAACCCTAACCAATCAGCACCGTCCCACATGCCATATTTTTCGATATATCTCGCTATTCCGTAGACGAAATAATCTCTGTTGTAATTTCCATATCTGAAATAGCTGTACCATATCAAAACATAATCGTCTGTTTCCGGAAGCCGCTCGTCAGCATTGATCCATTCCCCCATCATTCCACCTCATTCACCAACAATCGACCCTGTGATCAGTTCGCCCAGCATGTAAGCCGGATAACCGCAGGCGAGTCTGAACTTGCATACACCTGAACCGTCGCTGTCTATGTGTACAAAAGGGCAATCGTCGCACTCTTCCTGATCTGTACACCAGTCAGCAAGCACTTTGAATGCAGTTTCCATCTGTGAAACTTTGATGTCATCAAATTCTTTCATGTTATCACGTCTCCAAAATCCTTAAACCGTATTTATACAACATCAGCTTTCGCTTGATGATATATTCCTTTGTTTTCACGCCTTTTGTGTCTTCAACGACAAGGCAGCATTTCTTCACGTCCCAGTATACGAAATCGGCGACGTATTCGACCGGCCTTTCGATGAGCTTTCCTCTTTTCGTCTGTCCTTTGTGCGGGCCGCTCTTGTATATCTCGACGCATAATTCATACTGTGCCGGGATAAGTTCAAAGCGTTCCTGTAATTTCAGATCTTCAATTTCTCCGGCGCGCTGGAGAAGGAGCAGTTCCTTGTACCGCTCCATCTCGTGCTTTGAGTCGAACACGATGTCATTGTACTGGCACTTCTTGTTGCCGTATTTATTTTTCATAAGCCAGCCCACCATTTTTCCGGCGCATTATTATCTTCTCTCAGTCGGCAACATTCAAGATCCGGATCGTAAAACACACACGGTTCATATTCGTCCGGTGCATCTTCCATCGGTTCACCGTCCGAATCATCACGACAGCCCCGCTCTTCGCCGAAGTCGTCATAATCCTTCATGCACCTGTGCTCCTCGCAGTAATCTTTCAATGTTTCAAGCGCCAATATTGCCGCCACTTTGTTTGTCTTCATCAGATTCCCTCCGACATTCTGCGTTCCGCTTTCCAGTGGAAAATGTCAACAGTCTCGTACATATCCATAATATCCTTCACATTGAGTTTGTGGTTATGCTGTAGTTCACCAATGTAAATACGGGCTTTACACATTGCCTTTTCTACCTCCACCAGATCTGTTGCCGTTGCTATGTTGTGGATCTCTTTTCTGTATGCTTCCAGCAGTTCTTCTTTTTCTGTCATTTTCTTTTTTCCTCCTCTTCCGCATATCCGCCATTACTTCCTGGAACGACGGCTCTTCCCTCAGTCTCACCGGAGCAACCGATTTCTTCTTGCTTTTCTTCATAATTTCCCTCCTCATAAATTTCGGTGACAAGTTCTTTACAGAGTTCTCTGATAAGATCAAGTATCACCTTGTATATCTGCCAGATCATCCATATACAGATGATCATAAGCACGCCCCAGAACGCGAAAAGTGCGATCTTTACTGCCGTATCGATCATGACTTGTCACTCCTCATACGCTTGCCGCAGTTCTCGCAAAAATTCGGTTTATCTCCTCCCGAGCCGTAATAATGTTCGTCATGGCATGAAGAGCAAATTATAAAATCCTGATAAAGATCAAATATACCGTCAGCTTTTCTGGTTTCAACAATCCACTCAGCCTCGACACAATCATCCTTGTCAGCAGGGCCGATGCCGTCCGCCGCCTTGATCTCGGATGCTAAGTAATATACCGTCGTGATCTCGTATTTCCGGCGGATCATTGCCACTGTTTCAGCCAGTAAGTCACTGACTGCGATCTTGTCCTTGTGTGAAAGTTTCTCGTCCTTGTGTCGTTTCAGTTCGTGGTGAAGATTCTCGACCTCTGAACTGATCTCTCTGTACGTGATCGGCATTTTCTCATTTCCCCTTTCTGAGATATCATAAAAGATTCTTCATTGCCTGCAGCATCTCGGCGGCCTTCCGGCTTTCGACAATGCTTGCTGCAGACTGGTTTTTCTTATTCATCCTGTCCCTGTATGTCAGATCATAGTAAGATCCGCCACCCATACCGCCTCCGGTCTTGTACGGGATTTCAAGTCGTTCAAGCTCTGCGTTCAGCTCCTTCATGGAATACTCATAATCGCTGTACTCGTTGAAGCGTGCCATTTCAGACCTGATGTCATGGAATAAACGCTTTGCTCGTTCCTTGCCAAGGCCGAGGGACTTGCAGGTCGTGACAAAGGTTATGCACCAGTTTAATTCCATCCACTTGATGTAGTAATCAGCGACTTCGTTTTTTACTCTGGCTTTGTTTGGTATGTAGGCTTTCATCGTGTTTGTTTCACCTCAATTCCTGCTTCCTTAATTTTTTCTATTAGTTTTTGTGCATCAATTCCGGCGCTTATGGTTGTTCCATACTTTGAAACACTAATACTGAAATAAGCGTAAGCGCTTAAATCAAATGGAATAAGAGTTTTTTCAAACCAGTCGTTTTTGTCCGGATCATATACCAGATCAAAAAATTCTATATGCTTTTCTGCATAATAAAATGTCATTTCGGTTTCAAAACGATAATCGTGTCCATCGCCGTATATATGATATTTCATACAACCGCCTCACTTTCCGCGATAACTGCCAGCGTTTAAAAGACGGCCGTTATCGTCGAAATCAGGAATCGCCGGAAAAAGCCTGTGAAGTTCTCGTGTGAGAAGTTCCTCTGCAAAGTCGTTCCCTGTGAGTTTATCCTTGCCCTGCAGCGATTTTATCGCAAACAGTCGGTCAAGATCGTTCCCGCTGATGTAAAATTTAATTTCTGGCATAGATATGTTCCTTTCTGCATTTGCCTTATAACGCTCTGTAAGGCTCGTGAATCGTCGTCTAATTTTCGAGGGGTAGTTTAACGATTTTTATATTACACCCTCGTTCTCGTCCATTCTCGTAGAGATATGAACGTCTTGTGTGTAAATTTCAATTTGCTTTCGGGTTTCGTCTCTCAGCTTTGCCGCTGACTCTGATCTCTTGTCAGTGCCTGAGAAGTTTATCGGGATCGTCCTGGCATTGATTCGACTCCATATCCTCGCCCAGTCGTCCGTTCTCGGATTTTTGATGTCTTCATACGGAATATTGGTTGTTATGATAAGAGGTTTCATGCTCTTTTCCCTGTCGGATATCACTCTGTTGGTGATCTCCATCATGTACTCCGTCTCTCTTGCCGTTCCCAGATCGTCGATGATAAGAAGCGGAATGTTCATCAAATCGTCGAAGTATTCGCCTTTACCTTCAAATCCTGCTTCCTCAGCCTGTTCTGCTATCTTTTCCATGCTGATCATCAAAGCACGATAACCCTGATTAAGCACTGAATTGAGTATGCATCCCGCTCCGAATGATTTACCAGTTCCGCACGGTCCGAGCAGTATCAGTCCGGATCCACGCTTTAGCTTATCCTCAAAGTTCTTTGCATATTCCCTGCAAAACGACAGCTTCGGCTGAGATCCGTTGTCTTTCTCGAATGTCATATCAGATATTGAAGGATTCAGTCTCCGGTTGATATCCGTGTACCGCATTATCTGCAATCCCGTTTCATCCGTCTTAAGTGCAGCCATATCAGCATGATATGCTTCTGTACGGCACTTGCACATACAGCTCTCCGTTTTGTCGCCCCACGGCCAGTGTATTTTGATCTCAATGGGTTCATTGCAGACAGTGCAGTGCTTAAGGCCGTCTTCGCCGATATAATAACTGCCTTCGTCGGGGTTAATTTCCGGAATGTTACCGACAAGTTTCTCGATCATCTAATCACCTGTTCTCAAAAAGGCTCAAACTCCATGAATTCTGCGGACTTGTTGTCACCGCAAGTCCTCTGGTTTGTTTCAGTCTTCATATCATCAGTCCAGCTCTTTCCGTTGAAGAACGTACTGCCATACGGAATAAAACGTTCCTCTGTTCTGTTTTTGCGAATGTCCTCAATAAGATTCAATATGCCCTGCCTGATCTCTTCATTTGTTGCTCCGGCTTTAACCGCTCGCTTATATGCATTATACGCTTTTTCTTTTCCGCGCTTTCTCGGATAAAGCTTCCACAGATTTTCAAAATCCTGCTTCAAATCTTCTTCGGACTTTCTTTTTATATTTTCTTTTCTTTATTATGTTTTCAAAGCATTGTCATTTCGGGAAAAGTTTCTTTGAATGATAGCTAGATCGGAAGAGCGGTTCAGCAGGAATGCCGAGACCG
>ERZ809504.117-NODE-117-length-11273-cov-7.734890_pt1 | contig 11273 bp, 9 predicted proteins | sample MGYA00521273_ERZ809504 | MGnify/ENA primary metagenome ERZ809504 (study PRJEB31581, sample SAMEA3312979) | metagenome | study: EMG produced TPA metagenomics assembly of the PRJEB8939 data set (Metagenomic analyses of Rumen microbiomes reveals...
AGCTAGCAGAGCCGGACACGACATTACCGATGGTGGTGATTATCTTCTGCATACCCACCTTGCCGTAATCGGCCTCCAACTGCGGCAGTTCCTGGAATCCGAGAATGACGGCCACCTTGTTGCTTCGCGCAGTTCCAATCAGACGGTCAATCTTGTGGAAATAGAGCGTCGGCACCTCGTCCACACAGATGTCAACGGGGATGTTCTTGCCCTGACCACTGTTCACTCGCGTCACCAGACGGTTCAGGATCATGGCGTTCAAGGCACCCACAATCTGTTCCTTCTCCGGGTCGTTGGCAATGAGCAGGTACGACGGACTCTTGGGGTCGCTGACCTTCAGGTCGAAGTCGTCGCCATCCTTGTGGAATATCCAGTAGGCCTCCTTGGTGGCCAGCTTCGAGGTCTGCACACGCAGCGTACCGATCATACCCTCCAACTGTTCCATCGCCTTGCCATCGAGAGCCGACTTGAACGGTGCAATCAGCGGGAATATCTCAGGGTCGGTCTGCAGTATCTCGAACATGGTCTTGTAGTCGATGTTCAGGAACGACAGCACATGCGGCATGTCGCTGTACTTGCCCAACCAATAGGCTGGCGTGACGGTATTGCCAGCCTTGTCGAACACGCGACCCGTCAGTTTTCTGTGGTGTGTCTCTTTGTCCTCCGTATATTCCGGCACCAGCTCGTTGCCGTCCTTGTCGTAGGGCAGACGCTTATAGTTCACGAAAAAGTAGATGCAGGCGGCGAGGAAGTTGACGGCAGAGGTCTTGAAGAACTGGTCGGAGCCACCGCCACCATCGTTCTTACCCTTGTTCAGTGAATCGACCAGCGTCTCTGCGGTCTCCTGGGCAGCGGCCAATGAGTCGATGTACTTATGCTGGATAGGGTTCACACGGCGCGAATACTCCACATTCACGAAGTTGATGATGTTGAACTGACAGCCCGGCGGCGTCTTGCCCTTCGCCTTGTTGATGCGGTAGTGGTAGTAGAGCTTCTGGGCGAGGGTAGGGAACTTGTAATCGTACACCACCATCGAAAAGCCCTTGGCCGAGTGCTGACGGATGAACGGCTCGATAACAGAAAAGGTCTTACCCGATCCAGGCGTACCCACCACGAACGTACCACGGAAGGGGTTATTGATGTTGATCCAGCCATGACGGAACTTGCCGTGATAGTAGTAGCGCATGGGGATGTTCACGCCGTACTTCGTATCGACGCGCTTCTCGTTCTGCTCGAAACTCTCGTTCTCGAAGTTGAAGCGGTCTTTCATCAGTCCCTCCTTCAGATACTTCGACACGTTGTCGAGCGCCACATGGACGCACACCGTACCGACGATGGAGGCCACCATGTAGAGCCAGATGCTCAGCGGGAATATCCACATGCGATAGTGCAGCCAGTCGGTGTAGTAGAGCCACACGGCCAGCAGAACCAGCACGAATCCGATGACAATGGGCCAGAACACCATCTTACGAGCATCGAACTCAATCTGTTTCTTATTGCGGGTACCGATGCAGGTGATGATGACCAGCAGGAGCGTGGCAATCTTGCTATAGGCGAGGTGACCGGGCTGGTAAATCAGCCAGCGTCCCATACGCTCATGCAAGTCGGTCAGCACTCCGGCGAACGTGTCGAGCAGCTCAGGATTGCAGGCATACTCGAAAAACTCAACGACCAGCGAGACGTAGATGACGACTCGGAATATGCTGTAAATGCTTTGTATCTCTTTCGACTCTTCCATTTCTATCTTACCGATTTAGCGTTGTTCCACCACTGGCGGCGGCAACGGGTGATGATGTCGTGCTTGGTGGCGGGGTTCATGTAATAGGCCCGCTCCATCAGCTCGTTCCAGACATCGAGAAACGACGTATAGCGGAGCGCGAGGGTGAGCTGGCGCAACTGTTTGTTGATGGTGCGCAGTTTGGGCCGGATGGTCGAGATGACCTTGTTCTTCTCCTGTTCCGTCATCTTGCTACTCTCAAAGCACACCTTACGGATGTCCATGATGACGTCGAGCGTGGTGCGCACGATGTTGCGATAGACCACATTGCGGCGTGTGGAGAAAGCCACGGCCAAGGCGTTCTCAGGACTGTCAGCGAGGACATGGCCCAAGTCCTTCACGCATTTCGAGGTTTGCGTCACCTCGTAGTAGATGCCGTAGATCTCAGCCGCTATCGACAGCACATCGTGGAACTTATCCAGGTAGTCGTTGAACTCGCGCTGGAAGTCGGTCGTGGCTTCCACCTCCTCCTTTATCCAAACGTGGCCGGTGGTCATCAGCAGCTGCGCCTTCTCCTGCGACTCGATGGTTTTCTTCGCCTGGTCAGAGGCTAATTCTATGGCAGCCACACGTCCCGGGTCGATACCCGCCACCGATTTCAGCGGCACACACAACAGTATTAACAAGTATAGCTTCTTCATCACTCATTCAATATTTGACTCACGGTTGATGCCCTGCGCCAGCGTTCGTAGGCCTCACTGGCTATCTCGGCATGGCTCTTGTCAACCATCCCAGCCGTGTACTGGTTCCAGACATCCGTCAGATTATGATACGCGATACTGATGGCGAGGGTGCGCAGCTTGGCATTCAGCCGGGCCAGTTCGTCGGACAGTTGCCAGAGCATTTCCGTCCGTTCGGCTCCCGTCAGCATATTGTCCGTGCCACCCTTGGCCACCGACACCTTCAACAGGCGATAAGTCTTGATGAACTCCGTCGCTGTTTCGAGATAGAGGTCGTTCATGGCCAGTGTGGCACCGATACCCACAGGATTGGCATTGATGGCCCGTTGTATCTCATAGAGATGTTGCAGGGTCTGAACACCATCGGCATAGAGCGAACACCCGGCTTTGAGGGCATCGGCATAGCCACGAGCCGTTTTCAGGTAAGCATTATACTTACCCTCCCACTGTTTCATCTTCGTGAACTCTGCCGCGATGGTTCCCTGAAAAGCAGCGGTCTTCTGCATACCTTTCGTCTGGCTGTTTATCGTGCTGTTCAGCAGGCTCGTTCCCTCGGCAATAGCGGCATATTGCAGCGGATTGGCCTCGCCAACCTGCCCAAAACTACTGGCAGGCACGCCCATCAGGACGGCCAATGCCAGTAGTCCGCGTCGATTATGAAAGAATAAAGATGGTATCATTCTTATTTAATAAAGATAAATTATCTACATGCCACGTCTGATACCCTCGTCAGGCCCAGGAACACCAAGGTTAGCTTCCTCTGAGCGGAAGTTGGCAGCAGCCACATCAGCCGGACTGACAACTCCTGCTTTATGATAGACGGGGCCGGTACGGGTCTCATAAATCTCAGGTCTCGGCTCATGGGGGACAGACAGACCATCACGCATCACCTCACCGCCAACGACCAATGCGGCCAAAAGAGCAGCACCGAGGTTATGGCCTTCGCCTGGACGGGTCTTGATGTCCACCTCATTGAAGATCTTAGAGAAGAGCTGCATACGGTGATAGTCATCGACGGCGAGGAACTTGTCATACTGTTTCTGGGTAATCTCATGTGAAATAGTCTGCCCATTGATGACAGCGGTCATCTTGTATTTGCCATTCGCTGTAGGGTCAACCTGAATATTCCCCACCTCGACCTCACGGCCATGTGCTCTCTCGCGGTAAAAGCCCTTGCGCTCATTAAACTCCAAAAGGGCTGCACCGTCCACCCTGTTGGAAGTGGCATTTTGGATGTCCACTTCCTTTTGGTGGACGATGCTTTGCCCGTCGTGCGCAAGGTATAAGTCATCCTGATATAGACTCTCCCCATGTGCCGACTTGATTTCGACCTCGTTGAAAACCTTATCGAACATCTTCAGGCGATGGGCATCGTCGAGGTCGAGGAACTTCTGATAGTCCTTGGCTGAAATGGAGTGGGCGAGGAGTCGGCCATTGACCTCTGCCTCCATGACGTATGTACCATTGAGCGTTTTATCAACTCGTATCTCGCCAACGACCATTTCACGGCCATTGGCTACTGGCTGGAACCAACCCTTGTTGCCCAAGATGGCCTGAATCTCCCTGCCATTGATGGCATTAGGGTCGCGTTCAATACGCTCAGACTCTCTGCGCTGTTCGGCTCTGGCTTCGGCGAGACGCTGCTGTTCTGCGATGCGGCGTTCCTGTTCGATGAAAGGTGCTTCCACCTCCTGACGAACCTCCGGCTTCAGGTCGAGCGATACCAGTTCCTTGGTTTCGAGCATGTCCTTGGTGAGCTTCGTGTCGAAGTCCTTGCCGATGACCTCATTGATGATGGCCAGACGGGCATCAACTGAAACGCCGCCTTTTCCACTGACCTTGTTGGCCATGAGCTTTTGCAGTTCCTCCGGCTTCAGGTCATACTGGAGATCCACCTTTGAGAGATTCGACTGTATGGTGAGTGTCTTCTTGGCTTCGTCGATGACAATGCCATGCGACTTCAACACCTCCTGGAACTTGTCATTGCTGAAATAGACATCAGAGGTGATGACAGAAGAGTAGGGGATGCCCTGACCTTGTGGACGGGGTGCTGCCTCCAATGGCTTTATCTTGGGTTCGATGGAAATCTGGTCCAGCACCTCGACGGGCGTTTCCTTCTGATGGCCTTTGAAGTAAAAGCCATAACCGCCAGAGAGCATTTCACCTGGCTTCACTCTGTTGTCAGGTCGTTCCGTTACCATCGGGCCACCTCCCCAAGGACGATAGGCGTGGTCACCGATACGGCGAAGATGGAATCCTTCAGTACGAGGGGCATAGCCTACGAAGTCACCTGCCCAACCACGACCCTGACGGCTGAAGGGAGCAAACCAAGGTGTTCGGCGGGCAGGTCTGGCATCATAGCCATACTCACCGTGTCCGATACGATAGCCATGCAGTCCCATCGCCACACGACCGAAGGCATTGCTGGCAGAAACAAAGTTCTGCGGCATGTAGAAGTCATCCTTCACGATAGAGGCGAAAGTGTTATAGGCTTTCTTGTTCTCGTAGGTGGTTCCCCAGCCCATGAGGTTCTCCACCTGTTTCTCATTCAGTTTGTAGGTCAAAACAGGAGAGTCGTGACCCAATACTATGAGTTCACGACCACCGTCCTTCGCCAAACTGATATGCGCCTGCATACCATTCTTGCGCAAAACCTCCTGAAGACCTGTCGAGAGATCCAACTCTCGCGGATTAGTATATTTCCGTATTGCCATAGACTACTTGAAATAAAGTACGACGCAGGTGTTACGATTGCCATTGAGCGGTTCGTAGCTGTCGATACCGCCACGATGTTTCTTCTGGATATGAGTCTCGTCAACGCCATGAGCCTTCAGCAGTCCTGCGATATAGTCGGCTCGCTCGACACTCAGGCGTTCGTTGATCTCAGGCGTACCTGTCTCGCTGTCGGCAGCACCAATGATTCGGGCCTGAAGGCCATACTTCTTGATGACTTCTGACACCTCCTTGATATTGATGAACTGTGCGTTCTCTGTCAACTCATGGGTTCCTATCTTAAAGAAGAAATAGATAGGTGCGCCAATGTACTTCTTGCCAGACTTCAGGATGTGCAGGTACTTGTTGGCGGCGATGGCGGTTGAATCAGCCAGACTATCCACGTTGATAGTATCGCTGATGCCATCCCAATCCTTGTTGGCCAAACGCTTGCGAAGAGAGTTAAGACCGCTATAGTTATTGCGCTCATGGGCAGCGGTGGACTGTACCGAAGGAACAGTTCCCTTGTTCTGTTTCTGCCATGAGTCGTAATACCTGTTCACCTGGTTCAAATCAACTTCATGGACGCGACTTTTCTTCCACCCGACTTTGCCGATGGTAACACTCAGACCGATACTGGCCTGCAGCAGATGGTCACCGAGTTTATCAGATGCTCCCTGCCCGTCGAAGTTCTGCCAGGTGGTCGTGGCTCCAAGTTCTCCAGACAAATGCAGACGCTCCGACAGTCGGTAGCGACCAATGAGGCCATAGGAGATAGCGAATGGCTTCTGACCATTATAACTGTTATGAATCAGTCCACATCCGGCGTATGGGATGATGTCCCACTTCTGCATCCCGTCACTATGCGCCGTGAGGTTATACAGGAAGTCCACATGCAGGTTCTGGTAATTACATGATACCATATTGGCATCCTTCAGTTGCAGACCCTGAAAAGCCAGTCGGCCAGCCACATGAGGCGTGAACCACTTGCCCACTGACACATTCAGTAGCGGTTTCTCACGGTCAAACAAATCACCATGTCCTACTGGCTTACCAATGAAAGCCGATACACCTCCCTTGGCTGAGAGGAACCAATTTGCTCCCCAATCATCGACGGGAGAATCTTGTGCTGCAGCTGTCCCTGCTACGAGACATGCTGCCATTAAAATCATTGTTTTCTTCATTTGCTTAATACCTTTTTAATTTTTTAGCCGCGAAAGTACAACATCTATTTCACTGCACAGACGCACAGAAATTATCATGCTTGAATTAACGTTTCAATTTTCGTCCAGCTGGTCTCATCATCATGCGGCCCATGATGCAACAACGCCTACGATACGCATACTCGTCCTCGTCTTCCTTGCGTCGCCAGCCACTTCCAGGGCCATTACCGCCGCCACCATGATCCTGTGCATACTTTGTAGCACCATCTATCAATCCCGTGAAAATAGCGGTTGCGGCGGCGACAATTGCATTGCCTCTTTCGGCTATGTCTTCGATGAAAGAACCATCCATCAGTCCCTCAAACTCATTCCGCAGTCCAGGCGGCAGTTTCTTGGAGAAGTCGCACAACCTCTGGTGTTCCTTCTGAACCTCTTCGATGGCCTCGCTCCACATCATTGTAGTCATTTCACGCATGGCATCATCCTCCAGTGATGGACTGTTCTTTTCGACCTGCTCATATAGCGAATCGTATGCCTTTTCAAGATTCTCTTTCATGCCTGTCAGTTCTTCTAACTGGGTCATGGCTGCATCGAGTTTTGTTTTCTTGTCATCCAACTTTGTCTGTATATCGTTAAGTTGGTCTTCTAACTTTTGTTTCTTCTCTTCAAGTTCATCGATGGGAATATGACCATTCTTGTATTCCTCTTCAAGACCACCAATCTCGGTGATGATTTTCTGCTTCTGCTCTCGAAGATTGATTATCATAGTGGTCAGTCCCTTGTAGCGTTTCTCGGCTCTTTTGATTTCGGTTTCCAGATTGTCAAGTCTCCCTTGATTTGCCGTAATCTGTGTGGACTGTTCGGTCATCTTCTGTTCTTGCTCATTGAGGGTTACCTTGCCGGAATCAATCTGTTCCTCCAGCCACTGCATATATGACTTATGCTTGGCATTGGTCGTGGCGATACTGTCACCACGTTCCAGTCCGTACTTGGCATTCACCTCGGCCAACTGGTCGTGCAGTTCCTTGAACTTGCGTGAGCCATCCTCCTTGTTACCGCCAAAGAACTTGTTGTAGGAAAACTTGTTCTTTTCTGTGATGGGTAGCAGTGTACAATGGATATGTGGTAGGGTCTCGTCGAGGTGAACGACAAATGCCGCAATGTTATCCTCACCGTATTTGTCGGCCATGAAGTGATACATGTCCTGTGCCCACTTCTCAATTCCTGGGCAGCGGGTGACCTGAGAATTGTCAGATCCACGTTTGAAATTCACCTCCTGATTGCCGAAGGCCAACTGACGCATCACGTCTCTTGAACCTTCTAATATGATATTCGCAACCGTCCGACGGCGACGCGGATCATCCTCAGAAAGCCCTGCATTGGGGTCGGTGATACCCCTTGCCTTCAGAATTTCCCTAATACGGGTGGGGATGGAGGTGTCTTTATCCACCTCTTTTACTATGCCACCACGGCCAATCTCGAAGTTGAGATGCTCGCGGGTGGGGTCTTGTGTACCTGATACCTTCTTCATATAGGCGTTTTGCTGTCCTACACGAAGGTGTTCGTTACTTTGAGCAACGGTTATACCTTTTCCTGCTCTTAAATCGCATACTTGCTTAGCCATGTTTTTGTTCGTTTATTAGTTCAAATGGGGGTCTTGGGGTGTGAACCCTGAGCCTAACCGTCCGAGAGCTTGCTCCAATTCGCTTGCGATTGAGGACGGGCATCTTTGTGGGGCATCTGCCGACAAAGTGCGTATTAGGCTACACCCTTCTGCCCAAGGGCAGTGTGGCACGACCTGGGGCAGACGCGCAAGCGCTCTCCGCTTCAGTCGTCGTACACCCTAAAAATCTTTGTCTGTGATATAGTTTAACTTGATTGCCTTTCGGTTGCCTGCCAAGGTCATGGTGACGATGCCAAGCTCCTGTAACTTCTCCAAGAAACGGCTGACCGTATCGCGGTCCCATCCCCAGGCTTTCGAGAACTCGAGGACGCTGCCTTTCATGAACTTTCCGTCACCCGTAAGCAGCGCGATGCGCTGACGCTCCATCAGGTCGCGGAAGGCTTCGAGGCGACTGTACTTCGGCTGTTTCTTCACACCCTGCAGCAGCAGGTTCCAGAGAGCGATGTCTGTGACTATTCGCACCTGGCTGTTTCTAACTGTTTCCTTATCCATGTCGTAATGCTTTAGTGTTTATGCCAGCACGGCATCCCGCATAGTGGACTGCGGGATGCCGCCTCCTGTTATGTTGCCGATACGGTCGGGGTAGATGTATGCTGCAAGCAGCACTATCTCCAGCATCTCGGTGACGATGATGTAGCGAGGCGAGACCATGGCGATGAGCATGGCGAGGGCTGCCACGACGAGAAAATGCTTCGGGTGGTCGTGGAGGTAGGTGAGCACCGTGTCGGCCCATTTGTACGAGAACATGGCCAGGCTCATCACTGCGGCTAAGAGTGTGGCGTAGGGGCGTGTCATCAGTGCGCCGTAAAGGCCGATGGTCTGTGCGGCATCAGCTGCGGACAGATGGCCGTCGTGCATCATCGTGGCAATGGCTGTGGATGCCTGGAAGTCGATGAACTCGAGGGCTATCATCACCATCAGGATGACGAGCGTGAAGAACTTGCGGAAGTTGTTGCTGCGCTTCATACCCTCAAAGAATCGCGTGGCGAATGCAGGTCGCCAGCGCATGGCGAACGTGAACGGCACGGCGGCCATCACGAACATCAGAATCATTTTCAAGTCTATTATACTCATGTTGCTTTATGAATTTGTTAAGTCGTTTAATCTGTTTGTTTTTGTCGTTTGAAAGGTGACTGCCGGTGGCGGTCAGAGGAAGTTGATGAGCAATGCGTCGAGACGCTGCAGCTCCTCGATGTCGAGGTCAGGCTGGGGTTGCTCCAGTCGCTCCAGTTCCTGCTTCAGGAAGGTGAAGACGGTTTCGATGGAGGCATAGAAATCGACGTGTATCTCGTCGATGATGCCGCACTGGTGTGACGCTATGCGTACCACATACATTTCGTCCTGATAGGGCATGGAGTAGGCGAGGGCGTGGAAGTTGTTGCCGGCCTTGTCGCTGTAGAGATAGAGCACCTGCAAGAGGAGCTTCGAGACGAGCAGGTCAATCAGGTCGTCTATCATTTCCTGATGGGTCAGGGGGATGGTTACCGTCGCCTGATTGCCGTCGTTCAGAGCGGTCAGTTCGAGGTCGTCGGTCTTGAACTTTTCCATGCTCTCGGTGGCTTCGAGGAAGCCCATCAGGTTTGCGATGATGCGCTCATCGACTTCTCCAGTTATAATGAATAGCATCACAAAACGCTTTTGAGGTAACACTTCAGGAAATACTCGCTCAGCACTGAGGAGAGTTTTTCCGTTTCCGATTTGGGCGAGTGCGCATAGTCTTTGCCGTCAACGTAGGCAAGGAGCATGGGCAGTTCCTCGGCCAAATGTGTCAACGTCTGCTCCTGCTGCGGGGTCAGCATGGCTGTGGCGTAGTTGTCCATCGCCAGGAACGGCTGAATAAGGAGCCATCGGTAGTTGGCCGATTGTTTGGCATCCAACGGGTTTTGGGTCTTGACCTCCGGTCGAGCCTGCTCACGCTCGGGAGAACTCAAATGAATTTGATACTCCTCTCGCTTAATCGCAGCCTTGATGTCGTTGCGGCATGTCTCGGCGCTCTGGAGGATGCGGCGGTTGAAGTCAAGGTAATACTGACGCGCCGAACGGAATTCATCGGAGGTCAGCATGGCCTTGCGACTGGCAGAGGTGCCTACCTTCAGTTTTACTACGTCGGCCATCGAGCGCTGCTTGGCAAGTGCCAGACGGGTGATAACCATCCTGAAGCTGTCGGTTACGGCAAAGAACTCCGAGGCGAGTCGGGCATCGTTCTGGAGTGTGGAATCCCGCACCATGAGGGTGAGTGTAGAGTCCTGCAGTTCCTGCCAGGTGTTGATGCGGGCCACCAGTTCGTCGATGGTGGCATCCTTCTGGTCCTTGACTGTCGCCAACTCCTGATGACAGGCGGCTATGGCCTCCTGTGCGTGGTCGAACTCGAACTTCTGTTTCTTACTGCTGCAAGCCGTCAGACCTGCAATCATCGCTGCACCTATTAATATAATAAGGTGGCGTTTCCATTGTGGATTTCTCTGTTTCATTTCGCTGTTTGTTTCTTTATCGCTTTCGCGGCGCAAAACTACAACAATCTGCTGGCTCAGGCCTGCTGTTTCAGTTTTCTTGCGTGAATTAACAATTCACGAATGGAATCCAATCTGAATTGTTAAACCAGGAATGATAATTTCGTAAGGCAGATGGTTCCATCGGTTTGCAGTTCCTTTGCAGGAAAAAACGATATGATAGTATGTATTTGTGAGAAGCCTTCGGTGGCCTTAGAGGTCGCCAAGGTCTTGGGAGCGAGAACGAAGAAAGACGGCTATTACGAAGGTAATGGCTATCAGGTAACGTGGACTTTCGGTCACTTGTGTGAACTGAAATCGCCGGATAAGTATTATCCTCAGTGGAAGAAGTGGAGCATGTCCGTGTTGCCGATGATTCCACCTCAGTATGAGGTTGAACTTATCAATAACCCCGGTATTAAGAAGCAGTTCAAGGTCATCAAGGATCTGTATAAGAAGGCCGATAACATAGTTAACTGCGGTGATGCCGGTCAGGAGGGTGAACTCATCCAACGGTGGGTGATGCAGCTCGCGGGAGTTAAGTGTCCCGTCAAGAGATTATGGATTTCGTCGCTGACAGAAGAAGCCATCCGTCAGGGATTCCAGAATCTGAAACCTCAGAGCAATTATGACTCGCTCTTCGAGGCAGGACTGGCTCGCGCCGAGGGTGACTGGCTGTTGGGTATGAACTGCACCAGACTTTATACTCTCAGGTATGGTCAGTACAAACAGCTGCTTAGTGTTGGGCGTGTGCAGACTCCGACATTG
>ERZ809504.118-NODE-118-length-11221-cov-5.019703_pt1 | contig 11221 bp, 21 predicted proteins | sample MGYA00521273_ERZ809504 | MGnify/ENA primary metagenome ERZ809504 (study PRJEB31581, sample SAMEA3312979) | metagenome | study: EMG produced TPA metagenomics assembly of the PRJEB8939 data set (Metagenomic analyses of Rumen microbiomes reveals...
CTTCTAAAGGTTTATTCATTCTTATTACTATCGTATTTCTAACTTTCTCAATAAAAGTTAAATAACAGTGTTTATACATATAAGACTCATTAGTATACATTAAATAAGTATTTAATGGTATATTATATAATGAACCAAAACTTGAATTTAAAAAATGGTTTGAAAAGGTTTTAGTTTCGTGTGTCTCTGGTGAAACTTACAGAGACGAAACATTTCAAGCGCATCCAAAGTATTATAACTATGAATGTGATGTGGCAGCAACGCAATGTGATATTTTTTTAAGGAATTATCAACAGCGTTGTTATCAACTTGTATTTAGAAACAATAGAATTCAGGGGTTAAGCGAAGATGAGATTGTCAAAAAAGCACAAGATAAGATACTTGAACGTGTTACTCGTTTAGAAAAAGAAGGAGAATTACAAGGCATATCGTACAGGGATTATGTAAATAAAGATATTGCATGTAAATATGAACTCACACTCAACTCTAAGCCAAGGATACTTGCTTGGTGCTCCAATCGTGGGTTTGAACCCAACTTGCTTTCATTTGAAAGAATTCTTAAAATTCGTGATAATCATGATTGAAGTAGTAGATAATTTAAGAAGGGTACAAAATACTATAAAGGGTCTGACACAATCGACAACAAAAGAGAAGTCTATGTCTCGGAGAAGTTGATTATCCACCCTGACAAAGTAAGAACATTAGATTAATTAAATCATAAACTATTATGTGCTGCTATTTCAATATTCCAAAGATACAAAAGTCAGACAAAGACATTACGGTATATAAGCTGGTCTATAAATCTAAGAACGCCCAGCTTTATGCACCATTCCGACGTACAAGATATAACTTGTCAGACAGCCTCTATTCAAAGCTTGGCAGACCTCATAAGGTTGACATATACACAGATGCCAATCCTGATAAGCCATTCAGGTGCTTTGAAGTATCACAAGGATTACACTCATTCAAATCCAAGGGTGAGGCTATAAAGTGGATGAATGAAAACTTCATGTTATCTTCCGAACATCAAATTATAAAGGCTACCATACCCAAGGGGGCCATGTATTATGAAGGCTTCTGGCACTATGATGGTAAAAAACTCAAAACAAAGACAATCGTCTCAGATAAACTTATATTACATCCTGAAAAGGTGGTAATGGATAGGACAATCAAACATTTCGAAGTGAAGACAAGACTTTGGACATTCGACTCAAGTAATATATAATAAGAACATCATGTGTACATACCTAACAGACTATATTCAGAAAACGGCAAGTGAGGATATTAAAGCCTACAAGGTGGTAATGGTAATAGACGGAGAATACTATGCCCCGTACAGGAGAGCCAGATACTTATCCAATGTCATAACATCATCCCTAGGTGTAGAAGAAATACCTTATGGAAAAAGAGTCGTTCAAGAGGGAATACATACGTTCAAATACCTCGAAGATGCAGTCACCAATGCTGCAATGCTCAAATCCCAAGAACTCAAGAGCGACTTTCATGTTATAGAATGCATAATACCAAAAGGCGCATTCTATTACTGGGGATACCAGACATTTTTACACAGGACACGTACATACGTAGCAGACAAGGTTGTGATGGATTATAGCCGTCACCTTGACAATCTGGATGAATACGACGAATTATGGCAAGAGATGAACCGTCTGTATCAAACTGACACGAAATATAAGGGAATCCCTATCGGCATAGCACAATCTATACTATATATGCTTGCCAGCAGCAACATTAAACCAGAACCGAGAGAATTATTGGATATGGTAATGCCATTCACAACGCAATATAATGACTTGGTAGGGTGGGCTGATGGTGAATTTGACCGCTACGCCATAAACAAATCATTTGAAAACAAACTATGGCAAGTGTGTTTGCTAAAATACAGTATTCGCCCACAGGAAATATCCATTTAAAATAAAATCATCATGTGCGCAATAATAGAACATAACAACAAAATCCAAACAGCTCAGAACGACATAGAGGTATATAAAGTGGTCTGGGTACAAAACAATGGATACTATGCACCCTATCAGGGTACGCCATACCAATCAGAAAAGGTCACTGCACAGTTAGGCAAACTGTTTACATGCGCAGCAGGTAAAAGGATAGATGAGGGTCTCCATAGCTTTATGAAACTCGTAGATGCCATGGAATGTGCCTTTGCCCTTAATGAGAAAACCATCAGCCCAAAGATTAAAGTAAGTGAGGACTATGAAGTTTCACTATTCAATCGGGACTATCATGTCGTAAAGGCCATCATACCAAAAGGAAGCCATTATTACGAAGCTGTAACAGGTTCATCATACAAACCGACATATGTCTCCGACCAACTGGTAATGGACTTCAATTCATTTCTTAACAAAGACCTGCCAGAAATCTATATAGGACAATTCCAATACCAAAACCGATTGTCTTATAACTTCGACTACAAGAAACTCACAGGAAAAGTATACAAGCTCACAGAACTCGGTATTAAAAGACTGTTGAGAGAACTAATTTGTATTGGTCCTATACTGAATAAGGATGTCTACCTCAACCCAGATAATCGTCTGGCATATCCAGCAAATACCTCCAACTCACAAGAAGAGGAGGCACAATATGGAACAACATATCATCTGTAATCAAACAAGCCCCCATAGGGGCTAAAAAAACAGGAAAAATGTCACAAGAATCAAAGTCAATATCACAAACTACAGACTGGAAAGACATTATCGATAAACCAAATAAATAAACTATGTGTACATATATAGCAAATGCAGACAAATTAAAGGCTACCAAAGATATAGTCGTATACAAGATAGTCAAAAAAAAGCTTGGCAGATATTACGCCCCATTTCAGGATGTCCCATATAAAGACAATAAAATGTCTTCTGAAATAGAAGTAGAAGATGCTTGGCTATCCACCTTTTTCTGCATAAGAAAAGGCATACACTCCTTCACTACACTGTCAGATGCCATAGATTATTGCAATAAGTCTCTTGCAAGACAATCAACGAAAAAGTATGCCATTGTGAAAGCAATCGTGCCGAAAGGTTCAACATACTATAAAGGGTATACATTCATGATGATGTTCTTAAGGAAAGAACATACAAATGTCATAGTGTCAGATTCCCTCGTCCTGACAAACGAGGAAACGAATTGTTACGATTCCATAACCAAAAACAAATAAACTATGTGTACATTTATAACAGATGAAAACATCAAAATAGCCGACAAAGATATTGAGGTGTATAAAATGGTCTGCGTTCAGAAACACAAGGTCTATGCTCCATTTCGGCTAATGCGATATGCCAATACATTAGTGAGAGCCCATCTTGGAACTCCAGAATATGCAGGAACATTAGATTCTGACCCTATATACTCCATAGATACAGGCATACATAGCTTCATGGATAAAGTCTCTGCTGACAAATGTTGCTCCAACACACTATGGCATCTAGTCAAGGCAACCATCCCCAAGGGTAGCCAATATTATTTAGGCTATTCCGACTATTATGGTCCTGGCCTATTTGTTGGACATGTATACGTTTCAGACCAACTTAGATTGCATCCAGACGGAGTAATGAAAAGGAAGTATTTTCTTCCAAAAGCAACACATAAGAGAAAAAAGCATCATACTCACATATATAAAAGATAAAAAACAAATAAACTATGTGTACATATTTAACCGACTTCAAAATACATACAGCCAAATATCCTATCAGGACATATAAGCTGGTAGCTAAGGCAGATGATAAATACTATGCCCCATTCAGAGGGCAAGACTATGTTTATAGGCCCAACATACCAGCCACAACCCATCTTCAAATCACACTTAAGAAATATAAATGCTCAACAGGCAGATATTTGTCAGATGTCAGCTATGGCATACATTCTTTTACATCACTGTCAAGTGCCATTGACTATTATTACATGATTGTCAGGTACAGTCCCAATAAGCAGAAAGAATACGCCATACTTGAAAGCGAAGTGCCAGAAGGAGCACACTATTATGAGGGACATGCAGATTTCGGCCATGGTTTAGTTGATGCTGTACCAGATACAATAGTATCAGACACCCTAATCCCTACAGATAATGAAATTGATTTAAAATGTGAGAAATACTATATAAGCATTGCTCAAGACATAAAGTAATTACATTATGATACATTTCAAGATATTCAAAGGAGAACATGCCATATTGAGAATGGGCATGTTCCTAAAAGGACACGAAATCGAGAAGTACCAAATCGAAACAATGAAGGATGGACAAATCAAATTATGGTTTGATTCACCAAGTTGGATGTATGCAGAAAAATTCCTGCCACCACGGAATGTCCATAAACTAAAGAAACATAGCATAAATGTCTGTTTCCAATATACTATGAATGGTGAAACCATGACGGCAAACGGATACTATGACTACGAAACAAACACATGGTATGAAGTCAGCCATGATGGATTAGGCCTCACACTCATGAAGCCTTTAGATAAGGAGGCAGACGTAATTAAATGGGGAGCCTGAAAACAAAACAAGAGGAACCAATAACAAGGCTCCTCTTTTTTTTATTCACAAGAAGAAAGAAAAAATAACAATCCGTAACCAAAAGCATAATAAATGCTTACAATCAAGAAAAATTACCCTTGTACATATTTTATAAATCGTAAGCAAAATAAGGATATATACTTACAATGGCACTTGAGGAAAAGATATAAGAAAAAGGACATGACCTTGATATTTATTATAAAAGCAAAAATTAATTGAAATGAACAAGGTTAAACTAAACGAACAACAGTTCAAAGACCTCATCAAGGAATCTGTCAATCAAATCCTGGCAGAACTTGACTGGAAGACATATGCCAATGCAGCAAAGAAAAGCTATGAAAGAGGTGATTCTAAACGTACAAAGAAATTCAGGGACAAAGCAGTAAATGCCTTTAATGGCGAATATGGCTATGAAGGTAAAACAAGTAATCTCAAAGCAATGCCATTATGTGATGATGATTTTGAAACCTGGAGAGTACATGATTCAGAAGGTAATCCATCAGCAAGAATAACAGATGATAATCCACACATGAGCTTGCACTACAGTTATGATGACGGAAAGGGTTATAAAGGATATGGCAAAACAAGTAGCGATATAGAACATGACGGAGAAAGAACCATTTCTGGCGATTATGATGCAAATGACCCTGACTTTAATGGATGGGGTATGAGGAGTGCACCGACAGCAAATTTCCCATTAGGGGCTTTTCAAGGCTTTGAACCTGGCAAAAAAGGTTTTAAAAATGACATGCCATTCAATGAGTTTGATGACTACCGTAAAGGCAACTCTAAATATGTCAAAGGCAAAGGATGGAAATAACATACACAATCTTGATATTAATTATCACAATTAACATGAAACTAAGATTAAACGAACAACAACTGAAAAACCTCATAAGGGAATCTGTAAATCAAATCCTAACAGAACTTGACTGGAAGACATATCAGAACGCTGCTTACAAGGCACAACAGAGAAGGGATGACAATCCATATCACTACGACAGAAACAGGAACTATGCATTCCAGGAAAAGGCAAGGGAGGAGTTCTATAAACAACATGGACTTGAAGGACAATTCGACGGTCCAAGATACGGAGGTGAGAGAGGTACGGTGAATCTCAGCAACAACGACCTCAGAGACAAGGACAGGATTGCCGTGACAGGAAGCAGAGACCACGACTTCGGAGACGAGAATCCACACGGACTTAACCATAATGTATATCACTTCGGTAAACAGTACGGTGTTGATGGAGGCTATGGAAGAACAAGAATGTGGGACTATGCACACAATAGTACACCAGAGGAATTCTACGGCAATCAGGAAATGTCAGACAAGTTCAGAAAGGCAGAACAGGATGTAGAAGACTATAGGACTGGAAAATCAAAGTACACCCCAGGTAAAGGATGGGAATAACATACAATGGATGAATCTTTCAATAGGTTTATCCATTTTTTATTTTTTTTTAACACAAAAAATTTTGTGAATCAAAAATAATTATTTACCTTTGCACTGTAATAATAAAAACAAATAAAGTTATGGCATATATAGAAAATGTAGAATATCAAATAAAACGCACTTGTGTTGGCTGTGAGCACAATGCAGGTTTTCAGACAGGGCCTTCGGCTAAAGCACCGCAGTCAAAAGACTACATATGGTGTAAGAAACATAAGACTTATATCCATAAAGACAAGGTAGCATCTTATGGTTGTGAGTTTGGCCGAAATACCATACATGACAGTTGGATTGACGATGCAGGTGAGTGGCTAAAAAACAACTATGCGAATTATCTGATAGAAGGAGCAGGATTAGGCCTTGATATCGAAGCAATGGTCAAAGACTTTAAGGAAAACATGATTAAGGCTAAAAAGTGTCATGCTAAAAATAATTAACTATCTTTGCAGACAGAAAACAATATATAATACATAACATAAAAACAAACAACATCATGTGCATCAGACTTAATAGCATTGAAGAATCCCCCAAGGTGGCAGAATCAGATATGGCAACCTATAAGATTCTTGAAGTCGTAAAAGACAAGAAAACAGGGGAGGAATCATATTATAGCCCATTCTCTATTAGGAGGCTGCAATATAATGTAGGAAAGCTATATACAGAAACTCTAGGAAAGACAGAAGATATCCAGTACTTATATGAACCTGAAGAAGCATATATTGAAGAAGGGTATAAATGTACTGCAAAAACCACAACAGGATTATATTCATACAGAGACTTGGATACGGCAGTGAATTTCATGAATATCCTAGAAAACAGTTTCATGGCACCCAAATGCAAAATATTCCAATGCACCATCCCCAAAGGAAGCAAATACTATACTCCAGACAAAGGATGTGAAATTGTATCTGACAATCTTGAAATCGTCAACCAAGTATCTTTAATTAATTATCCTAAAAAAGTATGAGTATACAAGCACCAAACATACCAAGACCAAAGCATGAAGATGAAGACTACATGAAAGTGTGGCTCCAACTTTTAAATAAGGAATTGGAGTGCCATCGTATTAGTCGTGAGTGCAACACTTGGCGAAGAAGTTTCTATATTGTTGTATTTTTTTGGTGGCTTGCATTATTCTTATTGCTGATTATGTCATAGAAAGGAACAAAGTATGAATATAGATAAAAACAAAATTGAAGAAATCGATAAGCGCATAGAAAAACATCAAAAGGAATATCTTTCAAAAATGAAAGATGCTATGCGGAAATCAAAAGATTTTGAAATGAACAAATAAATAAGACATCATGTTTTCATCAAATCAATTATTCACAATATCTGGTTCCCTGGACCAACTGGAAAATGCCATCATCTTCCTATTAAGCCATGCAGGTCTTACACATGATTTACTGCATGACCCTAAACGTGCATTGGTGTACCAAATAACAGAGGATAATAAATACCACTTGGGATTTACTAAACTGCCAACACCAGAGGGATGGGAAAAATACATATTCAAATATGACCCACATATCATATCCCTCATAATCCAACAGCATATAAAATATCAGGAACATCCAAAATCAATATATGACAATGCTGACGGAAGCACAACAAAAGGATTCCTGCTTACAGTGGATAAACCAGACAATCTGAAAAGCTCATTCTGCTATCTGGCAACAATAGAACCATATACAATATATTACGCAAAATAAACCGATAAGACTATGTGTTTGATAACAAAATTAGAACAACCTATAGTAGCCGAGAAACCTATTACATGCTATAAAGTGTTATGGCATGTAGGAGATAAGCTTTTCTCTTTGTACCATTCCGAATTTGAATGGAAAATGGATAAAGTTCATTTCACCACTCTACAGGAAGGCGAAAAGTTGGAAGATGGTCGGGGAACTGTCAACCAAGGCTTCCATTCATATAAAGACCTACAATCAGCATTGATTGTCATGGCTCGTACATTCTACCCATGTCTGGCGGTAGAATGCATAATTCCAGAAGGAGCAAAATACTATGTAGGAGAAGATGGGGATAAACGTGATGGATATGCATCAGAGAAACTTAAGCCAATAAAGGTAATGACCCTAGAAGAACTCGTCGCCAAAATTCATGGTGAGTATCCCTTCAAAAAGGGACGTATAATGATGCTTGAAAGTAAATACATTCCATCAAGTCCAGAGACATACAAAATAGCAGACATACATATATATGATAGTCGTGTAGAATTAGAACTCAAATCGACTACACTCATAGACAACACCTTTGCACGTGGATACTCTTTGTTTACTGACTTTGAAGGAAATCCTTTAAATAAAGACGAATCCATAATAGCATACGGAATAGACTCTCTAACGAACCCAGAAACAGAAACAGAATATAAACCAAAAGGAGAATAACTATGTGTTTAAAAACAACATTGACAGAACCTAAAATAGCAGAAAAAGACATTATCTGCTATAAAGTAATACGTAAGGATATGACTTCACTTTATCATGATGATTTCAAGTGGGAATTCGGAAAGATGTATCATTCATGGATGGAGGCTGTTAACGATAGTCAAGACCGCAATAAAGAAATCCATCAGGCTTTCCATTCATATGAAACATTAGAGGATTTGAAAAAAGCATATTTCAGTGCTACAGTTCCATGCTTGGCGGTTAAATGTACCATACCTAAAGGCTCAACAGTCTATAGCGGAAGCCATGATAACTTAAAGGGATATGCCTCAAACCAACTTATTATAAATGAAGTGATAGGCATCAAAGAACTGTATCCTGACTTTGATTGGGACAACTATCCGTACAAGGAAGGACAAGTGATACAGATTAATCTGTTTTACGCTAATATTTGGAAAGACTATCAGATAACGAATATACAACTTCATGAAGGACGGAAAGGTCCTCGTGTAGATTTAATTGTAGAGAATTGTGAGACTTCAGATTCTAACTTCATAATCACTAAGTTTGATGTCATAATCACTAAGTTTGATGGAGGGGCTTGGGTGTCTGATAAAGAGGTTAGATTAAAAGATAATAAGGAGGAATAGAACTATGTGTTTAATAACAAAAATGACAGAACCTAAAATAGCAGAAAAAGACATTACCTGCTATAAGGTATTGAAGATATATAACCCAGAATGGGAGGTAGAATTAGGTCGCAAGCGTAAGAGTGAGAAAACCGTCTTGAAGTCCTACTATAACCCTAAGTTCAAGTGGAATATGGATAAATGCTATAGGTCAAGGTTAGTAATAGAACCGAGGCATCTAACAAACAATTATTCTGTAAACAAAGCATTCCATTCTTATCAAACTCTTGAGTCCGCAAAGTCATTCTGTAAAAGTTCTCTTATACTTCCTGGCGTAATTGTCAGGTGCATTATCCCCAAAGGAGCAAAATACTGTGTAGGACAACAAGGTAATGAGGACGGATATGCCTCAAATAGAATGATAATGAAGGAAATTATAGACTTCAAGGAACTTTATCCTGACTTTGATTCCGATAGATATCCTTATAAGCAAGGACAACTTCTATATGTCTCTGACTCCTCCTTCCCAAATGACGGTGAAATCATGTTATTACGTAATATCACACCTTTGGATTCTAAGACTGTACGACTACAAGTCGGTCTTACTTTTTATCTTGAGACCGACATAGACGGCAGACCTTTATTGCCAACAGCAAAAATCCAAGTTTATAACAATCAAGAAACAAAGTAGATTATGTGCTTAAGAACAGAACAAAGAAAACCACAGATAACAGAGAAAGATATTATCTGCTATAAGGTAATAAGTAAGGATATGACTTCACTTTATCACTATGATTTCAAGTGGACATTCGGAAAGATGTATTATTCATTGATAGAGGCTGTTAACGATACTAAAGACCACAATTCCAAAGAAATCTATCAGGCTTTCCATTCATATGAAACATTAGAGGATTTGAAAAAAGCATATTTCACTGTTACAAGTCCATGTTTGGCGGTTAAATGTACTATACCTAAAGGCTCAACAGTCTATAAGGGAACCCATGATGACTTAAATGGTTATGCATCAAACCAGCTTATCATGAATGAAGTGATAAGCACCAAAGAACTGTATCCTGATTTTGATTGGGATAGCTATCCGTACAAAGAAGGACAAGTGATACAGGTGAAAATACCTTACTATACTTGGCACGACATTGTGTACGGTGGCAGTGGCGAACCAGTGAATCTTCATGATAAAAAATGGGAAGACTATCAGATAACGAATATGCAACTTCGTGAAGGACAGAAAGGCTCTCGTGTAGACTTAATCATAGAGAATTGTAAGACTTTAGGCTCTAACTTCATAATCACTAAGTTTGATGGAGAGGTTTGGCAGACTGATAAAGAAGTTAAATTAAAAGAAAGCAAGGAGAAATAGAACTATGTGCTTGATAACGAACATGACAAAGCCTATCATTGCAGAAAAAGATATCACCTGCTACAAGATAATGCGTAAGGATATGTCTTCACTTTATCATCATCATTTCAAATGGACATTCGGAAAGATGTATACTTCATGCATGGAGGCTTTTGAAAGCCTAACAACGAAGAATAACTACGCAATCCATCAGGGTTTACATTCATATGAAACATTAGAAGGTTTAAAAAAAGCATATTTCACTGTTACAAATCCATGTCTAGCAGTCAAATGTACCATACCTAGTGGTTCCAAAGTCTATAAGGGGACTCATGCTTGTATAGAAGGGTATGTATCAAACCAACTAATCATGAATGAAGTGATGGGTGTCAAAGAACTGTACCCTGAGCTTAATTGGGATAAATATCCGTACAAGGAAGGACAAGTTATACAAATTAAATTATCTGACGATGATATTTGGGAAGACTATAAAATAATGAATATACAATTATTCAACAAATCTCTTGTATATCTACTCTTAGAGAATTGTAGCAAGTTAGGCCTTGGCTTCATCAATACTACGTTTGATAAAGGGGTTTGGGTGCCTAATCACGACGTAAGATTAAAAGAAAATAAGAAGGAAGACCTGACTGACGAACAGAAACAGACAGTCATGGATCTTCTGCAGAATGACATCGATCACTACAGCAAATATACCTGATCATCACTTCCTGTACGCATACGCGTTATTTATATCCGTTATCAAACAACCCGGCGGTTTTGTGTCTGATATAATCATTCACAAAACATCCGGGTTATTTTTGCGAATTAA
>ERZ809504.120-NODE-120-length-11163-cov-5.474253_pt1 | contig 11163 bp, 9 predicted proteins | sample MGYA00521273_ERZ809504 | MGnify/ENA primary metagenome ERZ809504 (study PRJEB31581, sample SAMEA3312979) | metagenome | study: EMG produced TPA metagenomics assembly of the PRJEB8939 data set (Metagenomic analyses of Rumen microbiomes reveals...
GACTTTGTGCCGCAGGCCATGCGCTGCCGCTATGTGATGGCCGAGGTGTGCATCAACGGCCATGTCATCACCCTCAAACGCTACATGGAGCGTCGCGACGACGGCAAGGTCAACCCCCAAGCCCCCATCTATATACACTTCGGGCCCATGGCCGAAGTGGTTTCAAGTTCCAAGATTCAAGTTTCAAGCGACGCACCTGAAAACTTGAACCTTGAACCCTTGAACCTTGAACCGGAGTTGTGGAAGCGTTACTGTTACACAACGACCGACAAGTCACGCAGCTTCTCCAACGTCCTCTTCGAGCTCCTGGGCTATCCCGAGCTTAGGGCCGACAGCAACATCACCATGCATCAGGTGTTGCGCCTCATCTATCTCGACCAGGAGTCGCCCGTCAACTCGTTGTTCTTCTACGAGCAGTTCGACAAGGAGATTTATCGCGAAACCGTGGCCAACCTGCTCCTGGGCCTCTACGACCAAAAGTACAGCCAGGCCAAGCTCGACTTGCAGGCCACCGTCAAAGCCCTTGCCGAGGTGAAAGTCTCCATCCGCAACGTGGGCGAGTTTCTGCAAGACCCCCGAACCAAGTCGAGTGCCTACATCCGCAGCCAAATCGACACCCTCAACAACGAGATTGCCCACATGTCGCAGCAGATTCAGTTCCTCCGTTCAGGTGATGGTGAAACACCCAAAATAAATATTGGAATTGCTCATGCTTGCAACATCAACCCTAACGCCAATATAGTAATAAACAATTATAAATCAGACGATGAAGATTCATCCGATGACGTTGAACTAAGAGTAGTCAAGACCAAACCAACTAACAACCCTAAACTAACAACTGACTCTAAACTATCAACTCTAAACTCTAAACTAAGTCTCGAGCATCAGCGATTGCAGGCTGAAATAGTCCGTCAGCGCAAAGAGTGCGCCACCCTTGAAAGCGAAATCAAGCAGCTCGAAACCGAGATTGAAGACTCAGGATATTTCATCGACGCCCTCAACAAGCGCATCGAAGCCGTAAGGCACTCCATCGCCACGCGCGACTACTTCGACTCCATGCACCTCGATTTCTGCCCCGAGTGCCTCACCCGCATCGAGCTCCCTGCCGATGCCGACCATTGCCCCCTCTGCAAGTCGCCCATCGACAGCTCCAAGGGCAAGAGCCAGGCACTCCGCATCCGTTTGGAGCTGGAGTTCCAGGTGCGCGAATCCATCGCCCTGAAAGAGGAAAACGAGCGCCAGTTGGAGGAAAAGAAAGCCCAGCTCCGCCGCCAGAAGCGGCAGCTCACCGCCTCGCAGCGTCACTACGACGATGCGGTAAGCTACGTGCGCAGCACCCACGAGGAACGCATCGACAAGCTACTTCAGGACAAAGGCTTCAAGGAGGGCGAGATACTGCAATACCGCACCCTGCTCGAACAGGCCGAGAAGTATGAGAGCCTTTTGGAGGAAGAGCGCAAGCTCAAGGCCAAGGAATCGGAGCTGCATCGCTATATCGAGGCCACGGAGAACCGCATCAGGCAGGAGCGCAAGGCCATCGATGCCGCTGTGTCGGAGAGCGGTGTTTATCTGCTTCGCAAGGACGAGAACCGGCAGGACGAGTTTATGCGTGCGCAGGAATTTGTGATCGACTATAGCCAGAACATGGCCTATATCTCCAACCAGCGCATCAAGCTGTCGGCCTCGTCGGCCTTCTACCTGAAGATGGTGGCTCGTTTTGCCCTGCTCTTTGCCTCGCTGAAGGTCGATAGCATGATGTATCCCCGCTTGCTCTTTTCGGACAACATGGAAGACAAAGGCTTGGAACCCGACCGCGCCGTCAAATTCCAAAAAACTGTCGTCCAGATGCTGAAGGAATACGAGTCATAGGCTCTTCATTCCGCACTCGATGCGGAATCTCACCTGAAACCTGAAACCTGTAACTTGAAACCAGAATATCAGTTGATATTCGCTACCTCAATGATCGCCCCAGAGTTGAATAAACCCGAATACACCGTAGGCGACTACTACACTCGCGAAAACAAGAGTTTGAGAAATGTATAAAACAAGGAACATGGAACGTGAAACATGGTGTCGTAGGCCATGAGCACCTATGAAATAAATAAATGTAGCGAATAACGTGAAACCAAGTAAGCGAGCATCTGGCAAGGTCGCACAGGCCGTTTATCCTTGCTAACACCTTGCTAACACCTTGCCAACACCTTGCGAAGTCCTTGCCAACACCTTGCCAAAAGGAAATTTGACGTTTAAAAAGAATAAACATGAAGAAAATTTGGATAATAATTTGGAGTTTGGTCAATTTTGCGTTTTCTGGATTTTTGGCCCAGCCGTTAACTGACTTTGTTAAGAGACAGTTTTCCGAGGAAAGCACTGTGAGTTTGGGCTGGCTACTTGACAATCGTTTTTCGTTGTTGTATGTTGTCATTTTCATCGTTCTCTTTCTTGCAGTTGTAGGATTAATAGTTTGGGTATGGTATCTAACACCTGGTAATAGACGTAAAAGAAAGGAACAGAAAATACAGTCGGAACTAAAGAAGTTCAATAGTATGTATTTTCAGGATTACAAGATACGTGCAACATGGGAGGTGGTCACAGAAGGACTGTTGGACGATAATCCGTTTATCACGAATTTGCAACTATTTTGCCTGAACGAACAACATCAGCCAGTTAGGATGCAGAATGGTATGTGCCCTTATCAGGGATGCCCCAATCATATTAGAAGAGTGGATGAATACAAAATTAAAAATCAGATTGAATCTGAGTTGATATTAAAGAAACAATCAATGAGAAGCGATAACAATTAATCTGTAAAAAATGAACTTGAAAATAATGAATATGTATTACAAACACGTATTGACATACGATTTTTCAGAAGATGAAACAAGAGAATCATTCAAAGAATTAGTAGAAGGAATGGGTTACGTTGAGGCTGAAGATCAGTCGACTTATGTGCTACCATATAGTGAATCGATACAATCAAAAGAAGTTGCCGATGCCATAGTGGCATGGAGTAAAAATGAGAATATTTCTTCAGACGACTTTGTGCAAATATTCTATCTAGCATCTGTTTCAGTCTCAAATACTAAAAAGGCCACAAAGATTGGATCTCGTTTTCTGAAGTATGATTCAACAAACAAAGGATTAAAAGAAAAATAAGCGGCAATTGAGTCAACAGATCTTACGCGCAGTCTGTTTCTCATAATGGCTACGTTTTCTGAATGGTTTAGGAACCATGATCCAATAATCATGAACCTTGAACCATAAGTATCGCGCGGCCGGTGGTCGCTGATGGGGCAGGAAGGCTTTCCACACAGCCCAACTGTCCCAAACATAGCAGGGCGACCCGCATGTCTCTCAAATAAGGTTCAATTCCTTGCGGGTCTGCACCTGTTCTTAAAGAGTAAAAATAACATTGAAGAATAATAAATTTAGCAGTATGCAAAACATCATCATCACCGGCGGTGCCGGTTTTATAGGCAGCCATGTGGTGCGGCTGTTTGTGAACAAGTACCCTCAGTACAACATCTACAACGTGGATAAACTTACCTATGCCGGTAATCTGGCTAACCTGAAGGATATCGAGAACAAACCCAACTATCACTTTGTCAAGGCCGACATCTGCGACTTTGAACTGATGCTCGACATCATGCAACGTGACAATATCGACGGCATTATCCACCTCGCTGCCGAAAGCCATGTGGATAGGTCAATTAAAGACCCCTTCACCTTTGCACAGACCAACGTGATGGGGACCCTGAGCTTGCTCCAGGCAGCCAAGGCCTATTGGGAGAGCCTGCCCGAGAAGTTTGAAGGCAAGAGGTTCTACCACATTTCGACCGACGAAGTTTACGGAGCGCTTGAGATGACCCACCCCGAGGGCATCAAGCCGCCGTTCACCACCAAAGCCTCTTCGGGTGAACACCATCTGGCTTACGGCGAGAAGTTCTTTACCGAGGACTTGAAGTACCAACCGCATAGCCCCTATAGTGCGGCCAAGGCCAGCAGTGACCACTTTGTGCGTGCCTTCCACGACACCTTCGGAATGCCTACCATCGTGACGAACTGCTCCAACAACTACGGCCCCTACCAGTTCCCTGAGAAGCTGATCCCGCTGTTCATCAATAATATCCGACACCGCAAGCCGCTGCCCGTCTATGGTAAGGGTGAGAACGTGCGCGACTGGCTGTATGTGGAAGACCACGCCCGTGCCATCGACCTTATCTTCCATGAGGGTAAGGTGGCCGAGACCTACAACATCGGTGGTTTCAACGAGTGGAAGAATATAGATATTATCAAGGTGGTCATCAATACTGTTGACCGTCTGTTGGGCCGTCCCGAGGGTGCCGACATGGACTTGATAACATACGTCACTGACCGTGCGGGTCACGACATGCGTTATGCCATCGACAGCACCAAGCTGCAGAAGGAACTCGGTTGGGAACCCAGTCTGCAATTTGAGGAAGGCATAGAGAAGACCGTCCGCTGGTATCTCGACAACCAGGAGTGGATGGATAACGTTACTTCGGGTGATTACATGAAGTATTACGAGGATATGTACGCTAATAGATAGTTCAAAGTTCAATAGTTCAAGGTTTCAAGAAATAATTTAAAAATAACAATATTATGAAAGGTATAGTATTAGCAGGCGGCAGTGGAACCCGTCTTTACCCTATCACCAAGGGTGTGAGCAAACAACTTCTTCCCATCTACGATAAGCCGATGGTGTATTATCCAATTTCAGCCTTGATGTTGGCTGGAATCCGTGATATTCTTATCATCAGCACACCTTACGACCTTCCTGGCTTCAAGCGTCTGCTTGGTGATGGCAGCGATTATGGCGTTCACTTCGAATATGCCGAGCAACCTTCACCAGATGGTCTTGCACAGGCTTTCATCATTGGTGAAAAGTTCATTGGCAATGACAGTGCTTGCCTCGTGTTGGGCGACAACATCTTCTATGGTGCAGGCTTCACCACATTGCTGCGCAATGCTGTGAAAGATGCCGAGGAGAACAAAAAAGCTACAGTTTTCGGTTATTGGGTGTGTGACCCTGAAAGATATGGTGTAGCAGAATTTGACAAGCAGGGCAACTGCCTTAGCATTGAGGAAAAACCCAAGGAACCCAAGAGCAATTATGCTGTGGTGGGATTGTATTTCTACCCCAACAAGGTGGTGAACGTAGCCAAGACCATCAAGCCGAGCGCAAGAGGTGAATTGGAGATTACCACCGTGAACCAAGAGTTCTTGAAAGACGGCGAGCTGAAGGTGCAGGTCTTCGGTCGTGGTTTTGCATGGTTGGATACAGGTACTCACGACAGTCTCTCAGAGGCTTCAACTTTTGTTGAGGTGATTGAAAAACGCCAAGGCCTAAAGGTGGCCTGCCTCGAAGGCATCGCCTACCGTAATGGCTGGATTACCGAAGAGAAGATGCGCGAACTGGCAAAGCCGATGTTGAAGAACCAATACGGGCAGTATCTCTTGAAGGTAATTGACGAGATGAAAGAAGAAGTCAATTCACTTAGTATAACCCATCCTGATATGAAAGGACCACAATAATAATAAATGGGGTCCAAGCTGGCATGATGAAGTTGTAATAAGATTATTAATTGTTGAGTATTCATTTTTTCAACCTCATTAAAATATGATGAAAATAAGAACAATAAAATATAAAATCTCAACTATTCGCAATTATTTAAAATATTCAATTGGTTGCTTTGGAAAGGTCAACAATGGCTTACTTCCCAAATATGAGATTCTTATGCTTGCTCATCGTTTGGAAAAAGGATTGCTTGTCGTTGATCCAAAACCTTTTTGGGGTTGGGAGAAGGCGGATAGGATAGCTTCATTATTGTCGATAAATGATGATGAATTCTCAAATCGAACAGGAAGAGGTGTGTTGAAAGCTTATATTGAAGCCAAAAAGAGAAGTAATAATACTAATGAGGTGGAGAAGGCTATGCTTTTTTCAAAGAATCATCCTGAAATCGAAAAAGAAGAGACTTTGGGTGGCGTGATTTCTTTGAAGAAAGAGATTTTTACGCTCAATCAAAAAGAAGCTATAGAGCATTTTATTAATTCAAGGCATAGTTGCCGTGAGTTTTTGGATAAAACAGTTTCAAAGGAAGACGTAAAATCAGCTATTTCGTTGGCGTTGAGATGTCCCAGTGCGTGTAACCGACAGGTGACCAACTGCTATGTATATCAATCAAAAGAACTTCAAACCATTATTCTTACCACGAATATACGAGCATTTGAAATGGGCGAATTCAATGATTGGTTTATTAGTCCTGGAATATTTGCTGGGTATCTTTCATTATCTTTACATCTGTATGGTATTGGTTCTTGTGTTTATAGGAAACAACTTTATGGTAAGCATCCTTATAATGAGGAAATGATAAAGAAATGTCACATACCTGATGATGAAATGATTGTTCTTGAGCTGCGTTTTGGTTATTACAAAGACGAGTATAAAGTTCCTGTTTCTAACCGTCACTCTTCAGGAGAAATCATATCATTTGTAGATGAATAAATACAATGTTATAACTAAAGTTCTTAACAATAATAAAATGATTATCGGATATACAACAGGAGTTTTCGACATGTTTCACATTGGGCATTTAAACATCCTTAAACATGCAAAAGAACAATGTGACTATCTCATCGTTGGAGTTACTACTGACGAACTGTGTCGTCAACGGAAAAACAAAACCCCTATCATCAATGAGAATGACAGAATGGCAATAGTTGAAGCTATTCGGTATGTTGATAAGGTTGTTCCACAAACTGATATGGACAAAATCCGTCCTGTTCGTGAATTTGGTGCTAACGTGGTTTTTGTGGGTTCCGATTGGAAAGGAACAGAGGCTTGGAACAACTATGAAAAGCAGTTTGCAGAAGTGGGTTGCTCAGTGGTTTATCTTGACCATACAGATGGAATAAGTAGCACCATATTGCGAGAAGTGTTGTCTAATGCAAATGGGTGGGGGGGGTACAAGTCTGATAATCAGATAGTTGGATATACAACAGGTGTGTTTGACATGTTCCATATCGGACATCTGAACATAATTCGTCGTGCCAAAGAGCATTGTGACTATCTTATAGTTGGTGTTAGCACGGACGAAAATGTTCAGAATTATAAACATAAAACCCCTGTTGTATCTTTTGCTGAACGAGTGGCCATAGTTAGTTCTTTGCGTTATGTTGATAAAGTAGTTCCTCAAGAAAATATGGATAAGTTTGCGGCATGGCAAAGATTGCACTTTGATGAAATGTACCATGGTGATGATTGGAAAGGATCTTCAATGTATAATGAGGTTGAACAACAATTAAACTCTGTTGGATGCCGCATAGTTTTTCTTAAACATACTGACGGGATATCGAGTACAATATTGCGTAAAACTATTAATGACAAAGAATCTTGATTTTATACCTAATTAAATAATAATGAGTAATAAACAAATTACCGTTACCTCGCCGTTGTTGCCCAATATCGACGAGTTTAATGCTATGCTCAAGGAGATTTGGGCAAGCAAATGGATTACTAATAATGGTAGTTTCCACCAACAGTTGGAAAAGGCATTGGCCGAATACCTAAAAGTGCCATACATTAGTCTTTTCACAAATGGTACCCTACCTTTACTCACAGCCTTGCAGGCTTTACGCATTACTGGCGAGGTAATTACCACGCCTTATAGCTTTGTGGCCACCACTCATAGCATCTGGTGGAATGGCTGTCGCCCCGTGTTTGTGGATATAGAAGAGGAAACTTGTGGTATCGACCCCGAAAAGATAGAGGCTGCCATCACCCCCAAGACCACAGCCATCATGCCTGTGAGTTGCTATGGCAAGCCCTGCAAGATGAACGAGATTCAGGCCATTGCCGACAAGTACGGTTTGAAAGTGATTCACGATGCGGCTCATGCATTTGGTGTCGAGGTGAATGGTGAGAGCTGGGTTAGCAAAGGCGATTTGATTTCGCTTTCGTTCCATGCCACCAAAGTGTATAACACCCTCGAAGGCGGTGCCATGGTGATGCATGATGAGGCCACGAAGAAACGTGTTGACTTCTTAAAGAACTTTGGCTTCGCAGGCGAAACAGAGGTGGTCGCCCCCGGCATCAACAGCAAGATGGACGAGGTGCGTGCCGCTTACGGTCTTTTGAACTTGAAGCAGGTGGATGAGGCTATTGAGAAGCGTCATCAAGTGGCTGTGAAGTATCGCAATGCTTTGCGTAACGTCCCCGGCGTCCGTTTCTTTGATGATATGCCTGGTGTGCGCCACAACTATAGTTATTTTCCCCTTTTCATCAATGCCGAGGAGTTTGGAATGACCCGTGACGAGCTTTATTTCAAGATGAAGGCCGATGGTGTGCTGGGGCGTCGCTATTTCTACCCGCTCATCAGCACCTTCAGCACCTATCGCAGCCTGCCAAGTGCTGGAGCAGAAAATCTGCCAGTGGCCACCAGGGTGGCCAACGAGGTCATTTGCCTCCCGATGCACCACGAACTGTCAGATGCAGATATCGAAAGAGTTTTGAACCATATTGTTAAATAAGGAACACGAATCTCACTAATTACACGAATAACAGTTTGCTAACAAGATTAGTTGGATTAGGATAGTTCGTGTTCAAGTGAATAAGGACTCTATGATAGTCTATAAGGAGGAGAGTTACAATATTGTAGGAGCCGCGTTTCATGTTTACAACAGTTTGGGTCATGGTTTCCTTGAATCTGTTTATCAAGAGGCTCTCGAAATAGAATTGCAAAGGCGCAATATTCCATATGAGCGTGAGAAGGAACTAAATATTGTATACGATGGAGTGCAGTTGAAGCAAACCTACAAAGCAGACTTTGTCTGTTATGGGAAGATAATAGTGGAACTGAAGGCGGTAAGCGCATTAGATGATGCTCACCGTTCTCAGGTTTACAATTATCTTCACGCCACCGGCTATCGGTTAGGTTTGCTGTTGAACTTTGGTTGTTCAGAAGAACTCGAACACGAAAGGATAGTATTATAAGCGAACACAAATACAAATAATCATTAGTTCAATTAGTGTCGTTCGTGTTCAAAAAGAAAAGAGTATGGCAAAGCAAAAGAAAATAATGTTGTTGGGTGGTATTAGGTATCTACTACCAGTAATTAAAGCCGCTCACGAGCATGGCTACTATGTTATCACTGCCGATTACATTCCTGACAATATCGCCCATAAGTATAGCGACGAGTATGTCAACGTGAGCATTATCGACAAAGAGGCTGTATTAAAAGTGGCGCGTGAGAAGCAGATAGACGGCATCATGTCATTCGGCGTTGACCCAGGCGTGGTGTCGGCTAGCTATGTGCAGAACCAGATGGGTTTGCCCTCGTTTGGACCATTCGAGTCGGTGGAGATATTGCAGAATAAGGATAAGTTCCGTGCTTTCCTCACCGAGCATGGCTTCAATGTGCCCAAAGCCAAAGGTTACACAAAAGCAGAGGATGCGATGATGGATGCTAACATTTGGGATTACCCCATCATTGTGAAGCCTACCGATGCAGCGGGCAGCAAGGGCGTGACCCGTGTGGATGAGCCTTCGCAGTTGAAAGCAGCTGTAGAGTATGCTTTTGATAAATCCCTTTCTGGTCATATTATCATCGAGGACTTTATCGAGAAGAAAGGCTGCTCGTCCGATACTGACAGCTTCTCCGAGGATGGCAAGCTGAAGTTTGTGAGCTTCTGCGCTCAGCGTTTCGATCTCAATGCATCCAATCCCTACACCCCGGCAGCCTACAGTTGGCCATCTACTTTTACCAAGGAGCAAGAGGCCTACTTGACCAGCGAGATACAGCGACTCATCACACTGCTGGGCATGAAGACTAACGTGTATAATATCGAGACCCGTGTGGGCACCAACGGCAAGCCTTACATTATGGAGCTTACCCCACGTGGTGGCGGCAATCGCCTATGTGAGATGCTGCGCTATGCCACAGGGGTGGATATGATTACTGCCATGACCCGCTATATTGTGGGCGACAGCGTACCTGCTATCGAGCAGAAACCCTATAATGGTCACTGGGCCGAGATTATCCTCCACGCAGATGAGAGCGGCACTTTCGACCATTTGGAAATCAGCGAAGACCTACCTGCCGAGGTGGTGGAAGAAGATTTATGGGTGAAGCAAGGTGATACGGTGAAATCTTTTGAAGGCGCAAACGATGCTATTGGAACTTTGGTGCTGAAATTCCAATCCGCTGAAGAATTGGAAAAAGCCATTACCTCCCAACGTGAATGGTTGAAAGTTGTAGTAAAATGAAAAAAGAAGTAGGCAGCATATTCCCCTTGTCAGATTCGGTTATCAATCAGGCTGAATCCGAACAAGCACAACAAAATGACGATAGGATTTATTATTCTCTCTGTCGTGAGGCTTTGAGTGACATTGCCCATGCTTTTGGTGAAACATCCAAGACGGTGCTGATACCGGCTTATACCTGTCAAACGGTGATAACGCCATTTGAAGAAGCGGGCTGGCGGTGTGAGTATTATTCTATTAACAGAGATTTAAGAATAGATACCAGCAACCTGTTAAGCTTGGTCAAAAAACACCATCCTTCATTGGTTGTAGCTCATCCGTATTTCGGTATGGATCTGAATGATGATGAGATGAAGGCATTGACGGCAATTAAGGAACAAGAAATAGCCGTAGTGCTTGACTTGACCCAATGTCTATTCTCAACTAAGCATTATCCTTTTGCTTCTTTCGTGGTAGCCAGTTACCGCAAGTGGTTGCCCATTCCAGATGGTGGTTATCTGAAGAATATGACCGATGCGGTGAAGATTTGCCAGCCCGAAGCAGAAAACGACGATTTCACTGACAGGGAATTGGCTGCCATGTACCTTCGTGGCCAGTATTTTGCTAATGGAGAGCAGCGCACAAAAGCCATTTCAATTCGACTGAGCAAGTCGGCTGACCATATTGCAGATAGCAATATTGCTCCTCACAAGATGTCGCAGGTAGCCTATAATCTTATGCAAAACGAAAATCTTGAAGTGAATCAACAGCGCAGGTTTGAGAATTATACCTACTTGTATCAAAAAGTCCGGGAGAGTGACAAGGTTGCAAAGGTTTGCAAAAACATTGATGTTGTAACCACAGCACCTCTTTATTTTAGCATCTTTGTGCAAGACCG
>ERZ809504.121-NODE-121-length-11154-cov-4.117758_pt1 | contig 11154 bp, 9 predicted proteins | sample MGYA00521273_ERZ809504 | MGnify/ENA primary metagenome ERZ809504 (study PRJEB31581, sample SAMEA3312979) | metagenome | study: EMG produced TPA metagenomics assembly of the PRJEB8939 data set (Metagenomic analyses of Rumen microbiomes reveals...
CTCTCTAAGACAGCTTCTGCATCCTTGGCTACTGCGTCGCCATATACATGCGGGTGGCGGAAAATGAGCTTGTCACATAGTTTATTGCACACGTCGGCCATGTCGAACTGCTGCTTTTCTTCGCCGATGCGTCCGTAGAACACCACATGGAGCAGCACGTCGCCCAGTTCTTTGCATATCTCGTGTTTGTCGTCACGGATGAGTGCATCGCAGAGTTCGTAAGTCTCTTCGATAGTGTTGGGGCGCAGACTTTCGTTGGTCTGCTTGCGGTCCCATGGACACTCTTCGCGCAGGCGGTCCATCACGTCAAGCAACCGTCCGAAGGCTTCTATCTTTTCTTCTCTTGTATGCATCCTACTTTGTTTCTTGTTCAGTCTGCAAAGTTACGGCTTTTATTTTAAATAGCCGCGTGATTTAAGAAAAAACTTTCCAAAACATTTGCACGTCCCGTCAGTTTTTGCTAACTTTGTGGCGCGAAAAACGAAAACAAGAATAACAATATGGCAGATAAACCGACTGGCGGCCAGCGCCGCCCGCGCACCCCTCAGCCTGTTGACAACGGGCTGGGACGACTGCAGCCACAGGCTCCCGATATGGAGCGTGCTGTGCTGGGTGCAATGATGATTGACAGCGATGCATACGCTATGGTGTGTGAGATGTTACGTCCTGAGAGTTTCTATGAACCCCGCAACCAAATGATCTATGCGGCTATCCGTGACCTGAGCATAAGGGAGAAGCCCATTGACGTGCTGACCGTTACCGACCAGTTGGCTAAGAACGGCACCTTGGAGCAAGTGGGAGGACCCGTATATATTTCGGAACTCAGTTCACGTGTGGCATCATCAGTTCATATCGAGTATCACGCCAGTGTCATTGCACAGAAGGCGACGGCGCGCCAGCTTATTCGCTTCTGTGGCGACATTGAGGGACGGGCATTCGACGAGACAACCGATGTTGACGAGTTGATGCAACATGCAGAAGGAAGTCTTTTCGAACTGGCACAGTTGAATATGAAGAAGGACTATACGCAGATAGATCCTGTCATTCGTAATGCTGTGGAGGTGATTCAGGCTGCGGCAAAGAACAAGGACGGAATGACGGGTGTGCCCAGTGGTTTCCATAAACTCGATGGTATTACTAGCGGATGGCAGGCAAGTGATCTAATTATCATTGCCGGACGTCCGGCAATGGGTAAAACGGCCTTTGCACTCTCTATGGCAAAAAACATAGCTGCAGACCACCATATCCCTATGGCGTTCTTCTCGCTGGAAATGAGTAATATCCAACTGGTGAACCGTCTCATTGCTAACTGTTGTGAGATTTCTGGTACGAAAATCCAAAACGGTCAGTTGCGTCCTGATGAGTGGGATCGTCTGGACAAACGTCTACCTCAGCTGTTAGGTGCTCCTCTATATGTGGACGTTACTCCTGGACTTTCTGTTTTTGAACTCCAGACAAAGGCACGAAGGCTGGTACATGAACATCATGTGGGACTTATCATGATTGACTATATGCAACTGATGAATGCTAACGGTATGCGTTTCACATCACGACAGGAGGAAGTTAGTACGATTTCGCGTTCACTAAAGGGATTGGCTAAGGACTTGAATGTGCCCATTATTGCATTAAGTCAGTTGAATCGTGGTGTGGAGAGCCGTGAGGGGTTGGAAGGTAAGCGCCCTCAACTTAGTGACCTGCGTGAGTCAGGTGCCATTGAGCAAGATGCCGATATGGTGCTCTTTGTCCATCGCCCAGAGTATTATCATCTCTTTAAGGATGATCATGGTAACGACCTTCATGGTAAGGCAGAGATTATCATAGCCAAGCATCGTAAGGGCGCCACGGGTATTGTTTTATTGGATTTCCGTAGTGAGTACACACGCTTCGAGAACAAGGATGATGGAATGCTTCAACCCTCATCATCAACCAATGGTAGTGATATGGGTGGTGAGATAATTGATAGCCGAATGAATAATGGCATGTCTGATATTTCGCCAGACATGCCATTCCCACCAGGAGGTGATGAGGTAAATTCGTTCGATTAATGAACCCTATTGGGCATATTTCTGTATGAGGGCATCGGCTTGTTCGTTGCCCTTTTCTTTTGCTATGTTCAGATTCTTCAATCCTTCGGTTTTGTTGTTCTTCAGACATTGTGCCAGCCCGAGGAAGAGGTATCCGTCGCTTTCGTCGGGAGCCACATTAATACACGTCTGTGCTGAGCGTATTGCATCGTCCGTCAGCGACACTCGTATCTCAAGCGAGGCACGCTCTGCCCAATAAATAAAATCGTCGGGTGCCATTTCTGTAGCCTTCTTGATGTCGTCAAGGGCCTGTTGGAACTGACGCCCGTTCAGCTCTGCCTGTTCACGGATATAGTAAAAGTTTGCATTGAGGTTATTTCCTATCAGTTTTTCATATTCGTTGAAGTCGGCTACGGCCTGACGATATTTGCCGGTATTGAATAATGCGGTAGCACGTGCCCAGATATATGGTGCTGCCTCGCGAAGGAATGGACGCGAATTTGCATTGACGGCACTATCGAGAAGCGCGAGTTGGGCAGTGGTATCAGCCAGCATCTCTTTGCAACGGGCGTTCTCATAGAACAGTTCGGCGCTACGCAGGTCTGTCTGTAATAACTGCTCAAACAGCTGGTCGGCCTCTATATACTTCTTTTTTGCAAAGAGAATCTGTGCTTCGAGGTGGGTGTATGCTGTTTGGGGATTAATCTCATTGCTACGATGTATATGCTCCAGTGCCTTGTCCAAGCTCCATGCTTCGTAGGGTTTGTCCTGCTTGTATATCTCTTTTTGATAGATGATACGTGCGTAATTGTAGTAGGTGTCGTCAAGGGCATCACTTATGCTGACGGCTTTCTGCATGTCAGCATCGGCGGCTGCGAAATTATTATTATAGACGTTAAGCTGTGCACGGGTAATATAACCGTCGGCTGCATCAGGGAATTGTTTGATGTAGTCTTCTACCAGTTCTGTATAGTCTGTTGAGTTCATGGTATTACCAGCCATATAGAGTGCCAGTCGTGCCTGATCCTTGTCTTTGGGTAATGCAATCTTGATATGTGTCTTCTTAAGGGTTGCGTCGTTATGGCTGAATCCGTTAACACTTAGGCTATTGACATAAGCTGCACTAATAGCATAATTGGTGTTGCTTCCTGACTGTGCAGCGGGTTGCATCATGCCGATTACTTGTCCGCTGGCATTCAGTAGTGGAGAACCAACGGCATTGTCGGTCATAGACAGGCTGAGTGTATAATAGGCGTATTGCTCCATAATGGTTTCCGACTTCTGCACTGTGCCTTTTACACCGTTTGGTTTCTTGGTCGAGTAGGGGAGCATCCAAACTTCACTACCATTTGCAGCCTTAGTCGTAGAAAGCACTAACGGCTCGGTATTCTTCGATGCCACATGGAACTTCACTACATCGTACATTTCGTTGGCTCCTAAAATGTGGTCAACGGCATGTTCCTTACCCGATGCGTCAATAATAACGGCACGTTGGGCGTTGATAAACGGTGTAAAGACGCTTATTGCGTCGCCTTTTTCGCTGACGAAGAAGCCTGTGCTGCTGGCAATAAGCGAGCCGTCGGGGGCAAAGGTCTTCAATGTGAATACCGACTTGGCGGCTTTCGATGCCCAACTTTGTGCTTCTATGGAAGTTAAAAATAAAGGTAGCTGGATGATAACAAATGTCATCATCAGCATCCATCGTCTTGTATTGATATGCTTGTCTTGTATCATATAGATGTTGCTTTTTACAATTATCTAAGGTGTAATAGTTCTTTGGCGTTGTTAATGGCAGCCTCGGTGATATCGCTGCCACTGAGCATCTGTGCTATTTCACGGACACGTCCTTCGTTATCGAGCTGTGTCATGTGGCTGATTGTGCCGCTGGCGGTCTCTTCCTTATAGACCTTGTAGTGCATGGAACCTAATGCGGCAATCTGTGGCAGATGGGTGATGCTGATGACCTGACGCCCTTCGCACCCCATCTCCTGCATCATTTGGGCCATACACTCTGCAGTCTTGCCGCTAACGCCAGTGTCTATCTCGTCGAAGATGATGGTCGGCAGTCGTGAAGCGTTACTGATGATAGTCTTCAGAGCGAGCATAACGCGAGCAATCTCACCACCAGAGGCTATTTGTGCCACGGGCTGCATAGGCGTTGACTTGTTGGCACTGAACAAGAAAGCTACCTGGTCATGTCCGTCAGATCCTAATTCTTTTTCTGTAATGCTGATTTCGAAGCGGACATGAGGCATGCCGAGCAATGTGAGTCGGTGCAAAATCTCTTTTTCTATCTGTCGGGCAGACTTTGTACGTTGTTTAGTGAGTGCAGAGGCCAATTTCTCACACTCCTGCTGTTTTCTGTCAACAGCTTGCTGCAACTCTGCCAATGCTTCGTCACTATTTTCAATAGCTCCTAACTTGTGCTTCAGGTCTTCTTGTAGCGTTAGCAATTCTTCCACCGTCTCGCAGTGGTGTTTTTTTTCCAGTTCATAGATGCGATCGATCCGATGATTAACGGTGTCGAGTTCCGACGGGTCGAAGTCGATGTCTTCAATACTTGTGCCGATTTCCTGTGCAATATCTTTCAGCTCAATATAGCATGAGTCAATGCGTTGAGTAAGTTCTTCTGTTTGTGGAAGGACGTTAGAGATGCTATGAAGCGCATTGTAGGCAGATTTCAGTTGACTGACAATGCCATAATCATCAGCAGAGAAGGCTGCGTCAGCCTCATAGAGTGCACTTTTGATGTCTTCGGCATGAGTCATGGTGTCGCTGCGCTGTTCCAGTTCTTTCTGCTCACCGCTTATAAGTTTTGCACTTTCCAGTTCGTTGTATTGGAACTGTAAAAAGTCAGCGTTCTGTCGATTTTGTTCTATGTCGTCCTGTAATTGTTTGAGTTGCCGTCTCAGGTCGTTCATGTGGGCATATTCTGTACGATAGTTGCTGAGCTGTTGTTGGCTATCAGCAATGATGTCGATGACGCTGAGTTGGAAATCGTGCTTGTTGAGTAGCAGGTTTTGATGTTGCGAATGGATATCAACCAAACGCTCACCAAGTTCCTTGAGCACCGAGAGTGGGGCTGGACTATCGTTGATAAACGAACGGCTCTTGCCTGTAGCTGTCAGTTCGCGGCGTATGATGCAGTCTTCTGCGTCATAATCTATGTCGTTGGCTTCGAAGAAGTCTTGCATGGCATAGTTGCTCAGGTCAAAATGTGCTTCGATAAGACAGCGGTTGGCACCGGCCTTGATGTCCTTGGCATCGGCACGTCGTCCCAATATAAGGCTTATGGCACCGAGGATGATACTCTTGCCTGCACCAGTTTCACCAGTAATAACGGAAAACCCATCGCTAAAACGGACGTCTAATTCGTCGATGAGCGTATAATTCTTAATGTATAATTGTTTCAGCATTATTGTTTAATCTGTTCCCACGCGTTGTTTTGCGAGGCATTGATGGAGAATAGCAGTTCGTAGATGGATTCTTTTTCTTTCTGTGTTCCCTTTCCTTTGTATATATTGGCTATTTCGTCACGTTTGTAATCTGTCCAGATTTGTGGCAGCAGGCTAAGCGGCTTGTTGTCATGGGCTGCTTTTAAGTTGGTTTCCAGTGCGGTTGTGATGGCAGTGCGGCCTCGTTCTGCATTGTTGGCCATCTCGTCAAGCCCTGTACGGTAGTAGTCATATTGCAACTGCCGAAACGGTTTCATGGATTCGTCCAGATAGTCATTGATGATTCCGAAGCGATTACGGTTGTCTTCAAAGGCTTTCCATCCGGAGAAGCCCAGGTCTTGGGCATTATTAACGAGGTTGAGGCACTGTTGTAGCACATCTGTACCACCCATAGGACTGAAAGAATCAAGATCCAAACCGATGATGAGGTAGGCATAGTAGGCAATAAGTGCTGTGAGTTGGTTGTCAATCACTTCGTCGTTGTAATTCAGTTGATCGAACTGGGCAAAGTCAAAATCGAAGTTTTTGTCGCTGTTATTATAGAGCGTACTATTGTAGGATGAGTTATAAACGGGACGGTTAGCTTGAATGAGTGCTGTACAGCTGAAACGATTGTCCTCTTTAACATACTTCGTCACAGTGAGGTTGAAGTTACAGACGATACGCTCGTTCTTTTGGAACTGCAGTGCTGTCCATTGGCGGTCATTAATGAACTGCTCCAGTGTCTGCTGTAAATTATCGAACACACTAGCGTCTGTTCCTTGTATCTGACTGTGATTAATCGTCACTTTTGCCTGAAGTTCCTGTGCCTTCAGACTCCCTGCTATCAATAGCAGAAAAACCGTCATAATCACCTTAATGAACTTCATAATATGCTTTCAAGTTCGTTTATAATATCTTGTGCAACAAGAGCTTTAGATTTTTTGTTAAATGGTTTCTCTGCGTTGCGTGAGATGATGGTTATCTGGTTGTTGTCTGACTGGAAACATGTACCTTTGTTATTGAGTGAATTAAGTACAATGAAATCAAGGTTCTTCTTCTCCAGTTTCTGACGGGCATGCGTTTCTTCATCGTTGGTTTCCAATGCAAAGCCGACCAATCGCTGGTGCTCCTGTTTCATGTTACCTAGTGCAGCGGCGATGTCATGAGTAGCTATCAACTGGAGTGTCAAAACATCTGATGGCTGATTGTTGTCAGTGCCTTGCTCACGTTTGATTTTTTGTTCAGCTATGTGTGCAGGACGAAAATCGGCTACGGCAGCACAAAGTATGGCTGCATCCTGCTGGGGGAACTCTTGGGTGGCAGCTTGATACATTTCTTCGCAGCTCTCTATGTCAATGCGATGAATATGATTTTTGACGTCGTCAGACAATTGACAACTGACTGGTCCTGCGATGAGAGTAACGTCTGCACCGCGTCGGGCACATTCTTCTGCCAGTGCAAAGCCCATCTTGCCACTGCTGTAGTTGCCGATGAAACGTACTGGGTCTATTTTCTCATGAGTCGGTCCGGCAGTGATAAGGATACGTTTGTCTTTTAGTGAAAGATCATGAGTGGAGAGTGAGGAAGAAAGAACCTCCACAATGCGTTCCGGCTCCTCCATGCGTCCCTTACCTTCAAGTCCCGAGGCGAGAAAACCTGACTGTGGTTCGATGATATGGTTACCAAAAGAACGCAGCTGCTCAAGGTTTTGTTGTGTGGTCGGGTGCTGATACATGTCGAGGTCCATAGCAGGAGCGATGAAAACAGGAGCTTTCATTGATAGGTATGTCGTTATGAGCATGTTGTCAGCAATGCCGTTAGCCATCTTACCCAGCGTCGATGCCGTACAAGGAGCAATGAGCATAGCATCAGCCCAAAGTCCCAGCGCTACATGTGAATGCCACGTGCCGTCGCGCTGAGCAAAGAAGTCGCTGACAACGGGTTTTTGCGTCAGTGCCGACAGCGTGATGGGTGTGATACACTCCTTTCCCGCTGGAGTGATGACCACTTGAACTTCTGCACCCGCCTTGATGAGCTGGCGGATGATGAGGCACGACTTATAGGCTGCTATCGAGCCTGTGATGCCGAGGACGATTTTCTTACCTTTCAGCATATTCTCTATCTCTGTACATCCTTCAGTCGGATGCGGGTGAGCACCTGCTTCGTGTTGAACGCGAAGTCACCTTGCAGTATCCAACTGTAATAGCCAGGGTCAGTGCGTAGCACCTGTGCTACGGGCAGTCCCTTGTATTTACCGAAGTTGAATACCTCGATAAGTTTAGGCTTGCCGTCTTTGTCAAGCAAGGGTTTCTTGTCTGGTCCTAATTGCTCTGCCCAAACAATACGCCCGGCAAAATCAACATTGTTGTTGACTCTAGAGAACTCGGCAAGGCAGTCCATGTCATTCTGTAATATGCGCCCCTCAGGGTTCTCGCCCAGTGCACGTTGCTTCTCTTCGGTGTAATAGTCGAGCTCAGCCTGCAATACACGGTATGTCGCCTCCGTGTCTTGGTCGGCACGGTGTGCCTCGAAATCGTCTTCCATCTTCCGACCACAATAGAACTTGTAAGCTGCGGCAAGGTTGCGGCGCTCCATCTTGTGAAAGATGGTCTGTGCATCAATCATACGACACTTGGAGAAGTCAAAATCAATGCCGGCACGTAGGAATTCCTCAGCCAATAGTGGAATGTCAAAGTGATTGGAGTTAAAACCGGCAAAGTCACTACCTGTGAAAATGTCACTGAGCTTGTGAGCCAGTTGCTTGAACGTCGGTTTGTCCTTAACGATATCATTACTGATACCTGTCAAAGCTTCCACTTCGGCAGGTATCATTTTTTCGGGATTGACCAGTTCGTCGCCTCTTTCCTCGTGTCCGTCAGGATGTACCTTGATATAGGAAATCTGAATAATCCGGTCCTTCACCAAGTCCAATCCCGTCGTCTCGAGGTCGAAGATGACGAGTGGTTTCTTCAAATTGAGTTTCATGTTTTTAGTCGTTAATCAGCATGGGCATCATCAGCATGAGCACATCTTGATTCTCAGGCTGTTCCGAAGGCAGAACGAGTCCTGCACGGCTGGGATCTGCCAGTTGGATGACCACCTCGGGGCAGTCGAAGTTGCTGAGTATCTCGATGAACGATGAGCCCTTGAAGCCAATTCTCATAGGTGTACCGTTGTAGTCGCAGGTCATCTGCTCTGTTGCGGTCTTTGAGAAGTCAAAATCCTCAGCATCGAGCTTGAGTGTTGAACCTTCCACGTTGAAGCGGATGAGGTTGCTGGAATCGTTGGCAAAGGGCTGCACACGGCGCAGTGCACTAAGCAGCGTCAGACGATCAACGGTCAGTTGGTTGGGATTCGACTGTGGAATAACGCTGTTATAATTCGGATAACGTCCCTCAATGAGTCTGCAGGTGATGACACCCTCGTCGTAAGTAATCTCCGCATTACGATCATCGAAACGTATGATGACGTCTCCGCCATCCTTTTGTAGCATATTGCGTAGCAGCGTGGCGGGTTTCTTTGGCAGGATGAATGATGCAGGTTGCTCACTTTTGATGTTCAGAACCTTGTTGCGAACAAGCTTGTGTCCGTCACTAGCAACAATAGAGAGACAGTCAGCTGTTAGGTCGAAATACACACCGTTCATCACAGGGCGCAACTCATCCTGTGCTGTAGCAAAGAGTGAGCGTCCCAGGTTGTCAGCCATGATGTTACTCGGCAATTGTATGACGGTGGCGTTTTCGCCTACTGTCTGAGCCTGTGGGAACTCGTCGGCACTGTCAACGGGCAGCGAGAATAGACCATTCTGATAACTGATGCGTACCAATCCTTTTTCCTCGTTAATGTCAAAAGTGATAGGCTGTTCCGAGAATCCTTTAACGGCTTCCAGCAGGTCGCGGTTGCCGATGGCAAAGCGTCCTGAGCCGTCACTCTCAGTGAGTGTCAGCGTGGTTTTCATCACATTCTCACTATCCGAAGCGGTCAGCGTGAGCACATTGTCATTAATCTCAAACATGAAGTCGGCCAATATCGGGAGCGAGTTCTTGCTGTTAATGACTCTCGACAAGGCGGACAGTTTACTGCTCAGGGCAGTACTTGATACGGTAAATCTCATGAGTTATAAGTTGTTTTTAATTACTAATCGTCGTAAAACGAGTACAAAAATACAAAAATACTATGGTATAAACAAAAAAAAACGGCAAAAAGTGTCGTAATTTAAAACTATTTTTGTAATTTCGCAAGCGATTTCAAGAAACACAACAGTTATAAAACAATTAATAATATGGAATTAACAGGAAAAATTATTGCAGTTCTGCCCGCCAATAGCGGCGTGTCAGCTCGTACGGGTAATCCCTGGATGTCTCAGGAATATGTCATCGAGGTTCCCGGTCAGTATCCCCGCAGGTGTATGTTTCGTCTCTTTGGCGAGGATCGCATCAAGCAGTTTAACATCCAGATGGGTGAGGAAATTACCGTCTCGTTCGACATAGACGCCCGCGAGTTCAATGGCCGTTGGTACAACGATATTCGTGCCTACAATATTCAACGTGGTGTTGTCGCTCCTGCTGCTCAGGCCTTTGGTGCACAACCTGCTGCTGATGCTCCTGCAACTCCTTCAGCCGATGCTTCACCGTTCCCGCCTGCCAGTGAAGCGCCTGCCGAGGGTGAGGGTAGTGCCGATGATCTGCCATTCTGATACGTGTAGGTAGTGTAGGTGTTTTATCAACCCTGACAAATAAATCCTAATTCTTCTTGCAAATTTGCAGAGAGAATTAGGATTTTTTGTTTACCTCCTATGAAACCACCTACACCACACTTACACAGATGAGAAGAAAACAACTACTCCTGTTGCTCTTCTTCAAAGATATAGTCAATTTTTTGGAAGCGGAACTCCTGTGTGTTCAGGTAGCGTACGTCATACATATCCTTGGCTTTGACCGTGTAAAGGCGCTTTAGTTTCAGGAACTTCTTTTCCAAGTCTTCTCGCTTTGTAGCATACATGACGATGCATACACGATGGGGCATCTGCATCTTGTCAGCCAAGTAGTCCTTTAACTGGTTGGCGTAGATACCTCGTCCTTGTAAGAAATTATTACTATCGTCTATAAATGCATTCTCAACGGCCTGTACGTCGGTAAAATAGACAATGGAATCAGTGAATGATGCTGAAAAACCGAACATGTAGATCTGTGGCAGTTTGACTCGCTTGGCTAGCATATCGGTGGAACCTATTACCAATACTGCAACGAGTAATAGCGGCAGAATGTACTTGATTTTTTTCATATTATGTTTCTTTGTTTCGTTATTACGTTATTTTTATTGTCCCAAGTATGTCTTGAGCATTTTGTTCTTGGTGGTTCCACGCAGGCGTCGGATGGCCTTTTCTTTGATTTGGCGCACCCGTTCGCGTGTCAAACCGTATTTGCTACCGATTTCCTCCAGCGTCATTTCCTGCTGGTCAATGCCGAAGAACGCTGTGATGACATTACGCTCACGTTCGTTGAGTATTTTCAGTAGCGTCTTGATTTCTGCTCTCAGCGACTCCGCCACCAGCTCGTTATCGGCAGTTGGCGCATTGTCGTTAGGCAGTACGTCAAGCAGTGAGCTGTCCTCGCCGTCAACGAAGGGGGCGTCCACCGACACATGGCGTCCGTTCACTTTGAAGGCCTCGTCAATTTTCTCCTCAGATAGCT
>ERZ809504.123-NODE-123-length-11074-cov-4.972956_pt1 | contig 11074 bp, 6 predicted proteins | sample MGYA00521273_ERZ809504 | MGnify/ENA primary metagenome ERZ809504 (study PRJEB31581, sample SAMEA3312979) | metagenome | study: EMG produced TPA metagenomics assembly of the PRJEB8939 data set (Metagenomic analyses of Rumen microbiomes reveals...
ATCATCTTCTGAATCATAATCTTCTGAATCATAATCTTCTGAATCATCATTTTCATTCGGTTTTTGCTGACAAAGTTCAGCATCATCCGCTGGATGGTATCAATGCGGGAAAGCTCTTCCTCTGTCCAGGGTGCGTCTCCTTTTGCATGATAAACCGTACACTGGCCTACCAGGACACCGGACAAATCACTGCGGATTGTCAGCGCTTTATCCGTTTCAACGCCGGTATCGTAGGGGATGTATGTATCGCCTTCTCCTTTACGTTCCAAAGCGATACTGTTATAAAAAGAAGTAACTCCCTTGGCAACCCGGAGCATTTTGCACAGCTCCTGTAAATCCGCGTAAACCATTTCCACGCGAATTTGTTCCGTACTTACCATTTCCCGGGTCAGACGTTCTAAACACTCATGATATCGCGCATTCTGATCCATGTTTTTCCCTTCCATCGCTCATTGAATGATTGGATATGGCCTTCAATTTATAGCCGATTAATTACATTTCATTATTCTACCATATTCTACCATGCCGAATCATGTAATGCAAGAGTCTGTCTTTTGGTCGTTTATTGACTTATGGCAAAAGTGACAAAAGCCAACCATAATGCAAATCATTTTTTATATATGAATATACTTTACTTGATTGCCCAGGCAGTCCATCATCAATAATCATGGCATCTCCATCATATTCTACCCAGAGCCCGGTATGCAGCATTGTCAATATGGGCCGGTGGTATGTGGAATCCGCGCATCAGTTTTTGCTTCCTCGCGTATCCCGCCCTTTGAACAGCGCATCCCGGGGAAACCGTTTGGTTGCGGTCGCAATCGTTGACTTGCTTTCCGGCCTGCTGTATAATCAATCCGGTCATTGCGGTCTGCAGATGCTGTTAAAGAAGGATGGGACGATGATGAAAAAAGCGATCCTGCTGCTGATGATCATGAGCATGCTCCTGACGGTATGCTTTCCTGCAGACCCATTGGATGCGCAGGCTGAAGGGACCCAGAAAGGGGAACTCCCCGCGTCCTTTGATCTGAGGAGCGTCGATACGGACGGAGACGGCGTCGGCGACCGCTGCTATGTGACCCCGGTCAGGTTTCAGAATCCCTTCGCCACCTGCTGGGTCTTTGCGGGGATATCCGCCGCGGAAATCAGCCTTTTGGGGTCTGTGTACGCCGATGACCCGGAAGCCTGGAAAACCCTGGACCTGTCTGAAAAGCAGCTGGGCTATTTTTCCCATATGCTGCTGAACGATCCGACCAGCCCGCAGAACGGGGAAGGCACGACGGCGGCCGATCCCACGGATATGTTTGAAGTGTACGGCGGGGGATCGACACTGATGGCCCTGGAGGCCTTTGCCCAGGGCATCGGCCCCTCCGATGAGCATCCGGACCTGCCCAATATCGGAGAAGCCTTCGAATACCACGGCAAAGAGCGCACTACCGTCCTGGATTATATCGACGGCGCTTTCCGCGGCTTTCACTACAGCGATGAAGACGACTGGACCATTCCGGATGAATTCAGGTTTCACCAGGATTATGTCCTGATGGATACCCACTTGCTTCCTTGCCCCGCTGAACTGCCTGCCCCAGAACAGTATGCTTATAACGAAGCCGGCACGAGGGCCATCAAACAGCAGCTGCTGGAAAAGCGCGGTGTGATGATCAACATCTTGGCGGATCTCAGCAATCCGTCGTCAACGAATGTGAACGAGGCGAAATACATCAGCGACAAATGGGCGCATTACACCTGGGACTTTGGCGCATCCAACCACGCGGTGACCATCGTCGGCTGGGACGACAATTATCCCAAAGAAAACTTCCTTGCGGAGCATCAGCCCCCGGCAGACGGCGCCTGGCTGGCCAAAAACAGCTGGGGCTCGGCGGAAGAGGCCTTTCCCTTCTATTCCAGGGGGAACTGGGGCATTGAAAACGAGCAAAGCCAGCATACCGGGTATTTCTGGATCTCGTATTATGATCATTCGATCAGTGATCCGGTGTCCCTGGAGCTGAAGGCTGCGACAGCGCCGCAGAGCGTAGATCAGCACGATTACTTCCTGCCGATCGAACTGAGCAGCCATGCCTATATCCAGACGGCCTCCATGGCCAATGTGTTCCGGGCAGATCATTCCAAAACGCTCCGCGCCATTTCCTGCCTGACCGTCTCGGCAAACACCTCCGTGCATTATCAGGTTTATCTTCTCCGGGATGCCTTTGAGACGCCTGAAGACGGGCTGATGGTGGCGGAAGGCGACATCTCCTTCATCGATGCCGGTTTCCACCGCATCCCAGTCAGCGAGGTTCGTGTGCAGAAGGGCCAGTATTTCTCTGCCGTTGTGACGCTGACCAATCAGGAGGGGACCCATGACGTCGTCAAGTTCAGCACATACGGACTCGGTGGAGACGTCCAGGCAGCCATTGTGAATGAACGGGAAAGCTATCTGTATCAGGACGGGCAATGGCAGGATTACAAGGCGGTCCTGGATGCCTGGGCGACAGAGGCCGCGGGTGAGGAAATATCATTCGGTCAGTCCTATGACAATTTTCCCATCAAGGTTTTCAGCGACCGGGCGGCAAACGACGTCAGGATGAAACTGAAGCCTGGAAGTGAGCAGCTTTCCCTGCTGGAAGGCTTCGATCAGGGCCGGTATTCTGTGCAGTTTGTTGTGAACAGTGGCTTCGACATCGGGCGTCCGTCCATTGTATGGCAGCCGCTGCCCGGCTCGGAAGACATCCTGGAGCTGGCGCCGAAAGATGAAGGCGCAACCCTTGACGTGACCGCGAAAAAGTCCGGGACAGCCATGCTGTCCGTGACGACAGAGGGGATCGGGACCACGGTTTTCCCGGTCACGGTCAGACAGGGCCGTCTCGATCACGCAATCGTCATTGCGATGGAACCGGCATACACCGGGCAGGCAGTCATCCCCCTGGTCCTGGCGTACAGCGACGCCGATACTCAGCTGAAAGAAGGCGAGCATTATCAGGTGGCGTTTGACAACAATATCCTGTGCGGACTTGGCCGGGCTGTGATCACGGGGATCGGCCCGTGCGCGGATCCCGATGCAGCGCCTGTTGTGGAGTATTTCTCTATTGTTCCCTGCAGCCCGGAAATCCTCTCCCTCTCGACCCAAAGCGGGGAAATGCGTCCGTGAAGGATCTGTCCGATACGGGCGCGGCTGGCTATGAGGCCCATTATCGGCTGAAGGGAACCGATGATTGGACCGCCGCCCCCTTTGAGGCCGGCCGGACCGATCTGGTGATCGGCAGCCTAGCTGCCGGCGAATATGAAGTGCAGGCGCGCGCTTTTGTGGATAACACCGGCGCTGCCGCCGATGCGCCGGAGTATTACAAGCGGATCGAATACGGCGAATACGGCGATGTCAGCACCGTCGTTGTTCCGTAAGGGCAGCCCCTTCCGGGATAAGAAAAACAGCGGCTCTCAGATCGTCCCTGAGTGGAGGACGGTTGGAGAGCCGTTTTGGTTGGTGGGTGACTCATTTGTCTGTTCTCGATGATCATCCTATACTGGCGATACCATTGGCAGGTTCGGCCGCGCAGAATTTTGAAGCAGATTGATAAAACTCTGCGTGCGTGCAAGGTAATTAGGAATTCGGAATTGGAGATAGTTCATGATAAACATGATTCCATTCATAATTCCGAATTCATCATTCCGAATTGGCACAGTACTGTCAGCCGTCAGGCCGCTTCGTCCGTTTCCTGCCGGACATATCGATAAATGTATTCTTCTGCCAGCTCATCGATCCGGCCCGTCTCTTTTTCTTCTTCCAGGAATTCATTCACATAACTCAGCAGGTCTTCCGATCCTTTCGGCATCAGAACGCCGAGCTGTCCGTTTGTGAACGGCTCGTAAATCAGAGGGGCGGCAAGCCTCTCATCCTGCCCCACATAGTAGCCTGCCTCCATGATCTCCGTGATCATGACATCCGCTTTTCCGGAAGCAACAAGCCCCGGAATCTCCTGATTGATCTCATGGATGATCAGCGTGGCATCCGGCAGGTTCTCACGGGCGAACTTCTCATTCAGTCCGCCGGGGTTCTCCATCACACGGACTTCCGGATGATTGATGGCTTCCAAGGATGTATATTTCTCTGCGTCCTCTGCCCGGCACAGAACCGTCTTTCCATTCTCCAGATATCCCTCAGACATCAGCGCCTGCTCTTTTCTGGCGTCCGTGATCGTAATACCGCATATCGCCAGATCGAATTTTCCGGCCAGAGTATCTTCCATCAGGGTCGGCCAGGATGTTTTCACATACTCTGTCTTCACCCCCAGAGAGGCAGCCAGGTCCTCCGCAAGCGCCGCGTCAAAACCCACATAGGTGTTCGTCTCCGGATCCAGATAGGACATCGGCAGATAATCTCCTGCAGTTCCTACCCGCAGTACACCGTTTTTCCGGATGGCATATATCACGTTATTTTCTTCGCCCGCTGCCTGTGTGCTGCCAAGAAATCGGATCAGCCTGTCCTGGAAATCGCGATAATACGGCTTTTCAATGAAGGCCACATGGGACGCTCCTTCGATCACTTCCAGTTCGGAACCGGCCGGAAGGTCGTCAAGGACCGCGTTCACGCGGCTGAAGTCCAGATAGGGATCCTGATCCCCGCAGATCACAAGCGTGGGGACCGTGATTTTTTTCAGATTAATCAGAGACTGTGTTTTGTCCACACAAATATCCCGTCTGCCGCCGTTGGGACTGGATTCTTTGTCATAATGCCAGGAGCCTGAACAAAGCATTTCAATGACAACAGGATCCGCAATCAGGTAATTGAACGTCCCGTCTTCATTTTTCTGGAAATCATCCGCTGCATGCTCCCATGTATTGTGATGGAACGGCTCTGTTACATCGGCCTTGCCGAGGCCGCTCAGGATGGGCGCAAAAAGGACAAGCCTGTTTATATGCCCGGGATGGTTTGAGACAAACCGGCCGGCCGTCACTGTTCCCCAGCTCCAGCCCAGCAGATCGATCTTGTCCTGCCCGGATATTTCACAGATCTTCTCCACGGCGGCATGGATATCCTCCGCTGCATAATCCGAATCCGGAAGGAAGCCGTCTTCCACTTCCTCTGACTGACCGAATCCCGCGATATCCAGCCGCCATACAGCATAGCCTTCCCGTGCGAGAAACCGTACCAGGCTGTAATCCTCATAATCGATATCGAACTCGTGGGAGGAATATGTAACGCCGTGGATCAGGAGGATATTTCTGTCCGGATTCGATCCCGTGACCGACATGCGGTCCAGATGCAGATCGATGCCGTTTCTTTCCAGAGGGTATTCATTATAGCTGTACGAAACAGACGGCTCCGCCGCGCTGCTTTGCTTTTGTGGTTCCTCCCCGGAAGCACATGTCGCCAGTGAAAAGATCAACATAACGGCAAGAACCATTGCTGTTATTTTCTTCATATCCGATCCTCACTTTTTTCATAAATATCCTTTCGGAATTCCAGACCCTTGATCCAAAGACAAAGGGACGGTTCTTCCGTCCGCAGGTAAATTACATTCCGGAATGGAATCAGTTGCAAACGCGAGTGTTTTCAGGAGCAAGCAGATGATTCTCTTCATTTCCCGATACGTCTCCTGTCACAGATTTATTCTCCTTCTCCCACCATTCGTTGTACTAATGGAACTGCTCTTGCGCTGGTCGAAGGATGGGACGACTGAATAGTTACTTGTGCTGTATAAATGATATATGCGAGTGATTCAAGTGTGCCCTGTTTAATCACTCTGCCGGCGCGGCCGGCCCACCTTTTCTCCTTCGTGCTTCAGGCGGTTTGCAGCGTTACGGATCTCATCGGAGGTAACGGTGATGATTTTCGGGTTTTTGCCCTGCACTTCCTCTATGGCCTTATCATAGCTCGTGATGAAGTATTCAATGGTTTCTTTCATCATTACCATCGCATAGCTGACATCGCTTTCGGAAACGTTCAGGCGCCGTTCGGCCATGGCTTTGGCGTCGGCGTGGCTGATCTTGTTCCGCACCTCGCCGAGGTGGTAATAGGAATACAGGACATTCTGCAGCGTGTCCATGCTGCTGCAGGCGGTATGACCAGTGATCTTTGTTGGATCCTGGTTTCCGACGGACTGCGTTCGCAGGATGGCGTACACCAGATTCCGGTCCTCATCCCTGGAACCGGCGAGCCGGACGCTTGCCCGATCATAATTCTTGACAAAATAATGGCTGACATTTTCATCAATTTTATAGTATTCATAAGGCTTCAGTTCCAGCCTCTGCAGCGCGAACAGCTTTGTGACTTCGTCCGCCTGCGCTTCGTCATCACAGTAGTAGAAGATGCCGCTGTCCACCAGGTTGGTCGGAGCAAAAGTTTCGATCAGGGTCAGGACCTGCTGGTACAGATGATGCTGGTAGGCCCATTTGATCAGTCGGATAAAGTAGTTCTCGCTGTCGCCCTCCAGCAGTGTGCGGTAATCCGCCTGGATACACCCGGCGATTACGCCGAACAGGAGCCCGTAATCGCCTTCCTCCAGCCACGAACGCTCGTCACTGAATAGCCGGCGCAGCTGCTGGATCCCCTCCTGCACCTCCATGATGTTGCACATGGAAATCCCGGTGTCTACATGCCGCGCGGCATAGATCAGGCGGCTGACGCGCTCGTTCTGCTCTCCGCAGTTTTCCCAGAAATTCACAAGCATATCCGTCTTGCTGTAGTTCAGGAAAGCATGTGCCGCGGCGGCCAGGTTGGTGGTCAGGGTCACGGCCGTTGTGTCCCTGATCTTTCCTGTCAGGTTTCCGGAAGGATTGGAAACCTCATAGATTTTCTTCAGGTGAACGTTGCTTCCCGGCGTGGCAACCAGGATGTCAAGCGTATTCAGGGTGAGGTGGGCGTTCATCGCGGAGTTGTTGCCGATGGAAACAAAGAGGTTGATTTTATCCTTGCCGTCGAGGACGTCCTGGTCGATGCCCAGAGCGCTGTTCATCCAGTAATCCCGGTTTTCCAGCATGCATGACGAAAGATAGCGGACGGTGATGTTTTCGTTGACCGGAAGGACTTCCAGCTTGGCAGTGGGTTTCAACTGCATGTAGAGATAGTTTTTCACCCACTTCATGACCTGCCGGGAATCCTGCCGAGCCTCCGGAAAGGTATCAAACAGCGCGTCCTTGAACTTCTCATACAGCGGCCGGTTGCGCGACAGCTCATCAAAAAAGCGGTTGAGCCGTTTCGTTTCCTGCTCTGAGTACTGCTCCAGGAAACCTCGGATAAATTCGATCAGCTTCAGGCGCTGCTCTTCGGGCAGCAGAGCGTCATAAGCCTGCTCCTCCGGGTTCAGCTCGTTGATGTACTGCGCGCGCCGGGACCGGTACAGGCCGATCGCGGAGAGAGCCTTCGGATCCGCGGAATCGGGAGCGGTGGCGTCCTTCAGGCGGAAGGGTTTCCCGCCGTCAGGATCCGCCTCGTTGCCAATGACGAGGATCTCGTCAATGGGGAAACGGGCCAGGACATATTTGGCGCTTGCTTCCATGCACTGCCTGGCTTCACAGTAGCTGAAACTGAATTCATTCTGCGCGGAATAATACCACAGGGGATTACCGCTTTCCGGGGTGTCCAGGGATGTCAGAAGAATATTACGGATCATGTCTGCCCCTCCTTTTATATCCGGGTACAGCTTTACTTCAATGTCACTTCAATGTTATGAAGCATTTCCTGATGGAAAGTAAGGCGGGATGTGCGTTCACGGCTGAATGCGCTGCTTTCCCTTTCTGTCCGCAGGTTCAATCCCTTGCGATACGCTCCCGGATCCGAAGCATTTTTTCATCCAGCTTTGCGCTTTCTTCCGCACATGCTTCCAGCTCTTTTGCCAGCTCTTCAGCGGTCTGTGGATTGATATTCTTTTTATACCGCAGTTTATGTTCAAGGCTTGCCCAGAAATCCATGGCGATCGTCCGCATCTGGATTTCAACAAACATATCCTTTTTCCCGTTCTCCGTATAGACCGGTGTTTTGATGATCAGGTGCAGGCTTCGATAACCGCTTGGTTTCGGGTTTTGGATATAATCCTTCCGTTTTACCAGGGTGACGTCCTCCTGCGCGAGGAAGCATTCCTCAATCCTGTAGATATCGTCAACAAAGGAACAGACGACCCGCACGCCGGCGATATCGTGCAGGTTTTCCTCCGCCGATTCGATCGTGATCGGCAAGCCGAGTCTATCCAGCTTCCGGATAATACTGTCCAGGCTCTTCACCCTCGATTTGATCGATTCGATCGGGTTGTGCTCGTCCTGAAGGGAAAGCCGGTTGTTCAGGACATTGAATTTCGTTTCCACTTCCATCACAGCGCACTGGTAATTCATCAGCATGCTGTAAACCGGATCGAAATCGGCATGAAGCTGTTCCAGCATCTGATTGATGTTCCCGTTTGCCTGCATGGATTTGTTCGGAGCAGAAAGAGAGGAGTTGATCTGATTGTTCCCGGTCATAAGCGTAAACCTCCTGTATCGTCCGCGATACCGCGGCAATTTACTCATGGATAAATCCGATCTGACTTCTTCCAGTGGAAGAAGGGTGACCTGCTGAGATGTTTCTTTCCCTGGGGATCCGTTATTTCTCCGCCGGGGGTCTGAGATTCCGGAACACGTCCAGGACAGCAGCGGAGAAGGGGAACGGAAGGTCGCTGCATGACGACTGAACAGTTACATTTGATATTACAATATACTTATTCGTATACCTTTTCATCTGTCACTCCCGCTTTCTCTATAAACCGGATTTCTCCTCAGCGTCCTGCTTCAGCATCCGATCTCCCCAGATATATTCCTGGTAATACTTTTCCTGCATGAACCGGCACAGCGCCGCAAGATATTCAAGATCCATTCCACCAAGTTCTGGTATGTTCGCCTCTATCTGATCATGATGATTCTTCACTTGACCAGCTGGAGTATCCCGCAGTAACTGCTCTGACAACCTGATATTTTCCTGGGCGGCGGCTTCGCTTGTTTGCTATGCCTTTCTTTCACTAAACTGGAGCCTTCTGCTCTGTGCTTCTTTCCTTTACCCTTCCTTTCCTCGAAATCCCCATTTTATTCACGGTATTCCGAATTTACATATTTAATATAATGAGCAGCTTAACAGATACTGTAATGCCTGGTCAGGAAGCTTGATCGCCAAGTCGTCTGCGGATGCCGTCACTTCATTTTCTTTCCGCCGAAATAGACCTCTTTCGGCGTATTATAGCTGATGCCCTCAGGGTCGGCGGTGAGCAGGTCGTTGTCAAAGACCAGGAAGTCCGCGTCCTTGCCGACGGCGATGGAGCCCTTCTTGTCCTCAATGCCGAGCTGGATCGCGCCGTTGATGGTATAGCCGGTGAGCATTTCGTCGATGCTCATTTTTTCGTTCTCGGGCGGGAACGGCCTGATGGTTCTGTTGAACTCGGGGGCGTTGGTCTTCTCACTGACCCAGCGCGTCATGCCGATCTCCATGCCGAAATAGGGGTTCCAGGGCGCAAAGTCCAGGAAAATGGTGTTGTCGCTGGACCAGGTCACCAGTGCGCCGCTGTCCCAAAGCGTTTTGCAGCGGTACATATGCGTGGCGCGTCTCTCGCCGAGCAGGGGAATCAGCGGCTTGAGTGCATCGCCTGTGCCGTTCCCGCAGTGCCAGGCCGGCGTAAAGTTGGCGTAAACGCCCAGCTTTGCAAAACGCTCCAGATCTTCGTCGGCCTGAACCTCAAGATGGGCGCAGGTGACCTTGATGTGGAAGCGGTCTCCCAGCTCCTTGCGGACGATCTCCACAGCGTCGAGGACCGTGCGGGACGCAGCGTCGCCCACGGTGTGCAGGTGAAGATCCAGGTCTTCTTCGTTCAGCTGCTTCAGAAGCGCCGCGAGCTCCTCCTTCTTGAAGGCGGTGGAAGCGCCGGTCGTGCCGGTATCCGGATAGGGCTCCAGCAAGGCCGCGGTGTGGATCTTGAAGGTGCCGTCCATGAAGATCTTCATCGTGTGGACCTTCAAGTGCTCGGTGCTAAACTCACGGCGGAAGCGCTTGAGCTCCTCCAGCCCCTCCTTCGCCTGCCACGGCGCCGCAATGACATAGCAGCCGTCAACATAAATGGGCAGCTTCCCCTGCCTGTCCAGTTCACGCAGACGGGTGTAGACCCGCTCATGGAGGGCGGCATACCCCGGAATACCGGCGTCAAAGACCGCGTTCACACCGACATCCAGAGAGAAGTCGATCCAGCGCTGAAGCGCCGCGTCAATCTGCTCATCGCTCAGGTGCATGGAGCTGTCGAGAATGATGGGCACTTCAGCCGAGCATTCAATGATGTTTCCGGTCAGATGTCCGTCCTTTCTCTCATAATAACTGAGTCCGGGCACGGGATCCGGCGTGTCGTCCGTAATGCCGTGGCTGGCCAGAAGTCTGGAGTTTACCCAGATGCTGTGGCCTTCCGCTTCCTGGATCTGGAGCTCGCTGTCCGGACAGATCGCGTCAAGATCTTCCTTCGTGAGCGCTTCGCCGTTCAGAGACTTTTGCTCCATGACAAACCTGTAACGCTCCAGACCGGGCTTTTCCCGGATCACCTCTGCCATGATGTCCAGGGCTTCCTGTTTTCCGCAGCACGCAATGAGCCCGTCGATCGTTGCGTACTCAAAGCCAATGGGCCAGGTCACATGGACATGGCTGTCGATGATGCCGGGCATGATGAATTTTCCGCCCAGGTCGGTGACGGGACCCTCATACGCCGAAAGTCCAGCCTCGTCGCCCACATAAACAAACTTCCCGTCCTTCACCGCAAGGGCACTTGCCATCGGCCTGTCCTTGTCCGAGGTGTAGATCTTCGCGTTTTTGATGATCTGATCTGCTTTCATGTTTGTCCTCCTTTTATTGTGAAATATCCATTCGGTTTTCTGAACCCTTGATCCATAAAGGATCAGGGGTCTTCTTTTTTGCGTCCCTCACATGTTTCTGCATATTATGCAGAAATTTTTTTGAGAAAACCGCAAAAAAGCACTTGACAAACCCGCAAAAATCTGCGGTCGCCTTCGGCGACCAATCGAGAAGAGATGTGCCCGCGCCCCGGGACATCTACTAGCTCGATTGGAGGCCTTAGGCATGAAA
>ERZ809504.124-NODE-124-length-11030-cov-5.855308_pt1 | contig 11030 bp, 6 predicted proteins | sample MGYA00521273_ERZ809504 | MGnify/ENA primary metagenome ERZ809504 (study PRJEB31581, sample SAMEA3312979) | metagenome | study: EMG produced TPA metagenomics assembly of the PRJEB8939 data set (Metagenomic analyses of Rumen microbiomes reveals...
ATGATAATTATTGATTTACGTAAGTGTTCAGCCGCCTTTTCAAATTCGAGGGAATGATCTAGATGGTGCATCAGCAACTTTCTTCACACGCTGTGCTGTGCTTGCTCTGGTTACCCTATAAATCAGTTTGATACTCTATATAATGCTTGCCAAAGTGTCTCTGAATGTCATGATTTTATATGAGGTGATACTTAAAAAAACGTAAATAGATAACCAAAATTTGTTCAGATGGAAAAGAAAAAGGAGTTGCGATTTCTCGTAACTCCTTGATTTTTAAGGCGCTTCAGGATGGGCTTGAACCAACGACCCCCTGATTAACAGTCAGGTGCTCTAACCAACTGAGCTACTGAAGCAGGTTTTGCTGTTAAGCGGGTGCAAAAGTACGGCGAATTTTTGAAACTACCAAACTTTTAGGCGAAAAAATTCAAGGAAACCTAAATTTTTTGCAAAAAAGAGGAGAAAATGAACGTTTTCTTGTAAGAATCATGTAATTTTGCACCGTCAATTAAAGGAAAAAGGTAAAAAAGAGAAAAGGAAAATGAAGAAATATATCATCGCGTTGTTTTTGTTGCTGGGTATGACGCTTTCAGCATCAGCACAGAAAAATAAGGATCATCACTTCGAGGTGGGTAAACATCTTGATATTTTCAATCAGCTGTACAAGAACCTCGAATTGCTGTATGTCGATACGCTGAATCCCAAGGAGACCATCGGCACTGGTATCAACGCGATGCTCAGGAGCCTGGACCCCTATACAGAATACTATGCGCAGGATGAGACGAAGAACCTGCGGATGATGCTGACGGGAAAGTATGCGGGCATTGGGGCTTTGATACGCAAGCATCAGAAGCTGCACCGTGTGGTCATCGATGAGCCTTATGCCAATATGCCTGCCGCTGAGGCCGGACTGAAGAAGGGTGACGTGGTCATCAGTATCGACGATACGTTGATGAACGATAAGACGGTGAGCTATGTGAGTGACCATCTGCGTGGAGAGCCTGGTACAAGTTTTCTGTTGAAGGTGATGCGTCCATCGACAGGCAAGCTGATGAGCTTTAAGATCACCCGACGTAACATCAAGTTGCCTGAACTTCCTTTTTATGGTATCAGAGAGGGTAACATTGGCTATATCAACCTGAACTCCTTCACTGAGGGGTGTGCCAAGGATATGCGCAGGGCCTTTATCGATCTGAAGAAACAGGGTGCTACGTCGCTGATCCTTGACTTGCGTGGTAACGGGGGAGGCTCTGAGCAGGAGGCTGTCGATATCCTGAACCTCTGGCTGCCGAAGGGTATCACCGTTGTGGAGAATCGTGGTAAGGTGAGACAGGCTAACAAGGAATACAAGACCCGTGTAGAACCGCTCGACACGGTGATGCCGATGGTGGTACTGGTGAATGGTGAGACGGCTTCTGCCAGCGAGATTACCAGTGGTGCGATTCAGGATCTGGATCGCGGAATAATATTAGGAACGCGCACGTATGGAAAGGGTTTGGTTCAGATACCCATCGACTTGCCTTATAATACGAACATGAAGGTGACGACCTCGAAATATTATATCCCCAGTGGGCGTTGCATCCAGGCTATTAATTATAAGAAAGGTAGTGGCGGATACCGTGAGCATATCCCTGACTCGCTGACAAAAGTGTTCTACACCCGGAATGGCCGTGAGGTGCGCGATGGTGGTGGCATCAAACCCGATGTGGAGTTGAAGGCCGATACCATTCCGAACATCGCCTTCTATCTCTCAGCCTCTGGTCAGGACTCTACGGAGGTCATGTTCGACTACGTGGTGGACTATATTGCCAAGCATCCGACGATTGCTCCTGCTGCCGAGTTCCATCTCACCGATGCTGATTGGCAGGAGTTCAAGGAGCGTGTCATCCAAAGTGGCTTTACCTACGACCCTGTGAGCAAGAAACAGCTTGCCGAACTGGTTAAGACGGCCAAGTTTGAGGGTTATTACGAGGAAGCCAAGCCCGCCTTCGACGAACTGGAGAAGAAACTGAACCACGACGTAGCCTTTGCCTTGGATCGTTATGAGCAAGTGATTCGTCAGATTGTGGAACAGGAGATCATAGCAGCCTATTATTATCAGGCAGGTGCCATTGAGGCTGGCCTTGGTTATGACAAACAGTTGAATGAGGCCATCCGTCTGTTGAAGACCCCTGAGGAATACAGGAAAGTGCTGGCACCCCAGAAGCCGAAAGAGACATCTTCGCTCATCAAGTTAGAGAAGAAAACGCTCAGTCCGATAGCTATTAAGGAGCATAAAATGGAATTTTTCAGCACTATTGCATAAAAAAGTCGCTAAATATTTGGTAGTTAGCGGGAAAATGCGTAATTTTGCACCCGTTCAGCGGAATGAGAGGCTCGAAAGAGTCTCTCATTTTCGATATATAATGTTTTGATTAAATGATTACTAAAGAGACAATTAAGACTTTGACGGAAGAGTGGTTGCATGACAATGACTACTTCCTCGTGGACATTAACTTTGCAAGTGATGACAGGATTGTCATCGAAATCGACCATGCAGATGGTGTGTGGATAGAGGACTGTGCCGAACTGAGCCGTTTCCTTCAGGAGCGTCTGGGCGATGAGTTGGGCGACTATGAACTGGAAGTGGGCAGTGCTGGTCTGGGACAGCCATTCAAGGTGGTTCAGCAGTATCTGAACCATATCGGTGATACTGTTGAGGTGCTTGACCTGGAAGGAAAGAAAGTACAGGGCACGCTGAAATCGGTTGACGGTCGTGACTTTGTGGTGACCGTTCAGGAGAAACAGAAGCAGGAAGGCAAGAAGCGTCCTGTCATCGTCGATGTAGATAAGACTTACTCGATGGACGCTATCAAGTATGCCAAGTACATCCTGGCATTCAAGTAAGAAAACAAAGAAAAAGTAAAAAATAAGAAAATCAAAATGGCAATTAAGAAAGATGTGAAAGGCCCCTCAATGATTGAGACCTTTCAGGAGTTCAAAGAGACCAAGAACATTGACCGTACTACACTGGTGAGCGTATTGGAAGAGAGTTTCCGTAATGTCATCGCTAAGATTTACGGTTCGGATGAGAACTTTGACGTGATCGTCAACCCTGACAAGGGTGACTTTGAGATTCACCGTAACCGTGTGGTAGTAGCCGACGGTGAGGTGGAGGATGAGAACAAGGAGATTGCACTGAGTGAGGCCCAGAAGATTGAGCCAGACTATGAGGTTGGTGAGGAAGTGTCTGAGGAGGTGAACTTCCAGAAGTTTGGCCGTCGTGCCATCCTGAACCTGCGTCAGACACTGGCTTCTAAGATTCTGGAGCTGGAGCATGATTCTCTCTATCAGAAGTATAAGGATAAGGTAGGACAGGTTGTCAGCGGTGAGGTGTACCAGATCTGGAAGCGCGAGGTGCTGCTGATGGACGATGAGGGTAACGAGCTTCACTTGCCGAAGGGAGAGCAGATCCCTTCAGACAACTACCACAAGGGTGAAACTGTTCGTGCCATCGTGAAAGAGGTGCAGAACGAGAATAACAACCCGCGTATCATCCTTTCTCGTACCAGTCCCGTATTCCTCGAGCGACTGTTGGAAGCTGAGGTTCCTGAGATCAACGACGGTCTGATCACCATCAAGCGCGTGGCTCGTATGCCAGGCGATCGTGCTAAGGTGGCAGTAGAGAGTTATGATGAGCGCATTGATCCGGTAGGAGCCTGTGTTGGTGTGAAGGGTAGTCGTGTTCATGGTATCGTTCGTGAGCTCTGCAATGAGAACATCGACGTGATCAACTACTCCAGCAACGTGCAGCTGTTTATCCAGCGTGCGCTGAGTCCGGCCAAGGTTACCAACATCATTCTTGACCAGGAGAACCATAAGGCCGAGGTATATCTGCAGCCTGAGGAGGTGTCGCTGGCTATCGGTCGTGGCGGTATGAACATTAAACTGGCTTCTATGCTGACAGAATACACCATCGACGTATTCCGCGTAGTCAGCGAGAATGAGGCCGACGAGGATATCTATCTGGACGAGTTCGCTGATGAGATCGACCAGTGGGTTATCGATTCTATTAAGGCTATCGGTTTGGATACAGCTAAGTCTGTTCTCAATGCACCGCGTGAGATGCTCATTGAGAAGGCAGACCTGGAGGAAGAGACCGTTGATCATCTGCTGAGCGTACTTCGTGCGGAGTTTGAGTAAATAGTAATCGTAAATAAGTAAATTGTAGATAATTAGATGGGTGTCAGATTAAATAAGGTATTAACAGAACTGAATATCGGACTTCAGACGGCAATAGACTATCTGAAGAACAAACCGAGCCTGGGGGAAATCAAGGACGACGCGAATGTCAACACGAAGATCTCCGATGAGCAGTACGATGCACTGGTCAGAGAGTTCAAGGGTGACAAGGACGTAAAGACTCAGGCAGGAATGATATTCCCTAAGAAGAAAGAGAAGCCCAAGAAAGAGTTAAAGCCCGAGCCTGCTGCTGTTGAGGTCAAAGAGGAACCTCGCCAGACTTTTACGCCATTGGGGAAGATTGATCTTGATGCTATCGGCAAACCTGCCAAGAAAGAGGAGAAGCCCCAACAGGAGCCTGAAGAAGCTCAAAATGTTCAGGAAACTCCAGTAGAGGTAAAGGATGAGGAAAAGCCGGTAGTAGCAAAGTCTGAGCCTGAGCAGAAAGAGGAGCGACAGGCTGAGCCGAAAGAGGAGGTGAAAGTTGAACTTGGCCAGGATGATGCAGTTCAGGCTGATACAGACACTCCAGAAGAGTCGGAGATCTTCACGCTGAAGAGTGAGGAGAAGATGGCTCCAAAGGTTAATGTCTTGGGAAAGATTGACCTTGACTCATTGAACCAGAGCACTCGTCCGAAGAAGAAATCCAAGGAGGAGCGACGTAAGGAGCGTGAGGAAAAGCAGGCTCAGATGCATGGTGGCAACGGCGAGAAGAAAAAGCGTGAGCGCATCCGTGCAGGAAAGGAACGCGTGGATATCGAGGCTGCAGCCAACCAGGATAAGAACCAAAACAATAGGAAGAATAATAAGAGCAAGGGAGGCAACCAGAATTTCCAGGACAACAATCAGCAGGGTGGCGGTAAGAACAAAAAGAAGAACCGTCCGATTCAGAAGCCACTCGAGGTGGATGATGAGGCTGTAGCACGTCAGGTAAAGGAGACTCTGGCTCGTCTGACTTCAAAAACCAATCAGAACAAGAAAGGTGCCAAGTATCGTAAGGAGAAGCGTGATGCCGTCGCCGAGCGTATGCAGGAGGAGATGGAGACACAGGCAGCTGAGAGCAAGGTGCTGAAGTTGACAGAGTTTGTGACTGTTTCTGAGCTTGCAACGATGATGAATGTTGGTGTGAACCAGGTCATCGGAACTTGTATGAGCATCGGTATCATGGTGTCTATCAACCAGCGTCTCGATGCTGAGACGATCAATATCGTGGCTGAGGAGTTTGGTTTCACCACCGAATATGTCAGTGCAGAAGTTCAGAACGCTATCACTGAGGAGGACGACGATGAGAACGATCTCGTCACTCGCGCTCCTATCGTCACAGTGATGGGACATGTTGACCACGGTAAGACCTCGTTGCTTGACTTCATCCGTAATACGAATGTGATTGCTGGTGAGGCTGGTGGTATCACCCAGCACATCGGAGCCTACAACGTGAAGCTGAAGGATGGTCGTCAGATTACCTTCCTTGACACACCTGGTCACGAGGCCTTTACCGCCATGCGTGCCCGTGGTGCCCAGGTGACGGATATTGCCATCATCATCGTGGCAGCTGACGACTCCGTGATGCCTACCACCAAGGAGGCTATTGCACATGCTCAGGCTGCCAATGTGCCGATGGTGTTCGCTATCAATAAGATCGATAAGCCAGGTGCCAACCCAGATAAGATTCGCGAGGACCTCGCCAATATGAACCTGCTCGTAGAAGAGTGGGGTGGTAAGTACCAGTGTCAGGAGATCAGTGCCAAGAAGGGTATCGGTGTTGACGAGCTGCTTGAAAAGGTATTGCTCGAGGCTGAGATGCTCGACCTGAAGGCTAATCCTAACCGTAAGGCTACAGGTAGTATCATTGAGTCTTCGCTCGATAAGGGTCGAGGCTATGTCTCCACCGTACTCGTATCGAATGGTACACTGAAAGTAGGCGATGTCGTGATTGCAGGTACGGCCTGGGGTAAGGTGAAGGCGATGTTCAATGAGCGTAACCAGCGCATTGAGAAGGCTGGCCCTGCAGAGCCCGCCATCATCCTTGGTCTGAATGGTGCACCTACCGCTGGTGACTCTTTCCATATTATGGATACAGAGCAGGAAGCTCGTGAAATTACCAACAAACGTATTCAGCTCCAGCGTGAGCAGAGCCTGCGTACCACTACTAAGCTGGGTCTCGACGAACTGTCGCATCGTATTGCACTGGGTGAGTTCCACGAGTTGAACATCATCGTCAAGGGTGATACTGACGGATCTATCGAGGCACTCTCCGACTCATTCATCAAGCTTTCTACAGAGAAGGTTCAGGTGAATGTGATCTCGAAGGCTGTTGGTCAGATTTCAGAGAACGATGTCATGCTGGCTTCTGCTTCAGAGGCTATTATCATTGGTTTCCAGGTGCGTCCTTCTGCCGATGCCCGCAAGGCTGCTGACCGTGAGGGCGTTGAGATCAATACCTATTCGATCATCTACGATGCTATCGATGATGTGAAGTCAACGATGCAGGGTATGCTCGACAAGGTGAAGAAGGAAATCATCTCTGGTGAAATCGAGGTTAAGCAGGTGTTCAAGATTTCGAAGGTCGGTACTGTGGCTGGTGGTCTCGTTACTGACGGTAAGGTACACAACAAGGATAAGGCACGTGTGATCCGTGATGGTATCGTGATCCACACAGCTGCTATCGATGCCCTGAAGCGCTACAAGGACGATGCCAAGGAAGTGGCAACTGGCTTGGAGTGTGGTATCTCGCTGGTTAACTTCAACGATATCCAGGTTGGTGATATCATCGAGACCTTCACAGAGATCGAGGTAGAGCAGAAACTGTAATAATCAGAAGGAAAAGAGCTATGGAGAAGAAACCGAAGATGCGCTCCTTTGCCAAACGACTCACACGATGGATTGCTATCATGCAGTTCATCGTGATGGGCTTTGCGACATATTGGATATATAGCTTTATCAAGGGGTTTGGCGAAATGGAAGAGACAGACCTCTATCGGAGTTATCTGACCAATTCCAATGCGAACATTAGTAGGATTCTTTCCAATGTCTATCTCGGCACACTGAATCATGTGAAAGAGATAGAGGATAATCTGGGACAGCCAGACAGAATGCCTTCTATTATGAAGGACATTGTGTCGCGCAGTCCATATATTCGCAGCTGCGGCATCAGTTTTATAGACGGCTACTATCCGCAAAAGGGACGCTGGTACTGCCCATACGCTATCAAGAATGATAGTACCCAGGTAGTGGAGAACCGTTTTATCGGTGATAAGGACCATGACTATCTGAAGGCCGAGTGGTTCACTGAAGCCTTAGAGCTCGACAGTATCTATTGGTCGAAGCCCTTCTATGACTCGATGGATTCCATTACGCCGCTGGTTTCCTGTATGATTCCCATTCATGACAAACATGGGAAGACGGTAGCCATCGTTGGTTCCGATTTGTCGTTGAACTGGTTTAGTGCAAAGGCCTTCGATGCGATGAACCTTCAGGGTGAGAAAATCAAGGTGTATGTTGGCAATGATGTCGATGTGGATTCCCTTAAGGGGAATGCGATTAACTGGGGAGAACGTAAATGGCGACTCTTAACCCATAACTTCATCATTAATAAAGAAGGTACATACATTGCTCATCCGGATAACTGGCGTGTCATCAAAGAGAACTATTTCCAACGGGCTGCAGAGACGCCCGACAGCATTGATGACCAAATCGGTCATAAGATGGTGGCTGGCAGGAAAGGTTTTTATGGAAAAAACAACCTCGAACCAGCTCCTTTCAAGTTCTTTGATTTGGACAATAGTTCTGCATACGTATTCTATGAACCAATAGAACATACCGATTGGAGCATTGCACTGGCAGTGCCGAGTTTTATGGTCCAGGTCATTAGCATTGGGTCGGGTGTTATCATGCTGCTGATGATTGGTCTTGCCATGTTGGTAACGCGTATTGTGGGACGTTTTATCATCAAACGTGTTACCAGGCCTATCAATCAGTTGGCAGAGTCAGCTAATGAGGTGGCCAAGGGAAATTTCAGTGCTCCCCTGCCAAAAATCAAACACAACGATGAGATTCGTCTATTGCGCGACTCTTTTGAGGGGATGCAGCACTCTCTCACGGAATATGTAGAGGAACTCAAGAATACCACTGCATCGAAGGCGGCCATCGAAAACGAGCTGAAGGTGGCTCACGACATCCAGATGTCGATGCTGCCTAAGACCTTCCCGCCTTATCCTGAACGTGATGATATTGATATCTATGGTATGCTGACGCCAGCCAAGGATGTGGGTGGCGACCTGTTTGATTTCTATATCCGCGACGAGAAGTTGTTCTTCTGTATCGGAGATGTTTCAGGTAAGGGTGTGCCTGCCTCATTGGTGATGGCTATGACGCGTTCATTGTTCCGCAATATTTCGGCACATACAGCCGAACCTCACCGTATTGCCTTTACACTAAATCAGGCATTGGCAGAAGGGAACGAGAATAGTATGTTTGTGACGGCGTTCATTGGAGTACTTGATCTGGCAACGGGTCTCTTGCGTTATTGTAATGCCGGCCATAATCCGCCATTGCTCATTGGTCATGAGGTTTCATTAGTGCCTTGCCAGCCAAATGTGCCGCTTGGTTTGATGACCGATATGGAATTCGAGCCTCAGGAGATACAGTTTGAGCATCAGATGACCATCTTCCTCTTTACTGATGGTCTCAACGAGGCTGAAGATGACATGCAAGTCCAGTTTGGCGATGATCGCATTCTCCATCACTTAGAGGCATCATTGGATAAGGGAGTGATTCAGCCTGCTGAGATTGTCAATCAGATGGCTGAGGCTGTTCACGCCTTTGTGGATGGAGCTCAACAAAGTGATGACCTGACGATGCTGGCCATCAAATATAATTAAAATGGATAATAAGGAAAAGAAGAACATAAAACCTGAGTCGCAGAAAGACGATAACGAATTGGTGCGCCGTATTGCCGAACAGAAATACGAGTTCGGCTTCACGACAGATGTCCATACGGAAATCATTCCTGTAGGTCTCAATGAGGATATTGTCCGTCTTATTTCTGCCAAGAAGGGCGAGCCTGAGTGGATGCTTGAGTTCCGTCTGAAGGCCTTCCGCTACTGGCAGGAGCAGAAAGAGCCGACTTGGGGACATGTCCATGTGCCGCCTATCGACTATCAGGCCATCTCCTATTATGCCGACCCTTTGGCGAAGAAGCCTAAAGGTGACGGAAAGATTGATCCGGAACTGGAGAAAACCTTCGATAAGCTTGGCATCCCATTGGAGGAACGTCTCGCCTTGAGTGGTAATACGGCTGTGGATGCCATCATGGATTCTGTCAGTGTGAAGACCACCTTCAAGGAGAAACTACGTGAGAAAGGCATTATCTTCTGTTCTATCGGTGATGCCATTAAGGAGCATCCCGACTTGGTGCGCGAGTATCTGGGTACTGTCGTGCCTTATCGTGATAACTTCTTTGCAGCCTTGAATTCAGCTGTTTTCAGCGATGGTTCTTTTGTCTATATTCCGAAGGGCGTTCGTTGCCCGATGGAGTTGAGCAGTTATTTCCGTATCAATGCTCGTAATACGGGACAGTTTGAGCGTACATTGATTATTGCCGACGATGATGCTTATGTGAGCTATCTTGAAGGCTGTACAGCTCCGATGCGCGATGAGAACCAGTTGCATGCTGCCATCGTAGAGATTATCGTCAAGGATCGTGCAGAAGTGAAATACTCAACCGTACAGAATTGGTATCCTGGTGATGAAAACGGAAAGGGTGGCGTCCTGAATCTGGTGACGAAACGTGGCGATCTGCGTGGTATAGACTCCAAACTCTCTTGGACTCAGGTAGAGACAGGTTCTGCCATCACTTGGAAATACCCCTCTTGTATTCTGCGTGGCGACAACTCGCAGGCCGAGTTCTACTCTGTAGCTGTGACGAATAATTATCAGGAGGCAGATACGGGTACTAAGATGATTCATATTGGTAAGAACACCAAGTCGACGATTATCTCAAAAGGCATCTCGGCTGGTCACTCCCAGAACTCGTATCGCGGATTAGTACGTGCTACCTCGAATGCCGACAATGCACGAAACTACTCTTCTTGCGATTCGTTGCTTCTTGGTTCTGATTGCGGTGCCCATACTTTCCCTTATATGGATGTTCACAACGACACGGCCATCTTCGAGCATGAGGCAACGACCTCTAAGATCTCAGAGGATCAGCTCTTCTACTGTAATCAGCGAGGCATCCCCACAGAGCAGGCCGTGGGTCTTATTGTGAATGGCTATGCGAAGGAAGTTCTCCAGAAGCTCCCGATGGAGTTTGCCGTTGAGGCTCAAAAGCTATTAAGTGTATCATTAGAAGGAACTGTAGGATAATGAATATGATTCAGAAACTATTTGGATTTGATCCCTCCACAATGACTTTGCGCAAGGAGGTTATCGGTGGTATTACCACATTTCTTACGATGGCTTATATCCTGGCCGTCAACCCAAGTATCCTCTCAGCTACAGGTATGGATGCTGGGGCAGTATTTACTACCACATGTATTGCAGCGGTAGTGGGTACATTGGTGATGGCTATCTATGCCAAGTTGCCCTTTGCGCTGGCTCCTGGTATGGGATTGAATGCATTCTTTGCATTCACCGTAGTGCTCACCATGGGCTATACATGGCAGTTTGCGCTTACCGCTGTGTTGATAGAGGGGCTGATATTCATCCTGCTAACAATAACAGGCTTGCGCAAGCATATTGTTAACGCTATACCTTTGGTAATGCGCCGAGCCATCAGTCCTGGTATCGGATTGTTTATCGCATTTATAGCT
>ERZ809504.131-NODE-131-length-10898-cov-8.393710_pt1 | contig 10898 bp, 14 predicted proteins | sample MGYA00521273_ERZ809504 | MGnify/ENA primary metagenome ERZ809504 (study PRJEB31581, sample SAMEA3312979) | metagenome | study: EMG produced TPA metagenomics assembly of the PRJEB8939 data set (Metagenomic analyses of Rumen microbiomes reveals...
CCCTACACGACGCTCTTCCGATCTAGCTATCCATAGGATCACCTCCTTAAACTACAGGCTCTTCGATGACGATGAAGGAATACAGACCCATGTTTGCTCCGGACAGACGAGTCTCAAGCAGAGAAATAAGCTGGTTGAATCTGATATCGAAATCTGTGAAATGAGTGATCTGACCACCCTTGGTGCTGCCGATGCCGTAGTCTTTCATGTTTCCGATGATAGCAAGGAGCTTATGCTGATTGCCCTTGGAGTCGGTTCTGATCCTATTCTTGAACTGCTGCACGCGATGCACAGTACCAACGTTGAGTTCGCTGGCAAGCTCTTTAACCGTATTTCTGATCCGGCGGCCGTTGCGATCACGAGCCAGCATAAGCTTATTAAGCATCCAAGGATCAATATACATATCGGGAGTACCGGTTCCCATGAAATCGACGAATACATCCTGAATAGCGGCGATCATTGCCTCAGTATAAATGAAGTTGTCGCTGAAGTAAGAAGCGGTGTCGGTACCCTGGACTTCCTCTCTGGCAGCCGCAATATCAATGTCCTTATGAATTGTATACATATCGTCATCGGTCCAAATCGGACGAATGTGAGTAGGATAGATCTTACCCTTTGTGCCATCAGCCCTTCCATCACCGAGCATAATTGCAGTAGCGAGCTCGTTTTCGAGCTGCATGCGATCGATATTGTACTGCCACTGAACATAATCGAAGTCGGTGATATCGATGACGTCGTCTCTCTCAAGCTCGGATTCAACATAGATGGTCTGAGGATCGGTTTCCCTTCTCACCAGATTGTAGTTTCCTACAAAGTCTTTCTGCTGGCCTTTCTGATAGCCTCTAGCCCTGAGATCGTCATGATTGCCGTTAACGTTTCTGATATCGACATAGCGAGTTCTTACTCTGGAGTAAGGCAGTTTGGTTGCTCCGTTGATAACGGAAGACACCCAGCTCTGATCATCTGTAAGAAGCTGCGGGGTTTTAGGACCATAAATCTGATACTCAGGGAACAGCCATGTGATGTTACCGTCCTGGGTAGTATCCTGAGAGAATCCGCTGCTTGTAAGCCCGTCATGAACAAGTTCGAGGTCGTTGTTCTTCATAAAAATGTTAAAGGATTCACGGAAAGACCCGTTGCTCTCCTTTGCGTCAAGAACGATCCCATCAAGATCGGAATGGGTGAGAACATCACTCTGCTGCTCATTCTGATCGAATACGTTGTGCTTCATATCTTCTTTCTCCTCTTTTTCATCGCCGCCCTCTTGGTCACTTATGGCAGCACCAACAAGGGTATAAACAACCTTTTTCTGTTCTTCATTCATAGTCTCAAAGACATCTTTGATAGATTTTCCGTCATCGTTTTCTTCTGTTTCCGGTTCCGCCGGCTTTTTGTTTTTATCTTCTGCCACGGTTTTCTCCTTTTCATCAGCATGATAGAGCTCGAAATTCTCACCCATGTATATGACGGCCTCGTCCACATTTTCAACTCCGTCGTCAGAGTGAGTCACGCTCTTTGGTTCAATAAATGCCCCGGGATTCGCTCCAGCCAGAACAAGACTTACTTCACGAATCTTACCATGAATAACATCAGGCCCGTTTTGTTTTAAACGGTTTGCATAAATGGACAGCCCTGTAATATCGCCATGAGCGATTAACGCCTTTGCGAGTTTTCCGTACTCGACATCTGTGTTCAAGTAGCAATTGCTAAACACTCCATCGGGTCGATTGATAAGTTCGGCATGTCCGATGACAGCTTCCAGATGATCGTGATCATGATTGTACACAAGCGGTACTGTAATACCATCACAATCTTTGAAAGCATCTCTTCTGATGATTCTTCCATCGGAGCACAAAACGTCATTGCGAGTTACATACCCACAAAAATCAGGTTTCTTCGACATTTTGAATTTCTCCTTTGTTTACTGTTTCTTTCTCTTTCGGTGCTTCTTCTTCGGCCTTTTCGGATTGTTCGACAGTGTCGACATTGGGATTAGTTAACTTGTCGGCATTTGGATCATCAGAAGGTTTCAGGCCAATGATCTGTCTGCCTTCGTTTGATGTCAGCACCCTATTTGTAATCAAAGTCCCAATCATTTCCGCTAATTTATCTAACGGAACTAATCGGAATTGATCTCTATAGTAAGCGATACTTTGTCCTCTAGTGATGGCGTTTTTACTTAAAAACTTTCGTTTCATCTCATCTGCTATTGACGCTAGTATCGGCTCTATAGTTCTAGTATAGTAATTCAGCATTGTTTCCGGATTTGCAGTTCCATCCATAATCTCCTTTGTAATTCCAAGTTGACTATAAAGAAGATTGGTTAGAAATTCTATTTGTCCTAAAAGAGTGTTATCTAAAGGCCGGTTTAACTGAAATACTTTTTCTGCCGAATCAGTGTAAGCTATTCCATAACGAGATAGTGATAACTGTGTTTCTATGTCTTCTATGTTCTTTTGAGCTCTACTTCTAAGCCTTTCCCTTCCGGTGCCATAAGGAAGCTGAATAAGCATGTTCAGTTTGTCTGATCCGTTTCGTTCATCAATGAAATCCAATAAAGCAAGTTTACGCATTAGTCGTTTAGCAGTTGAATTTGGCTCATTCACAACTGCGTATAACGGATTCTCAACGATAGCAACCACTTTCTTTGGAAGAGTAACTTCGTCCCTTTTTCCAGTGAACTCGTTATACAGTTCGATTCGAACCATAGAAGGATACCATTGAACAATTCGTCCAGCTCTTAAATTTTCGATTCCATATGTGTCGGACTTAGTCGGATCGTTATCAGTTACCACAGGCACAATAGCAACACATCCTTCATCCATCATAGAAGCGACAACATCTTGCAGAAAAGACCGTCCGGTTTGATCAAGATTTGCATCAAGAGTTAAACATCTATTCAATTCCGTTGGTTTGTCATTCTGGTATCTTCCGTCAGCGTCGAGCTGAACATGCTTAAGCCCAATAGATGCTACATCAAGCGCGATACGATTAAAAATAGCAGTAACAATTGATCTGTCGTTACCGCCTGTGTATTTCATTCTATCTGGCCGATTGTAATAAGAAGTGCCGTAATTTATTGTCGGCGTGGGATCTTTATTAAAAAAAGCGTTCCAAGCTTGTTTAAACCTGGAACCTATCGAAAAATCTGGCATTTTGAATTTTTCCTTTATCCGTTCTTAATTTTGTTATACGCAACTATTATTCCGGCAATAGACGCGCCAACACTTGCTACAGCACCGATAGTCTCGATCATTTCTTTTGTTCGTGCGTGTCCACTACTGTATTGCTCAGCAGTGATCTGCCTGAACTGTTTCTCAAGATTGTATCGATTCACATAATCTCTAATTTCTTGATCAGACGCGTGAGAAAGATCTATTTTATTTGCTTCTTTGGCAGCCTTGGCATTGGATCTGTCGCCAAGACCTTTGGCTAAAGAGCTTGTAATACTATTCGTATTATTCAATATTTTTTCTGCTGGTGATCCGCCTTTCTTTTCTGGCTTGAACGCGGAATCGCCATTTCCTTTTGTTCCGGAAAGTATTTTAGCTCCAGCAGTAACAGCAGCCAAACCAGCTATAGCAGCACCTGCTCCGTCAAGAGGGCCAGAACGTCTTCGTCCAGATTTAACAGTTCTTCCGGAAATGGACTCAAACTTTGAATCAAGACTATACGCTCCTCTTGCCGCCCTCTTTTCATATTCTTTTGCGGCCGCTTTAGCTTGTCTGTCAGCTCTTTTCTGTCCTAATCTAGTTAACGATCCATCTTTATTCTGAAATCGTCTTACACCCCATCGTTGGCCTTTTATGCCATGATGGTATAGTTCATCGTAATACATTATTCGAATGCCTCTCTGTTCAACTTATATGCCACGTAGGCATCCATCATAGCCGCAACGGCATCAATTTTCTGTTCATGCCTGCGCTTATACAATTTTCGGTTACCGTTTGTGTCCTCTAACGTGATGCAGTTACCCATTGCAAACTTCATTAATTCTTCGTCAAACAATAACAGTCGTTCTTCTGCAAGCTTCTTAATTTCGCCAAGAGGAACTGATTCCGTACGGGCTCCCTGAATCACCTTCTCTATCCCATACGGAGAATTTTCTTTTGCCCATCTTTCAACAAAATCTTTTGCGTTATACGGGTCATAGCCAAAGCACCTTACATCGTATTGGTTGTCGTCAATACACTTGACAAGATCTTCGTAAACGTCGATCATGTCGAGCACTGTTCCGGGCATAACAATCAAACTGCCCTCATCTATAAATTTGTCATACTGTTGACGTAACGAAGGATGCAGTTTGAATAGGGTATGCTCTGTAATGTAATTGCGAGTCTTAACTCCAAAAGACCCATTTTGAAATGGGAAAAGAAATGTGAAAGAACAGAAGTCGTCACCCATAGACAAGTCTCCGCCAAGAGCACAAGGTAGCTGCCAAAACTCCCTTTTCTTGTGGAGAATTGTCTCTTCATAAGTAAAGAAGTAAGTATGCCCTTCCATAGGAATTCCGAATCTCTTTGCGAGAATCTCGTTCCTTGCTGCTGGGACGTTTTTCATCTTCTGAACTTCTTCTTGATAGGTTTCATAAGAAACTGTCAAGTCCAAGTTTGGATTGGCTTTAACCCACATCTCTGGGTTGTCAACTTCTTTTATGTCATCAAGCTTGTACCACCAAATAGAAACATGCGGGTTATAGTATTTGCCCATTAAGATGTCCATAAGCTCCATCTTAATAGTATCGCCAATGCCGTTTCGTGTAGTTCCCTCTGAACTGGTGGCAAGTATAATGTAATCTGGAGCGAGCCCTTTAGCACCACCCTGCTGTATGGCTGTTATCGGATTCTCCGGAAGATCTCCAGAAAGCCATTCATCAAGAGTAGCGCATTTAACTCGTAATCCTTGGAGTTTGTCGATTTTTAGAGGCCGAATTTCCAAATAGCTATTCGTGAAATTGTTTTCAATGCCCTTTTTAGAAGAATAGAGATGCTTTCTATTCATTCTATCTCCAGTAGTGTTCTGAATAGAGCCTTGAGTCATGAGCTTAAAGACAGGGCCTCTAGCTCTGGTTATAGCTGTAGCGAAAGGTTGCATAACTTCTTCCGACTGTTTCATAGTAGGAGAAGTAGTTATCTGATGCGTAGTCGATCGGTCAACAACAAGAGTATATGCCTGGACAAATGTGTCATATAACGACTTCGCCGCCCCTCGTCCCACAATGAGATACTGTATGTTGGTAAGGCGTTTCTTTATACGTTTTGTAATGTAGTGTCCACCAGTACCATTTCCATTAGGTTTGTAAATGCTCTTCTCAATGAAGTAGTACCATCCATAAAGTTGTTCGGCCCAAAGCTTAAAAGAAAAGAGGACGTGAACGTCCCCTCCATCAGTAAGCGTCATTTCGTTTTCGCAAAAGTAAATCCAGCCTTCAACAACCGATTCGTCGTAGTACATTTTAGGATCAGCAATCAAAGCGTCAATCCTATTCATCTCCAGAGAGATCTGCTCATTTACTGGTATCTCTCCTCGAATTACGGCATCTCGAAACATGCCGTAGTATTTTGGTACAGCAGTGTTTGATAATGCCATTTTGAATTAGTCCTTTGGTTTCTTAACGGTGTACTTAGTTCCATACATATGGGAACTCGTTGTAACTGCAATCGGTGAACCGACAGCATACGCGCCTAATACGGATAAAGCGTTAAGAACGTATTCATGTCCTTTAGTTACGTTTCGTGCTGTTAGTTTTTGGGTAACAGTATAACCTTTACTGGACGCTTCGTTAAGAAGTCGCTCTGTCAACTCTTGGCCTTTGATTATGTTGGACATATGTGCATTAGCTTTAGCATCGTGCTCGTTTGCTTTCTTTTCCAACTTATCAATTTTAGAATAATAGCGATCTGCCTTATTCGGGTTAGTGTCAATGACATTACCAGCTTTTGTAAGTAGTCTGTCACTTTTTCTACGCAGTTTTATAGCCACCGATCGTTCGTCACCATAGTCTCTGCGTTCTTCAGCGATTCCCTTGTCAACTCGATTAAGGGCTTTCTTGTAGTATCTGGTGCTTCTATTTTTGCCCTTATTGGTCAAACTACCATCGTAATTTTGAAAGCGTCTTACACCCCATCGTTGGCCCAAAATACCATGGTGATATAATTCATCATACAAGTCGAACCTCCCTATTATTTACAGCATCCTGAAATGCTGCAAAATCAGCATTCGGATAAAATCTAGTAATTTTACCAGTATTTTTATCAACACCAGCAAACAATCCTTCGTCACCTTTTAAGAGATCTTGCGGGCAAAGAGATATGACATAATGATCGTCATCATAGTCAAGAATCATTCGATGCTTTAAACCTGGAAAGCGACTTTCGGCAATAGCAACTGCGTCTTTAGCATTAGTTACCTTCATTTGTCACCTCATGTATCGTGTCTGGATTAACTTCCGCTTTGTCAAGATTGGCATAGCGGCAAGCGTATGTCTGTTTCAGCAATTCATGACACTTCTGAGGTGTGTCATAAACTTCTGCTGTCTGGCAATCAACGATACGTAATCCCTTCGGTGTATTCTCATAGACAATAGAATGTGCACCGCCGTACGGAGGCGCCCAGCATACACACAAATTACCACGTTTACCGCCATTCTTAATGAGCTCGTTCATGACGTCATCAGCATACTGGTCGGGATTCTGTAGCTGCTGCATAAGATCCGCTTCAGTTCCTACGTCAGTATCACTAGACATAACGCCGTAACCGCCACCGAACTGAATATATCGACATTCAGCACCAGTATACCAATGATTCATGGACGAATATAATCCATAACCGTAAGAAGCTTTATTGGCCTGCACATCGTATCCTCTTTGACGAAGATCGTATGTGCAAGTGCATAAAACGCAGTTACTCTTAGTGTTTTCATCGAAATTTTTAAATCCAGGGTTAACTGCTTTGATGTCGTCTTCGTTGCTCCAGGTTTTGTCTTTCATTGGAAGATTAGTTTTTGAATCAACTTGCAACTTCGACGTTCTCATTAATTCAGTTTTAACTTTGACGTCTGGAGCAACACTATCGGCGATATCTTTTGTCGCTTTAACTAAAGCGATTCCTGGACTGTACTGCTGAATTTTTCTAGTGTCGCTAAATTTTTTAATAGTCTCAGATACTTTTTGCAGAGACAATTTACTCTCTGAATGATCCCATTCGCTTTTTGGTTTTTTAGATTTACCCTCATCAGAAGGCGCTTTCTGTTTTCCAACAGCCGCTTTCAACCTTTTTCCTAACGAGGTAAGTCTCCCGGACTTATCCTGAAATCTTCGTACTCCCCATTTCTGTCCTAAAATTCCATGATGCTGCAAATACATTTCAGAGTAATAGGATGGGGACATTAAAAATTTGTATGATAAAGCTCGTCCTGGTCAGAATCTCCGGCAATAAACCAATCTCCGTAACGCTTCTTATTAGCAGTGCCTCTAAGAAGTGCGCTAACAGGTGAAGTAATTCCAGATTCAAGATAAGATCTTACACGGCCTGCACCGCGTGCTCTAGCGTTTCTATACATTTCACCATTGGCGAAACCACCAAGAAGAAAATCCTGAACGTACATTTTTCCGTTTGAAGTATAATTGTCATATACTTCTCTTGCGGCATTCGCTTTCTTTTGCGCCTCAAGTTTGGTCTGAATCTTTTCACGTTGTTTATCGTTCATTGAGCCGTCTTTAGCGAGTTTAGATTCGAGACGCTTTTCTCTACCCTTGCCTCCTCCTGTCATGTATCGTCCAGCCTGTAGTGCCGCGCCGCCTACATTTCCTGTTAATGCACGAGTAACAGTACCTACCATAGCGCTGGTCTGAGCACGAGCAGCTCTATCTGGGCCATTACCATATTGCTGCCTTTTCTTTCCGGCTTCAGTAAGCGAGCCGTCTTTATTCTGGAATCTTCGAACACCCCATTTCTGTCCTAAAATCCCATGATGTTCTATATAATTACTCATGATTAATTTCTCTCATTTCTAAAATTAAAAGGAAAAGAAAGCGCAAATGACGCTATACTCCTTTCCTCTCATAAAAGGGCCTGAAAATTGTGCGCATCAATCATTTCTAAATTCTGATTCAACTCGACAACGCCACTCAAACTCGTCTATCTGCTTTTCAATAGAATTCATAAGTGTGCCATTCTGTGGTGGATCGAACAACAACTTAACACGCATATAAACATAAGACTTTACAGATTCCAACCATGTAGCATCCGAAAGAAAGTCGCTCCAAACAGAATTACTATCTGAAATATGGAACCCGTCGGCGGGTCCTATGCCGAGTTGCATGAGTATCATAAACACTGAATTTATGTGCATGACGATGTCTGCGTCAAAGTGCTCATAGTCAGCCGTTATTCCAAGCAACTTCTTAATAGAAGTAAGTATACTTTCCTGCATTTTGAAATCCTCAAATAAACCAGCTTATACACTCAAGCACAGTCATAAAATGTTTACGATAGTCTATAGGCTTTCACACTTCGCAAAGAGCTTTCTCGGCTGCTTCCTTCTCTTTTAAATGATCTGTTAACTGGCCTGCTTTGTTAATGTACCATTCCAAATGTTTAGCATGTGTCATTTCTTCGCGAGCCATGTCCCTGAAGATCCCTTCGTTGGTCTTCTTATACAGATCGACATACTCTATGACACCCTGATACTCTTCGTTCAAATGTTCGTTTAAGTTCTTGTAGTCAACCATCATTCTTCCTCCTTTGCGCTAGATTTCTCAACGTATTTCTTAAGTTCCTCAATGTCGCCTTCTTTAAATGTCAACATCGTTTCCGTAGCGGTTATGAATTTTACAGGAGGTATTACAATCGGTATTCCGCCGTACTCTTTTGCAAGATTACCAAGCACATCAAAGATTACAGTTGTATCATACATTAGTCCGTTTTCACTCTGAAGAATTGCCGATACGATAGCATTATTGAGGAACGGATCTAAAATGTCAGGTTTAGCATCAACAGCATAAAGAATCGCTGACAAAACCATTTTTAAACCACGATCCGAAACATGAGGAATGACTTCGTTTTTCACATACCTAATTACGCCAGTTAATAACTCTTTCTTCGTAACCATTTTATGTCCTTCCAAAAAAAGCGGGACCACCAAACTAATTAAAGAACAGTGGTCCCACGAATGAGTCAAATATTAAGTTGGTTTATGTAAATATATTAGCCATTACCGGTTCCTGTAGTTGCAGTTGCAACGGTACCTCCGGGAGCTGTGATCTCTACATGGCCCCATCCCGGCATAACAGATCTATTGGGAATGACAAGCTGAGTCATCTGCTGCAACTGAGCAACCTGACCCTGAATGCATCCAATAAGACCCTGCTGTGTTGCGTTCCAAACCGCCTGTGCATTAAGCTGCTGCTGAATTCCATCAAACCGCATACCATGCTGCATAGCGATTCCGTCGATCTTCGCGTTCAGCTTATCAGAAGCTTCTCTGATGCGTTCGTCAGTATACTTGTTAGATTCAAGAGATGCGATCTTAAAGTCTCTTTCAGAAATCTCTCGATAAAGACCCATGTCATGACGAGTAACGGGAACATTACCTTCATCTCTAGAATTCCTGGGTCCAATATTGAGAAGATCTAGACCTCCAGCACCGTTGAGTGCACCGAGTGCGGTACCAATTATACCGGTGGCGAGACCGGCATTGCCAACTGCTCTACTTGCGTATTCCATTAATACCCCTTCCACCTAATATATAGGCTTTAATGAAATCGTTGTTACATCTATCTTATTTCCGGCCGAGAATTAAGATTAAATTAATTTAGCCACGGGCACGTGTCGTTCGGTCTTCTCTCAACAAATATCTCTGGAAGAAGACTCTCGTCGCCATAATGTATGGCATTATGCGTATCGTGACTAACACAAATCAGATACTCAGGGTTTAAAAGTTCTGATGCGTTTTCTCCAGCAAGGTCGTCCATTGTAAATGGATTCATATGGTGAATTATTACACGACCAGAAATATCTCTTCCTATTATTCCAAGATCGCAGGCACTGTCTCTAACTATGACCTGGTGCCTAACGCGTTTCCATTCTGATGATCTGTAGAATTTTTGGTTGAAATATCGGTCAAAACCAAATGTGTCGATTCCAACTTTACCGTGAAGAGCCAAATATCGAAAACGGTCTTCGAAAGTTGAAAGACGTATAAGTTCGCTATAGGTCTTAATAGTACTCATCATCGTCTATTTCTGATTCGTCTTCGTTCTCCTTTCCTCTGTAAAGAGTAAAAGCCTTTATTGCTTCCTCGGTAAGTTTACCGTCCCTTTCGTTAGCCTTTATTGACTCGGCCTGAGCATTGGCTTTTGCTGTTTCGGCTCTGAGTTTCTCAATCTCAAGCTGGTTCTTTGTGGTTCCAAGCTTCAGAAAGTGGACAATCAACTGTGATGAGGCGGTACCGTCAAGCAGTTTCTGCTCGGCAAGACGATTTGCCAAAAATATCTGACGGTTTTCCAGTGCTTCTGGAGACAAAGTCGGTCTTAGTCTAATATCTTGATCTGTTTCAACAGACTTTTTTCTTCTTCCCATTAGCTTTTCTCCTCTTTTACATTACACGAGGACTGCCTAAACCAGAAAAAATATACAGGCAGGAGGACGATAGGACCCTGTATAGAAAGGAGTAAGCCCAGACAGCCCTCGGGTAATATAAAAGACAAATATAAAAATTTACCCCCGGAGAAATTTTAAAGACCGGCGCGATCGCCCAGGCCGGCGCGGGCAAGGGCAAGAAAAACGCCAGAGCCGCTGTCTCCGACTGGATGGAGATCGAAAAGCAGCGCGGCATTTCTGTCACCTCGTCGGTGATGCAGTTTCAATACAACGGCTTTTGCATCAATATCCTGGAC
>ERZ809504.132-NODE-132-length-10882-cov-5.688464_pt1 | contig 10882 bp, 12 predicted proteins | sample MGYA00521273_ERZ809504 | MGnify/ENA primary metagenome ERZ809504 (study PRJEB31581, sample SAMEA3312979) | metagenome | study: EMG produced TPA metagenomics assembly of the PRJEB8939 data set (Metagenomic analyses of Rumen microbiomes reveals...
CTCGAATGATGAACCGACGAGGAGTTCGATTCGGTATGAAGTCGAGTGATCCGTTCTGCTCGATGTCCCGTTTTGTTTCTTCGAATTTCGGATAGGTTTCCTGTGCACCAATGGTGAAGTACTTTCCACCAAGGATTCCACCAAGCTGTCCTATCTGCTTGCGATTTTTAGCGACAGTATGCATGTCGACATTAGTGTTGTTCATATGTTCTTTATCCTTTTTGATATCGTTATTGATTAACTAACGATAAAGGTGAATACTACGATAACTTCGTAGGCGTTATCTTGGCCTTAATGTTATATTAGTTTAACATCTTGGCTCAAAGGCTCTACGGATGTCTTTTCAGTTTTCTATCTACACAGTTGCTATTCTTATGGGAAGCACGTTTCTTTTGACAACTAGTTATATCTTTATATTCCTTTAATGAAGCTCAATCAATATAACGAGAATCCAACGGTAGGATTATCCAGGCTCGTCATTGTCAAAATATCCTAAAACTTCAAATGCTGCTGTAGTGTAATCAAACACAAAACTTACTAAGATCATAAAGTTTATTTTTTGTAAAACTTGTAGGGATCTCTCCCATTTGAATTTGTCCGTTGGCTGCATTCCTTTCGGCTACAGTTCATAGGACCCCGCGAAAGTAATGTATATCTTTGTAGTGTATTTTCCAAACACTAGATAACATCACAGTCAATTAAGTTGACCAATCTCGCTGTTGTACAGTCTTTCGATACTGATTAGGCACAGCTACCCCAGTTCTTTTTTAACGTGCAGAACAATCAATACCCACGTTTCCTGTTTTTCTATGATGTGTCTGTGCATCTACGTAAGGAGTACGTTTCATTATCGGACGATCTCAGAGCTCCATAACTCTTCACAGATCCTACGGCTGTTTTTTATCTTGGAGTTGCTTCCTCATTGTTTATAGTGCGCGAATACTGGAGGAATTTCACCTCATACATCTAGATTTATCACCCACTTAAAGATTCACTTTAGCACCTCTTCGAGACAGGAAGAGACCTCTGTTTCACGATAAGCTGCCTTGCATCATCAATGTATATGACTTTATACTTTCAACCCGTATGGATTTGCTGTCCATACTTCGCTTTGTTACGTATTCTGTCGATTTGCTTCTCAGGAACGGTTGGCACTCGAAACTCCAGACGTGATGGCGCTCACAAGCGTTACAAACGGAGCCTTTTACTTTCCACCAGCTGGGAACAATCAATATTGTTAAAAATGTTAATTTCAAAGTTTGTCTATTGATTTATCTTCATAAGAAGTATATAAGCATAAAATACTTGTTCATATACAGTTTAACGGACTCTATCCCACAGGGACTGTATAATTAGTCAGTATAGTTGCACTTCTAATTATTTTCATCGTAGACAGGAAAGCGATGTACTAGTATACTGGAATGTATACTTCTCGAATCGACCTCCCTTACTTAACAGTTTTGACTGTCAAGTAGTCACCTAAAAGAACAATAAGCTATTTAGTTCCTATTGTTAGGATTTTGCATCTTATAACACAACTATTCGCTTATCAATATTGTATTATTTACTATCAGTCTTTGAACGCGGACTCGTAGCGCGACCACTCATTGTGATGTGGTGGGCTTTTAACCCTTCAACTCTTGCATCGAGCTGCCAGTCATTCTACTTTTATATACCGCATGAACGACCAAGGCCTGGCGGTCTCATATTATTATATAAGCACGTAATTTTCTTAGCGATCTCTCCCTTTACCCCGTCCCTGGCACCCCTTCAACGGAGACGTGCCGAATCGAACGGCAAGGACTTATCTCTACGCACCCAATTTACGATTGAGCAGGAACGAAATTGTCTCTTTCTTGTTACGCTTATCTTATTTTTTAATGAAGTTTTTCGAGCCTTTCTACTAGTTTTGGAGACTAGAAACACTACTCTACAGCTTGTTTTTCGTATATTGTATTTATTTTTGGAAGTTACTCTCGTCGTATATTCTTCATACACACCACCACCAATGGCAATACCATTTCATGTGCATCACCACGCAGAATATAAGTTTTCACTTTTATAAATACATTGCATCTCGTGTAACGTTATACTAATCTTATATACGATCGATTAGCATGTCCGATACGGTTCAATTTTTGCGCTTCTTGCGACTTACGGGCACTTCGTTGAAATCCACCACCAAACGGTTCTCGTGGCAACAGGGGATAGATACACACCCTTCTTCCCCTCTTACTATTAGCTTTTCGACTATGTAGTACGCATAGAACTAATAATATTTCGTCTTACCTTTTGTATTTTTGTCTTTGGGACTCAACATATTCTCAGACCAAGTCGTACTATTCGTACAGTAGGCTAATGGGACCTACGACTGCAGATTCCACACCTGCGTACTCACCTGTCATTGACAGGGGAAGTTTCTAATTCGGGACATATTTCGTCTACTTTGTGCACTTCATAGACTGATATGCATTCTCCCGTGGGTTCTTCCTTTATACCCACCTGCGTTGCAAGATAGTACACTGGCACTCGGATAGTGTCTTTTTGAACTATTGGCGGAGGTGCAGGACCTGTACGCCATTTTATCTTAGTTACCTGCGGTTTTGACTCAAGCTGTATAATTCTTTTCTGCAAAGAATCTATTACAACAGAATCTTTTACTTCTACTGTAATTTCAGCTTCATCATTCGCTTTGTTTTCTTGACCTAATCGAAGGTCCAGAGGTAATGCAGAATAATCTACAATAGCTGTATTTTGTGGTACAACTATTGGCAGAGTACTTGCATTCGCTAACTGAGCATGGCTCAAGTTAGGAGGATCTAATCCAGATATAGCTAATCCAACTCCGAAGACTGCAAAAGCTATACTGCATAGAATCGTTGTGAACTTTCTCATACTTTGATAGTATTTACGATTCGCCGTAAAGCCAATTTTCATAGGCTTTCTTTATGCGACTAACTAGATTGCGAATCCAGTTTATAGTAGTCGCAATTATTTTTTTGGCTCCTCTGAGGTTTCTTCTTTCTCACCAGATTCCTCGTCACTCTTCATGACGATTTCCACAATGTTACTTTCAGTGTAGTTCTTGAACTGCGACAGAGGATCGCGGAAGAAGTTCAGAATTACACCAATGTACTGCTGACCGTTGCGAAGCAGACACTCTTTGTCGACGTTCTTTATCTCCACATCGGGGAAGTACGTCTTGAAGATTTCTCCAACGAGACGACGACACGTCTTGTAGTCCTCGTGTTCTACGTTGTCGTATGCTTCAGGGAGAACGTCGGCATAATGACTCTCAGGCTCAGTTACGAACTTTATGACGTCATTATAGCTCTCGATTGCAGCCTCGTAGGCCTTAATCTTTTCCTCTTCCTTCGTAATTGCAGCAGCATTCTGCTTCTTGTTCTTAGAAAGAACAGCAATGTTGTTCTTACATGTCTCGATAGACTCGTTGTCAGTCTCGATACGTGAAGTGGCATTCCACCTAACGAGAATCCTAACAAAGTCGGCGACAAGGGAATCGTCGATTGTAGGACGTCCTGTACTAGAATCCAGAGAGTTGTTTCGCAACATACAGAATGCAGAGACCGGAGTCTTTGTCATGCTTGTTACGTTGAAGAGAATCTTGGACATTCCCTCCATAGAGAACGGACACTTACCAAGAATTCCTGTCAACTGCTCAAAAAGAGTAGCTTTAGGAGTACTCTTGAGACTTTCCTTGGCGGCTTCATCGGCGGCCTGAAAGTAGAGCCAGCTATAATAGAGGTCAATAGCTGCACAGATACGATTGTACGGACGTACATTCGTCTTAGTATCTGCTAAGACATAGATTGCAGCCTTACGAAGACCCTCTTCATCCTTAATCTTCTGAGGATTGAGTTCGGGCTTCTCCTCCATAATCTTTGCCTCTTCCTTTACAGACTTCTTTGTCTCTGCGTCAACAGAGATTGCCTTTGACGGAACTTTTACGTTACCGTTTGCATCAGGCGCGGGAAGCAGTTTAGTGTTTACATGGATGCCCATTTCAGCACCAATGGATTTGATGGACTCAACCATAGGTGCAGGCATCAACATTGTGAACTCATTCTTTGCGAGAGTTAACTCACAAATCAGAGCACTAACCTGCATCGCAGCATTAATCTTGTTGATCTGCGTGACAGCTTCGGCACTAAAGCCCGTATGAGTCGGTGCCATAGGATCCATACGAAATGTTTCGTGCATAACACGAATCATATCCATACGATGATTGGGATCCAATCCTGCAGCACGAGACTGAAGCTGCTCTTTTGTCATAGAGGAGGTAAAGTCGAGTACCTCTTCTGTCTTTTTCTCTTCTTTGTTGACAACCTTTACTTTAGGTGCCTCTGCCCCCTTCTTGGGAGCTTTTCCATTTCTTGCCATTTTGATAACGGTTTTTAATTGTTATTACTTGTAGATGACCAATCTACGTTATTGTGGTCAGCCTGTGTTATGAATATAGATTCATGAGGAATCTATAGGTATAGGCGGATGTATTAACTTTGTAATACTGTGTCGGTTATTATACTTAGGTGGTTGATCTCGTGTATGCTCACGGATCTTATCAAAGATAACAAACGTCTCATTTGTAGCAGGTGTGGTATCCTTACTCACAGGGTCAGACTTTGTTAAAGCCATAGAGGTGACCTTCGGTAATACACTGTCACCGGAGTGATAGATACTCGGTGTATACGTGGGTGCCTGTGTGGGGTACACCTGCTCAATGAGATTTTTCTTATCTTTGGTTTCAAGCACCTTGTATGTCACGGTAGTGACCGTGAATGCAAACACAAACGAAAGCATCAACTTCCAAAAAAGTCGATCATCTTCGTTGTATCGAGCAATGCCTAAAATTGCAGCTATTGCAATTACAAACCAAAATAAGATCATTTTTAGAGATTTTTAAATGTTTTTTTAAGTTTTGCTCTTGTTCTCGACAATTGTGACTTTACCGTTCCTATTGGAGAATTGAGCTTATTGCTAATTTCCTCAATTGTTAAATTATCTTGATAGAATAACTTACATACCGTACGAATGGTGTCTGGAAGTTTTTCAAACTCTGCAATCAATTGTTCATATGTCATTCGATCGACTATATCGACTTCATCTGAACCAATAGATTCTTCTAGTGATAGTCTGTCACTTTCTTTATCTATCGTAATTACGTTGTTATCCTTCTGTCTTAAATAATCTATTGCGGTATTCTTAGCAATAATCCTTAGCCAGCCTCCGAAAGAATCGTAAGCTGTAAATGTAGAGAGTTTTTCGTAAACTTTTAGAAAGACTTCGTTTGCTAGATAGTTTGTTTCATCTTTATCTATAACGTAACAATATATTACGTTTTCTACAAACTCTTTGTATCTCTCGTATAGTTTATTAAACGCAGGCATTGAGCCTGCTTGAGCTTCTTTGATTACTTCAATCTCTTTGTGTGTGATTCGAGGATTCTTACTCTGGGTTTCCATAATCAAACATATTAGCCGGTTATTAAGGTGTCACTCCTATAACAGACGGTGCTGTGTTGTGCCCTGCCAAGTTACCGGCTTGGTTAATGAGGTGCACAGGGCTAAAATGGAAGATCTTCGTCTAATATTTTGTTACGAATTTCTTCCACATTTGCAACAAGTATATTATGTGCTAGCACTCCGTAATTTTTGTCTAGTTTGTTTTGCCATACTAATTTGTTTATCATTCCTGTAGCTATTCTTGTTTTTACTCCAGTAGTGATACAACTATCTTCTGTCATTTGTAATAATATGTTTTTGTTTATCCATTTTATTACGTTGACTAAATCTTTATTGGTAAAACATTCAAATACGTATGTACCAGGCATATTATACATGTCTTTTGTAAGCGGGCTGTCTACAATAATGTGAGGATTTATCTCGATACAATAGTATCCGTGAAATTTATCCTTTTTGTGTACATCTCGCATGTGTTCTATGATGCTCTTAATCGAGACACCATCATTTTTCTTGGATTCTGGCCAAGACCATTTCAAATAGTTGGAAAATACACTATACATATCTAATTTAAGATTGTTCGAGCATCTTTATTAAGAAAGGAACTATTTTATTTTTTGTACTTTCTGACATTCCTGTAAGAAAATTACTATTTAACAGCTCTTCTTTAAATTTCTCTTTTTCGTATTTACCACAGTTTTTAGAGTTTACATACATATCTTCAATATATATGTATACGGTCCTGAACCAATTCACCCATCCTTCAACATATTTCCAGTATTCTAGTTCTTGTTGAGTCATGTCAAATTGGTCCCAAAATATACTTCTATGAAAATCAAATTGCTTAGTTTTACCTTTCTTTATACCTAATATGGCTCTAGTTATTTTGCCACGTTCAGTATTGTTTGGTATAATTGCAATAAAGTTGTCATAGACGTGATCTATCCATCTTTCTTTGGCTTTACACCATTTTAGAGAGATGTCTATTATTTTTGGCATACGATCACGTAGCATGCCTTTATAACCATTATAAGCCATTGTATAATAATTTTTGTGATCCTGTTGGGATTCGAACCCAAGGCCCCAGCATTAAAAGTGCTGTGCTCTACCAACTGAGCTACAAGATCAATTTGTGGACCTTGAGGGGCTTGAACCCCCGACCTTCAGATTATGAGTCTGCTGCTCTAACCAACTGAGCTAAAGGTCCATAAAGTCCCTCCGCTGAGGGACTCGCATTTAAAAGAAATGCCTTTCGTAAAAAATCTGTTAACCATTTAAATAACCTTTGAGCAAAAGTAAAACAATTACCACGATTATCTACTCACGCGTCACGCGCTAGGAGTGAGTGCGGGAGTCGAACCCGCAGAATTAACTCATCCAAGTTACTCACTCTTCCCACTTTGGTAGGGTACACCGACTTTACGCTGCCTCCTTGAGGCCCGTATAGTCAACGATATTATAATCGCCGTTTGTTTTTATATCATAACGTTGTCTTGCGACTGTATTTACTTCCACTGCCGTCTAAATCCAGTCAGGCCCTTTTGCCCCGAAGGGCATGGTCTGGAAAAACCAGACACCTCAATCTAACAAGATGGTGGACCTGGAGGGAGTCGAACCCTCGTCCGAACAGCTTACCTCATACACGTTAAGATTCTGTTTGTAGACTTGTTTAGTGATCAGTTAAACAAGCTTGTTTAAGCTTATTTAAAAGCTTTCTAACGCATTTCTCTAGTTGTTGTGGGTAGCTAATCCACAGCTACCTTTAAAACGCGTTGTACGGCTTTTAAATGCCCTTAAACGGGTTTCTAGAGCATCGTTTATGGTTCATAGACTCGAAACGATGATAGAACAGCATTCTTGATATACAATGCAGTGTTTATTATCTTATCACCGGCTCATGGCTCGCACATTGTAAATTGATCTGATGTGTTGTATTATATTCCGCAACAACGGATTCATTCCCCTACGTGGCTCTAAGGCTCTTGTAACAATGTCAATTCATTGTATTTAGTTGGTATATCTTAACGATCGCATCTGGATGTTTATACGTACACCGTTTTTAAACTTGTTTTAGTCGTGGCTCAAAGGCTCTTGACTTGGGGAACTATAGTATGACTTTCACGATTAAAAATCGTAGAAGTCATTGATCCAGTAACGATACTCGCCTTCGTAAGAGTTACGGAGTTCCTTGTGCTGCTTGTCATAAGTAGCGTTGGACTCCTTCATCTTCTCGGCGATCTCCTTACTCATCTTGCGCGTCTCTTCCTCGAATTCAACAGGAGTGAGGCGCTCTTTAGCGTCTATCTTCTTCTTAGTAGGCACCAAAGAACCGTCCTTGATTTCGGTCTCGAAACCAATCAGACGTTCCAGGAGCTTCTTACTCTTATCGAGCTTCTCCTTGGTGATGTCATCTTCACGACGTCTCTGCTGCAGCTGGAGAACCGTCTTACGGTTCACATAGGTTGCAACACAGATTGCTCGTTTAGCCTGACGTTTTTTTGAGTCGTCTTTTTCTTTCTCAATGTCTGAGAGAGCGTTTGTGATGGCTGTATCGCTCATCATGTTGTCATTACGAAGTCCCTCTGCGACATTGTCTGTCTGCTGAGCATTTTTCTTTTCTTCTTTCATTTTGATAATGATTTTAAATTAATAATGTTATTACTCACAATCGTCCTCTACGAAACGACCTTTGTGTTTTTTCTCTCTTTTGTACGGTTTTGCGTTTTTATGGTGTTCTCCACCTTTAAACCTAATAGTAGCTGATTTATTTGAACCGTGACACATGTTAGTATTCTCCTTGTAGTTTATAAACTTTCTGAACAATATCCAACACAGTTTTTGTGAAGTTGTACTTTTGACACAAATGTGCTGGAATTTTTCCTTCATGTGTTGACAATACTTTTACAGCTTTTAGCAGAGAAATATCAGTATTGTTATACTTTGCTCTTTCTACAGCTGTAGTGATTCTTGTAGTAAATCCAAACAAATCCTTACGCGATAGAGATTCTATGAACCTTTCACCTATGAAAGTAACTGCAGCATCAATTGCTTTCTGTTCTTTAGAAGAATCAGTAAAGCTGCCAGGATTTATAGAAGAAATTCTACTTGCTAGAACAGCTTTTATCTCTTCTTCTGACATTGTTGTTATTGTGCATTTACTATCAACAATATGAGTAGATGTAGACAACACGTTTGTAATACGTGCTATATCTACTGAATCTAGTTCTGAACCGTTATACAGTATAACTACAGCGTGCACCATACTATTCCTTTTTGTATTCTGTTATACGGGCTTGCTTGCCGTCAATAATAGTATCGCGTTCTGATCGTATATAACGATCTTCATTAGATGCAGTTGTTTCTACATTAGGAGGCATCTTAATCTGTATAGTGTCTTCCTTTGTAGACTCTGTGGATGTTGATAAATTATCGTATGTACTTTGGTTCTTTAAATATTCCTGTACACATGATCGTTTAGTTACAAATCCATCTCGATTTATACAGACTGTAGCTACATTTACGAGAGTATTCTGAGGTAAGTCACAGAACACATCGTCGATTCGGTAGTCTTCTATCTCTAAGTCTCTGAAGATACAGAGCTCTGAAACAGAAGTAAAAGAAGGATTTACATATGCCTCGACAGGGTCTTGAACATATGTGGTCTCAGCAGATTCTTCGTGATCTTTTCCTTTTTGAAAATAGTCACAAGAAGCTACTACGAATGACATCATAGCAGCAAGAATTGATAAAACAACAAATTTTCTCATTTTGATAATGATTTAATAAAACTTATAGTTTGAATCCAGTTTTTAGGAAACTTGGAATAACCTTTTGTAGTCTATAGCAGAATCGAACTGCTCTTTCCAGGATGAAAACCTGACGTCCTAACCGATAGACGAATAGACCATAGAAAGTAGTACTATTCTCACGAACCGTACTACCAATTCAGAATACTTTCGTATTGGTTTAAATGATTATAGAAAAAAGTCATAACATTATACTTTCACAAGCACAATATTATCTCTTGGGGCTTTATATATTGTTTCTATAGTTGGTTTCGCGCCTACACCTTACGTGTACTGTAGAATGATAGCACTATTCTCACGAACCATGCTATCTATAAATGTAGAATTAAAATTATGAATCCAAAAAAGGCATAACATCATACTTTCACAAGCACGATATTATCTCGATGGCAGTTTACTTTTACTGTTAGAGTTTTTGAATTTATAATAGCTGGGCACATAAATATATTACCGTCAAAATCACAGTATTCGCAACCGTTTATTTTCCTTTGTGCTCGATATACGGTGCGATTTACTGTACATAATTGTCCAGGTTTTAGTTTTTTCATAACATACTATGTTTCTGATGCTATTATCTCTTCAATTTGTACTCTAACAACAAGCTCTCCACAATTTCGTGCTGTATATAAATCGCCAATATCTACAAATACTTTTTCTCCATGCATTGTATAGAACTGTATGATGAACACATCATCTTCTAACAGTTTCTTCCATGCAGGAGTTATTAGATGTTGGATGGTTTTTGTTTTGCCTTCTCTAATTTCGTCTAGAGCTTTTTTGCTAACTGCCAATGTTACTACGTTTGGAATCCATACGTCTTTTCTACTTAGAAGGACTTTTTCATGCGTTTTGATTACTTCGGCGTGAACATAATAGTTCATTGCACGAGTTACTTGTAACCATTCTCCTTTTGGTTTACCATATTCACCCTTCATTTTGATTATGGTATTACGCTTAAGCCTATTCTTCGTCATATTCTCTTCTTATTCTTACGATTGAGTAGATCTTCTTATTGCGTAATTTTATGCCTAATTCTGGTTCTAAACCATATTTTTTACAGAGTTGAATATACTCGTATACTTGAAGTGATACAGGAATAAAATCAAGTATATTATTCTTTTCATCTCTATAAACGGCATATATTCGAGAGTTACCAGATTTTGTAGATTTCTCTACGAAATTGGTTATGTTTCTTGCTTCACACCTTACTGTATCATATTTTGCTTGCGCATTACTTATCTGTGCTATGGTTGCACAAAAAAGTAAGATAAATAATACTTTTTTCATGATGTAATCAAGAAATTTCCTTCCAACTTAGTACCAAGTTGTTTTGCTGTATTAGATATTGTGGAGATTAAGGCTTTGTTCCCATTCTCTGTTAATCCTTTACAGAACAACATTGTACTTGTACCACACTTGAACCACAATCTTTTACGACTGTTCCCCAAGCCATCCACACGCTCTTTTTTAGGGAGTGGTGGATGTACTTGGTTTGCTTTTTTATACGATGTCGCTTTCATCTCTAAATGCGTCAAGTTCGGTGTCGATTGATAGCTAGATCGGAAGAGCGTCGTGTAGGGAAAGAGTGTAGATCTC
>ERZ809504.133-NODE-133-length-10843-cov-5.513070_pt1 | contig 10843 bp, 21 predicted proteins | sample MGYA00521273_ERZ809504 | MGnify/ENA primary metagenome ERZ809504 (study PRJEB31581, sample SAMEA3312979) | metagenome | study: EMG produced TPA metagenomics assembly of the PRJEB8939 data set (Metagenomic analyses of Rumen microbiomes reveals...
AGATCTACACTCTTTCCCTACACGACGCTCTTCCGATCTAGCTATACTTTCTTTTAACGTAAAGAAAGCTATAAAAGTTGCAATAAAATATTTTTAATAGCAACCAAAATAGCGTATTTACACGTTAAGGCTGTGAACACAACAAATAGACGTTGACAAAAATGAGCAAAATTCTTAAAGTAATTAAGCCGTTCTTTATAATGGAAAACGGCGATACGTTTGAACTTTCGTCAGATGGAAGTGAATACGTTAGTGAGTTTAATATGAACAGATATGAGTCAGATGATGAAGATTCATCAGTAACAGAACACTATAGTTCTAAGTACTCAATATCTCCTGAGTATGCCAAGCTTCTTATTGAAGATGGTTTTCTCGCTGAAGAGAACGAAAAGAGTTCTCAGAAGTTTGTAAACGTTTTTGATGAGATCAATTCAATGCTTGAGACTTATAGAGAGGATCTTGATACATTGGATGAAGATATGGCAAATCAGCCCGCATGTCTCAAGATAGAGAAAGAGACAGTGCTTAACAATCTTATTACAACGCTTGAATACTTAAATTCGCTTAGAAAGTGATGGAAGAAGAGAAGATAATAGATCAGTCGCAGCTTGCAGAGAACGTGAGCGAAAAGATACAATACGAATTTCGTAGAATGTTCTTGGTAAAGCCGCTTGAACCGGTCAAAGTAAAGAAAGAGTTTAGTAAACCAGTTGCTACTGATAATAAAGCTAAAGCCGATAAAAATGGTGTAGAAGCTATTGATTACGATTCAGTAGAGACTGAGGTAAAAGAAGTTGATTCTGATTTTAGGAAGGGAGTTGTTTTAAAGATACCTTATGAGTATACTCGTCAGATGAACGATGAAAAATGGCAAGAGATGCCAATAAACGTAGGCGATATAATCATATATCCAAACAACTCAGCAAAATGGTTCGATTTATTCAAAGATACACAAATGGTATCATCTTACGATATAATCGGAATTGAAAAGACAAAAGAATAATGGAACTTGTAAAGACTTGTAGAAAGATAGCAAAAGAGTTAGATGAAGACCTGGATGCTGTATATGATGTAGTAATGCATTAGTTCTATTTCATCCAACAGGTGATGAAAGATCCAGAAGACACTCACGATATACTTATAAACAAGTTATTTAGGTTTAAACTAAAACCAAGATTCAAACTAGATAAACAACAAAAATATAGTCCTAAAAAATGAAGACGATTAAAAAGAGCAAGTCTGCATTCACAGTAGACCTTAGATCAGTTAAAGATCCTCGTGATATATACGTATGTTTCGCTCTTGCTAAACAGGAAGCTAACCTTCCTATAAGCAATATAGAATTTGAAAACTTTATTAGTTTTGTTGTCGATACAACACGTAACGCTACTATCTCTGCAGTCTTTAATGGTCACAATGCAGCTGTAATAGAGAATGGCCGCATCCGTCCGATGACTGCTACTAAGGTTGATCCTGAGAAGGAGAAGGAATGTGAATGTAAAGACGAACAACCTAATCCTAAGGCAAATCCTAAGAAGAAGAGTTTTATTAAACGACTCTTCGGAGGAATGCACAAAAAGTAAACTGTTTACGGGAACAGTAAAATCCCGTGTGCATAAAAACTTTTTAGACATAACAAAAATTTAAACATGACATCTTCTGGCTCAGTCATTAAAAAAGAGCCACCCTCTGCTCCTTTGTGTATGATTCCTAGCACGGCAGGCTCTAACCCTGCAAGATCCGGAGATGAACCGGAAGGGGCTACCAATACAGATAAAACTGAAAATAGAACATGGAATTAAAATTTAAGAAGTTAAACGAGAAAGCAGTAGCCCCAATTAGGGCTCATGCTACCGATGCCGGATTAGATTTAACATGCATCGAAATTAGTACTACGTTAAACGAATGTGGACAGTTGATGCTTGTATATCATACAGGAATAGCTGTAGAAATACCGGAAGGATACGTTGGATTACTTTTTCCACGTTCAAGTATTTACAAGAAATCACTTGCGCAGACAAACTCTGTAGGAGTAATAGACAGTGGTTATCGAGGAGAAATCATGTGTGTAATGCGTACTACTACTGATGTATTGCCTGCTATATATAAAGAAGGTGAGAGATTTTGTCAGTTAATAATAATGAAACTTCCTGAGATAGATGTAATAGAGGTTGACGAATTATCTAAATCAACTAGGGAAGAGGGAGGTTTTGGATCAACTGATAAAGAAGTTAGCGCACCAACGGCTCTACAGTCTGACGAGACTGCACCTATACCCGAGGAAGCGGCTGGGGAGAAAAGACCCCCTGAGCAGGTATAATAACGCGTAAAAAACCTGGTAGCCGGCGTACATAAGATGGCAAAGGCTAAATACATTTTTTTCATTTTATTTAGAAAGGGAATAAGGGATCAATCAAAAGGTTGACCCCTTGTTCTATTATTGTATAACAGATATGAATAAAAATTTTACTCCTAAACTTTTAGGCGCTGTTATCTCGGGTACTGGCATTAGAAATCCTAAGGCTCCTCGTGTGATCGTTGGTACAAAGCTGAATGGTTTCTTACAGGGAGATCTTATGGATGCTAACGCAATCGATGAGTTTGTAGACGAGAAGATAAAGAGCAATGACGAAAGTCAGGAGAATCCTGTCTTTGAAGAGTTACATAGACTCATCGAAGAAGAACACGAATCAATGTTGGATGAGGTACAAACAGCTGTATCAAACCTGGTTGGTTCTGCTCCTGAAATTCTCGATACCCTCGAAGAGATTTCTGCCGCACTTGGCGGAGATGCTGATTTTGCTACTACAGTGCTTGGTTTGATTAATGATCTTTCAGAAGAACTTTCTGAGCTTAAGGCACGAGTAGATAGAATTGGCATGTCTGTTAGTGGAAATAAACTTACGTTAACAATTTAATTTTAAATCATTATGATTACTACTAATTTTAATAGCAACATCGATGGAGTCCTGCAGCTTATTGAAGTAAATGGTAGTACTTATCAGATTGGTGCAGACGCATCAGCTAGTGTTGGTGGTATTGCAAAACTGTACACCAGTGTTACCAATGACGGAGACACACATACAGACGGTTCTGTAGATCAGAATACTTTGCATACTGCCATTAGTGGTATTCAGCAGTCAGTTAGTACTTTGGAAACCGGCTCTGTTATGAGTATTACTAAAGACGGTGCAGCTGCTACGAATCCCACGATTTCTGCTGATGGACATACTTATATTCTCAAGCAGGGTTCTACTTCGATTGCTACATTCAACATAAGCAAGGATATCTTCGTACGTGAGGGTTCTGTTGTTTATGGTACATATGATTCAGCAACAGATACATTTACTGCTGGTACTGCAGATGGTAGTTATAGCAATGCTTATATCAAGCTGATTATTGATGAGGACAACGATGGCACACAGGTTACAAAGACCATCTATATTCCTGCAGCAAGCATGGTAAAGGCTTATACTGCAAACAACGCTAGTGGTGCAAAAGTAGAGCTTAATATTGACTCTAGTAACAATATTACTGCTGCTCTGAGTACTGCTTTCCAGAATGAAATTGACAATAAGAAGACTAAGCAAACCGCTGTTACAAATGCTGCCGGTGATGCTGACAAGACCTTGGCTACTCTGTCTCAGAACGCCAATGGTGAAATTAGCTACACAATGCAGGCAATTCAGGATGCAAGCAGTTCTCAGCATGGTTTGATGAGCGCAGCTAATTATATTAAGCTTAATGCTATTGATGCTTCTGTTACCGCTAATACTCTCAGTATCGTTACTCAGGCTGCTTCTTAATTTTTAAAATTTAATACTACCTTCTATTATGAATAAAATAACAAACGTTAATGTAAACGGTACCACCTATGATGTAGATATTGCTATAGAAGGTGGTTTATTATCGGAGAAATACGCTCAGGACTAGGAAGTTATAGCTGCTGCACTAAACGATTTACATACAAATGTAGATACTATTGATACAAGTACAACAGCTATGACTACTACGATGAGCGAACACGAGAAAGCAATATCTGCTGCACTTGTAGATGTTGATACTCGCATTAGCATCCTTGACGACAACGCTCTTGAGACAAAAGAATCTATACAGGAACTCAACGATGCAGAATTATTTAGAGGGATACACACTAAGGAACAAGCTGTTGTTGGAGATATAGTATTGAAGTGTGACAATAATAGCACAATATTTGTAACACCGGAAACGTATACTGCAATATATGAGGATACAGATTGGGAGCCTACAGGTATTGTTGTTGTACCATTTGACGGTACTACTGTAAGAGCAATGTCTACACGATATATGTCTTGTAGTGATCCAGAAAACGGTAGTACTACCCCTTCTTCTATGTATTGGGGTGCAGATGCAAGTTCTACTGCTTTGCCTACATTATCTGATCATAGTCTAACAACATTTAATTCGAATACTTTTACAATTGTGTATGACATATGTTTGCCTACAGACAAAATGCCAAGTAATCGATTGGCAGCAAATGCTGTAAGAAATAATAAAGACATAGGTACATATTGGGATAAAAATGCAAGCGGTAATTAGTATTATTATAAACAAGAATCTCCGTATCTTACAGGAAATATATTAGATTCAAATTATGGGTCAAATACATCAAATCCTGTGAGCGATAAAGATGGAAAAAGTAATACAACTGCAATATTAACTGCTGTTACGGCAGATTATTCAGGAAGTACTATAACAAACAGTAGTAGTACTGGCAATTATCCTGCAGCTTGTTGTTGTAATAGATATCATACAACATATACTAGTAGTGGAGATTGGTACCTACCGTCTGCATATGAATTATCGTTTATTGCGCCAAGATGTAAAAAAATATTTAACGCGTGGAAAACCATAAACGGCGGTTCGTTAAGTCTTGCTTATGTTCCAAGTTCTACAATAGGTAGTTATGCCGGTGGTACTAGATATGTCTGTTCATTGTAGATAACAGGTGATAGTCCTTATGCAGAGATATATACAATAAATTCTGCCATTAGTAACTTTAGTTACACAATCGCGTTTATTCAAATTTAATACTCAATTCTAACAATATATTATGGACAATTACATTAATTTTTTACAAACTCCATCTTCTGTAGATGATACCACTCCGTCTGTTTCTTTTATCGAAAGTACAGATAAGATAATATATAAGAAAGAGTTGAGGTATACTACAGATAAGACAAAGGCTCTTCCTGGAGATATTGTTGTAAAAATAGGAAACTCTATATATTTTTGTAATGCTGCTGCATATTTGTAGAAAGCAAAATAGTCGACGAACTTAAAAACAATAGGAGTTGTTGTTGTACCATCGTCTCACACTACGGATAATACAGTAAGAATTGTTTCTGTCAATTTTATGGATCCGAATAGGCCTGTTAGTGGAAGTAGTAGAAAAGTTATATCTTCTCTTCCATATGGAGATTATGTAGGTAGTAACGCAGAGATTGCTGCTAATATAAAAACAGTTGTTCCTGGAACAACAACAACGAGCTCTAGTACTTCAGCATAGATTCCTACTACATATCATGGAGTAAACGGTAAAATTAACACAGACGATTCCGGTACACATTATGTTTACGACGGAAACTATTCGTATGCTCCTTCGCCATACGCTTTAAACGGAGGAAAGTCTACTATTACATTTGACGGATCAAATACCGCTACTGCTTTGAAATGTATGTCTGGTAGTACAAGTACAGACAGTATTATTGCACAAGTTACAGACACTTGGTATAGTGGAAGCACTAGTAACAAAGATAAAATTTCTAGATTTGTTATAGACAAAGGGTGTTCTGCTGCATGTTGCTGTCGTAGATATATACCAGACAGTTTGGCTTCTAACGATTCTGACTTTGGGATAGGAACTTGGTATATGCCTTCTATAGGAGAACTTAGTTACTTTATTGCAAGGTTTGAAGAAATCGAAAGATCGAGATTGTTACTTGGCGGCGGATCTTCTCTCAATTCGCATTTATTATCTAGTACAGCAAAGGCTCTTAGTGGCAGTAATTATAGTTGGTGGGTAGTGTCTACAAATCCGTATTCTGATGGAAGTTCTCTTGCAACTTTTGGTAGAGTATACGATAAAAGTGGAAATACTACAGATGCCAATGAGTCTCAGGCTACCTTAGCATTTAATAGCATTTGAAAATAAACAATTATGATACAAGATATTGAAAATTCAAATCATTATATTGCAGATGAAGGTAAAGTGTTTAAGAGGATCCATAACGGTTTTGCAGAATTAGAAGAACCTATGATTCTTGGTAACGAACTTTACTTAGGCGATATAATCGTAGACAACAACGGCAAACGACTCAGGAGACCTATTCCAGATAGCATTGAATATTACACAGAGATAGATATTCCTGTCGAAGAGGACAATGAATCTGTTGAAGAGAATGATGCACCTGCTGAAGAGGATAACGTACCTGTTGAAGAAAATAACATAGAAGAACAGAATGAGGAGGAAGCCGTATGATGAAACATTTTATAGGTGAGCCGATGATCCCACCTCATCATCATGAACCAGGTCCTATTGAAGTAGCATAGGTAGCCAATGCTAGTGCATATGCGAGATTACTTACTAAACTCACATAGCACATGGATGACGATACACGTCACATAACTGATGATGAGCGTAAGAAGTGGAACGACAAAGCCGACGGTGATGCATTTGCTGAACTTAAAACAAAAGTAATACAGCTTGCAGCATAGACGATACCGACTTTGGTTTCGCAGCTTACAAACGATGCTGGGTATATTACATCGGCCGAATTAAACAATAGACTGTCAGGACTTGATTATGTCACATGGCAGGAAATGAATCTTATAGACTACGCTAAGAAGTCTGATCTTAGCAATTACGTAACACGTTCAGAATTAGGTAATCTGAACGTAGACGTAGACCTTAGCGACTACGCTACAAAAACATGGGTACTTAGTCAGATAGAAAATACAAATCCTTCTGTTGATACTAGTTCTTTTGTAAGAAAAACAGATCTTGCAACAGTTAATGGCCAGGTACTCTATAATGGTGGAAATATATAGATATCTGGAGGAAACGGATCTGGTAATGATTATAGTATTACTTCTTTAGGAAGTAACGACGGAAAGATAACAGTAACCCAAGCTACGGCTGGAACTAAAACTACGGATATTGACATGTCACTAAACAAATTAAGTAATGTCAATATTACAAGTTCTCTTGTTTCTGGATAGGTTCTTAAATATCAAGGTGGTAAATGGACAAATGCTGCAGATGAACAAGGTTCTGGTAGTGGTGGTTCATCTATCAGTGAAGTACAAAAAGTATTCTTTAAAAATTTTGCAAAAGGAGAGATGCCTCCTTCTGTAACATTTGAAACATATGCTTCATAGGGATGGAATGAAACAAATTACAATCCTACAAATGGACAAGTTACCTGGGCAATTTGGGTTACTTTCCAAAACGGTTCACCAATTTCACTTTAGGGTCCCGTTAAACTTACTGGAACAGATGGTTCTAATGGATCCGATGGTACAGATATTGAATGGGTATACAGACGTCTTGATCAAGAAGCAAGTGTTTCTACTTTAAATACATGGAATAGAGATCTTATAACGGATGCTGAAACAAATGCTTATAAAGAATCAAAGCACGTTCCTGATGATTGGAATGATCATCCATCTGGAGTTTCTAATGAAATTAAATACGAATATGCAGCTTATCGTATAAGTACGATAGATCCTTCTACTAATAAACGTACGTGGAGTGGTACATCTTGGAGTAGTCCTGTACTTTGGTCTGCATATGGAAAACAAGGTACAGATGGAGACGGTGTCGAATATATTTTTGCAAAATCTACAAACGGATTGTTTACCGGAGAATTAGATCCTACTGGTTGGACAAATGATGAAGGATTCCAGACAGAAACTGAATATATAAGAAGTTCTGCTAATAGTATTTGGTATGACGATCCTCAACCAATGACGAATTAGGGAGAATATACATATGTTTCTATTCGTAAGAAAGATGGTGAGATTGGTCGGTGGGGTGCATATAGTACGCCTGTTATATGGTCTTACTACGCTAAAGATGGAAAAAACGGAGATGCCGGAATTGGACTAACAATAGATACCGATAATGATATTATGGGTATTACTATGAAGGACAATAATAAAAATGCTATTCTTATACAAGAAGCAGAAGTAAATGTATACAAAAACGGAGAAACAACTCCAATAAGTATAAACAATCTTGTTATAAGCAGCATAACATCTTCTAAAGGATCTAATGTCGATCTTTCTTCTTACAATGAATATTTTACTGTTTTTAACAATAAAATTCTCAAAGTAAATATACCTGAAAATGCAATTAATTTATAGGAAGTCGGTACAATTTTTATAACACTCGAAGCTAGTGTTACTGTAGATAGTTAGGCACAAAAAAGATATACTACTGTACAAATTGTACCAATAAAAATTGGAGTAAACGGAATAGACGGAGCTAGTTATTCTCTTGGTCTTGATACAAAAGTAATAAAGAAGTATAAGAATACAACAGTTAACCCAAATACAGTTAACGCTTGGCTTCTTATTGCAAATGGTACCGAAGAATTACAAAGGATAAATGCTGGAAGTGAAAATCTTGGAGAATTTAGTATTAAATATTCAATAGATGGTTCTCAAACTAAATATGATTTTCCATCTAACGGAGTTCCTGTAACCGGAAATAACCCGATAACAGATAAATTGTCAGTATATCTTTACTATGAAAATACATGTATAGACGCTGAAGTTATATACGTTATAAGCGATGGTAGCGACGGTAGAGATGGTAGTGATGGTAGAAATGGAATAAATGCCATTGAATATCATGTAATACCTATTTCAAATTCATTAAAGAAGCAATTTTATAGCGGTGACGATTATTTATTTACAGGTTCTGTTTCTTATCAATTTGTAAAAATAGAAGGAAGTACAAGAACGCCGTTTATTCCTTATCTTGATGATGCAGATTCGTCAAAAAATAGTGGTGTATACCACAATGGATCTACACTATCTATTTGGAGTAGTAATCCTAGCGAAACAAATATATCAGTAAACGGTACTACATTTACGTATACAGTTCCAAACGAAACTTATTGGACAAACGCTTTTGAGCAAGTTCCTTTTGTTACTATACAACTTAGAAGTTATTATGGAGATAATAACAATGTAAATTATCCAATAGCTTCCGCTGTTATACCTATAAACATTCCTGGAGAAAACGGTATTGACGGGCAAGATGGTAAAAATGGTAAAGACGGTAAGGATGGTAAAGACGGGTCTCAAACACTTGATGCAAAAGTGATGAGAATGCGTAATTGGTTCTCTGATAACGAAAGCACATATAATTACGTTAGTGGTACTTTTGGTATAGTTACAAACCCTATTGTAAGAATTATTGTTAGTACTGTTAATAATACACCATCGATAACAATTAGAGTTGTATATTATGATAATCAAAACGTTTGGGTAAGATCTAATGGAGAATTTGATCATATAGAAATGACTACTTAGCAAAAGCAAGAGTTTATAAATCAACTTACTGCTTATATACAAACTCTTGGAATTACTATAGATAGTTCTTCTTAGCTTGTTCAGAATTTCACACAAATCCCTTATGTAAGTGTTTTGCCGTTACAATATAACGACGGATCAATTGCAGAAGATGGCATTTATTATGTAGACGTAGTTAAATATGGTGGATCTTATTATAGATGTGTTTCGTATGCTGCAATGACTGTTCCTGCGGGATCGGATGGATCTGTGAATACAGAAGATTGGAGTTTATTTGCACCATCTGGAGATGCGGCATTTAATTATATGATTGCACGCGCAGCATATATACAAGACCTTACTTCTAAAAATGTAGTAATCACCAATAGTAGTAGTTAGGTTGTTGCTGGTATGACGTCTGGTAGTTATGTTCCAACAGAAGTTTCTACTGATGCAAACGGAAATCCGATAATAAATACTGGTGGAACAAATGGGCAAGGCGTTAGAATATGGGCTGGTCCTATAGCACAGAATGGTAATTTAGCAACAGCTCCGTTTTGGGTAGATGGCGCAGGTAACGTAACAATGGCCAATACAGAAGGATGTAATTTTGTTGCACAAACATCCAACGAAGATGGATCTACTTTTTGTGGATATAATAACGGCAAAAAAGTATTCAAACTTAGAATAGCTCATAACGATACCCTTACCTAGCATACAAAAATGGAAATCTCTAGATTTGATAATTCTGGAGAGAAAACTAAAGAACTTGAATTACGTCCAGATGAAATAACAGTATCAGATTATACAGCAAAAAACAACGAAACAAACGAAGCAGTTATATCACACGGTATCTTTAGTGAAGATGGCAGTTTTTTTGACTATGATGATACTCATGTATTTTTTGGCATTAATACTCTTAATGGAAAATTTGACGTATATTGTAATAATCCTATAAATAATTTTCCCAAAAAAGAAGATGTCGTTGTTGGTGGTATGTATATGGAAAACGATGGTACATTAAAAATAAAATTAAACAACGATTAAAACTACTTATGTTTGATATAAAAGGAGATAAAATTGTCTTAAGTACAGATGATTTAGCTATCCCTCCTTTTAAGGACTATTATAACAATTCTTAGGACAAATAGTCAGCATTAAAAGATATTGAATTTGTAATATGGCGATATAAATGGAATACGCCGTATGAAGCATATCCTGAGAACGAAAGGACTCAGCGGGTAGCTAAGGATATTTATAAAGATAAAGAGTATACACCTAC
>ERZ809504.134-NODE-134-length-10843-cov-5.501947_pt1 | contig 10843 bp, 9 predicted proteins | sample MGYA00521273_ERZ809504 | MGnify/ENA primary metagenome ERZ809504 (study PRJEB31581, sample SAMEA3312979) | metagenome | study: EMG produced TPA metagenomics assembly of the PRJEB8939 data set (Metagenomic analyses of Rumen microbiomes reveals...
TGATGTATTACATCTGCGGCGTCTTGAATTATTGGAGTAGCAAGGATTTCTGAATCTGAACAATCAGTTGCCAAATCTGCTGAAGTAAATGTTGTACCAGCTTTATCTGTTACTTCACTCGCCATATTCATGCTCAGTTGCTGGCAACTCCAAATAGTGCTATCCACAAGTTGCTGACAACTCAAAACTTCGTAAATTCCATATGCGTGACATCCCGGGAGTCACAAAATATGGGACCCAAAGTTGCTGACAACTTAAAAAATATAAACAATATTCCGTAGTTCCTACGAAACAGGAAATTAAGAACCGATCAGTTGCTGACAACTTTGATTATGGTAGTGTTAACCATATAAAATAAATAACACATTGTTTTCCGGTAACCATGCATTACCGTATCTTTTCACTTAACAAACAAAACAAACAACATCAAGTCGCTGACAACTTAACAGCAAAACAGAAAGGAAAATTATTATGGCACTCGTAAGAAAAAGTTTATCACCAGCACTCCTCAACGGCACAGAAAAGGGCACAAATGAAATGCTCGAAGACAACTTCTACACAGTAACCAAGTTCACATTCCTCAAGGAAAGAACTAAGGTTGACAATGATTCAGGCGAGGTTATTAGCATCAACGAAGATATGATTTGCTTCGCTGTAAAGGAGTATCCAAACACATACTTCTGGGCTTCTACAGGTCTCTATGACTTCCTCATGGATCAGCTTGAAGCATACGAGAACGATCCTGAATCAATTCCTGAAGTAGAATACGATGATACCGAGAAGGCTTACGTCTTCACTGTTGACGTACCTGTAAAGCACGGCGGAAAAGTAAAGCTCAAGAGCGATGCTTCCAAGTCATGCAACACTTGGATCATCAACGTCTGATAATGTTACATCATCATAATTTCAGTCCATTATAATCAATAGTAACGACAATTCTTAAATAAGTCGCCGGCAACTTGACATTCTGTTCTGCAACCAGTCTTCCTCAAGTTGCTGGCAACTTTATAAATTTGGAGATTAATATGATAACGGAATTATTTCGGTTTTCAGATGATGAAATCATTATCAAAATGAAATACAGTGATTTAAGAAATCTTGGAGATGAAATATATGATTTACTTCATCATTATGATTCTCAAGATCCTTATACTTATTGTGAACAATTATTAGATGTAATCAGAAAGGGCAATGATAATTAATGAGAGCAACCAAAAGAGATAAGTTTGCAAAATCAGATTTTACTCCGGTTTTCAGACACTTCGTTAATGTTCTTATAAATCGTGTAGTTGCCGACAACTTACCTGAAGAGATCGATCAAAAGTTTCTTCTCTATCACGTTTTACTTTATGGTAGAGTTTTGTTCTTTAAGAAGAACGGAAAATATCACGTAATGTGGTTTTCCGGAAAAGGCGAACGTAACGAATATTATATTCAGAAAGAGTTCTTAATAGTAAACCCGTGGGCAGAAGAAACAGCGGGTGATTATGATGAGAAAGACGCTGGAATATTATATTCCGATATTAACGCTTATATTGAAAATTGTGACGTAGGACTTTACGATTTTGTACATGACTACTCTGAAATCATAAATTCAATAGATTCTTCAATAAGAGCACTTGCAAAGAATTCAAAAGTTATAGCTTTTTTAACAGGCTCAACAACTTCTTTTGTAAATTCTGCAAAACAAACCATAAAACAGTTAGTTAACAGCGAAGACTGTATAGGTGTTTTAGAAGAATCTTTAGTAGATTCAATACGTGTTAATCCTATTTCTGAAAAGATGGACTATAAGTTTTCAGAACTGATAAAGGCAAGACAATATTATATATCCGACTTTTATCAGAAAATAGGTGTATCTGCAAACATGAATATGAAAGCTGAAAGACTTACAGATAATGAAAGCCAGCTTATCGACAGTGTTTCGGATATTGACTTTAGACACATTATTGACAATCTTAACTTTTCAGTTGGTTTTATTAACGAGAAATTCGGTTTGAATATTTCGTTTAGGCTTAACGAAAAAGAAGAAGATGAAGTTGCTGACAACTCAGAGATGGAAAGTGAGGATAATAGCAATGACAGAGAAAACGAAAATGAAACCAATAGAACAGGTGAAGAGAGAACTGAAACTTCTGATTCAGAAACTCGAGTATCAGGAAGCAACGGACATAGTGATTCCGGATTCAGCAATAACAGCAAAGAAAATCCTGAACAAGATAATCGAGATGGAATTACCGGCGCATCAGGAGAATCAGGAGAAAGCAACTCCGAAGAAACGGAGCTCAACACGGAAAGTAACGGAGTAGAAGTAAATGTTGAAGTCAACATTGATACTGATGCTGAAGGAGCTGACGATAGTTCTTCTGACAACGTTAGCGATGAAAAAGCTGATGGAAGTGATGAACGAGTTGCTGACAACTCCGAAGAAACAGAAAAAGAAAAAGACAAGGGTATAAAGAAATATACAGACGAAAGAGGGTAATAAAATATGTTAAAACCTCAGTATGATTTTGAAGTTGATTACATATTTTTACCTTTTGTAAGAAATGTAGTTGACATGACACAAGCCCAGCAATTCATAGATGCTGATATTGCATTTGCATTGAACGGTCAGTGGAATACTGATTTGTGGGGAAATAGAACAGACTTTTGGAAGTATTTTATTACAAAGTACGGTCATTATCGTATTATGCAACAGTATACAGAAGAAGTCAATGATATGTTAATTTGTGAACCAACAGATTTTAACAAAGGTGTATACCCTGTACTTATAGCAAATCATCAGAAATATGATAGACTTGCAAAGGCACTTAAAAAAGACTATGATGTTCTTGAACCTTATGCTGTTGATGAAGAACATTCAGAAGGTAATAAAAGTTCAAAATCAAATATGTTTTATGCTCAACATACAGATACAACAAATGAAACTTCAATGGACGATACTACAAATATGTATCCAGCAAGTAATGTATCTTATGGACAGCATACAGATTATATTGAAAGAACTCACGATCAAAGTACAACTTTTAAAGATGTAGCTTTTGAAAATGGTTCAGATGAAACACATCATAGAATGGATTACCGTCATGGTAATATCGGAAATCAAACACAGGCTGATTTAATCGAAAAAGAAATTGAGTTAGCAAGGTTTAATTTCTGGGACATCGTTTGTAAAGACATTCTCGATGCAGTTTGTCTTAAGATATTTTACACGAGTTGCTGACAACTCAGAAAGGTGGAATTTATATGAATTATAAACAGATTGGTGAAGTTCTTAATGACGTTTTCGCAGACGTATTAGGACAGGCAGAAATCACAGTAGCAGAAGACCTTTCAAACTTTGTAGAGGTTGGTAAGACAATTACAGGTTCAGTTGATTTCACAGATAAGGTTGATAACTATGTTAAAAGCCTCATCGACAGAGTAGGTAAGGTTGTATTCAGAGAAAACAAAGTTGCTGTTTCACATCTTCCAATTTATAAGGACAGCTGGGAATACGGCTCAATCTGTGAAAAGATAAGAGTTGAAGCTCCTCCTACACAGGAAATTGATTACACATTTGACCTTGCTCATTACACAGGTGAAGATGTGTTTAAGCCAGTTCTTCCTACAGCATCTGCAAAATTCTTTAACAACAGCACAACATTTACTCTTAAGATTACTCTTCCAAAGAAACAGCTTAAGAGCGCTTTCACAAGTGCATCAGAGATTTCACGTTTTATCTCTCTTATTGAAAACTCAATTAAGCAGAAACTTGCAATCGACCTGCTTGCACTTGAATACAGAACAGAAGCTAACCTTGTTGTTGAAAAGTTCAAGTACGGCAATAATCACTCTCTTGTAAATCTCTATCAGGAATGGCTCAGAGATGATCCTATGGCAGTTACAGTTGCTGGCAACTTCCATTCATGCAAGGATGCTATCACAAATCCTCAGTTCCTTCGTTACGCAAATATGAGAATTGGTATGTACAGAGACTTTATTAAGAAACCATCTGTACTTTACGCAGATTCAAATGGTGCTTTCTACAATACTACGGCAGATAGTCAGCAGACTATGCTTCTCCTTACAGACTTTGATAAGGCTCTCGATACTTACCTTTACAGCATGAATCGTCATAACGATTTTGTAAAACTTGACGGTTATTCTTCAGTACCTTACTGGATGAGCGGCGGCGAAAGTGACAGCTACGATAAGAGAAGTACAATTAATGCAATTCCTGCTTCAGAAGGAGATAAGAGTGTTGCTGACAGAAAAGCTATTCTTCTCAACAATATTATCGGTATTCTTCACGATGAAAGAGCATCTGCTGTTATGTGTGAACACAGAGATACTGAAAGCATTAATGTACCTGATGCACGTGCTATTAATTATTGGTATTTTGCTGACGCTAATTACGTAAACGATACAGAAGAAAACGTTATCGTATTCTACATCTCAGACTACTACTGCCTCGGCAGATTTGGTTCAACACCGCCGACAGACTGGGAAACAAATTATGCAGATTACAGAATTTGGCTTCTTAAGGATAAAGGTCTTACTGACGACGGTATGTACACACCAGCAGATGCTACTTGGTCAGCAACAGATGATGATCCGACAGTTCTTTGGAAGAAACTCAGTATCACATATACAGCTTAATAAGAAATTTTCGCAGAATCGGAGTTGTTGACAACTCATTCTCCCTATTAAACATGGCTCAACTTTTAAACCCCAATGAAAGTTGAGCCAACTGTTTATAAAGAAAAGTTGCTGGCAACTCGAAAGGAGTTGAGTTTATGGCTTTTACAATTAGTGTTGGAACGTTTACAGGTGAAAATGAATTAGTTGATAAAGATGGTAAAATAACATGGGAAGCAAATGGTGTATCTGCTCAGATGGTTAATACAGATATACTTAATCCTGTTTTAAAATTATCAAGTGGTAGGAGCGATTGCAATTATGTTAAAATTGCAGATTTCGGAAATAGGTACTATTTTGTTGAAAGTGTTGAATCTCTTGCTGGAGGTCATTGCATTCTTAGGTGTCATGTTGATGTTTTATATACTTATAAGAGTAATATCAAAAACTTAGAATGTTTGGTTGCAAGAAATGAATTTCAGGAAAATAAGTTCCTTGTTGATCCGTTAATTCCTGTTGAAAAACAGTTTATTGTCTTTAGTAAAAACGTTGGCGGTACAAATGTTGTTTCACAAAGTAGTATTTATCAGTATTATCTTGTGAAGATTGCAAACTAAGTTGCTGGCAACTTGAAAGGAGTTGAATTTTATGCCTAATGAAAATCATGAAACTTATGGTGGTGTAAACATCTCAACATATACAGATGATATTACAACTCAGAATAGATTTACAGAAGAAGATATTATGGCTTGTGTATTATCTGCAGGTGTTACACCTAATACCGATACTTGTGCAGTACAGACAGGTAGTTTTTCACATGAAAGTGCAACAGGTGGTCCAAATGAGGTTTCTCCTTTTTATAAGGAAAGTAATTCAAATATTTTATGGTATGATGACAGTGGTTTAGCGTTATTACCTACATCAAGTTTATATAGATATAAACATTGTGTCTTTGTGTCAACTTCCGGAAATAAACTTGCAAGTAGTTTAAAGATAGATAATTATAGAATTTTCTTATCAATACGTGAGGTAACTGATACAGATATTAGAGGTAAAACAATAAAATGGTATATACCCGAACCTACTTTAAAGTACGGTGCAGAAGATGATTGGACAGTTAGTGCTTTACAACCTGCTTTTCTGTATAAAAATACTAATGATATTGTTGGTGCTCAGTCAGTAGCTGCATTAATAACACAATGTAATTGGTATTGGGGTGGTGCTAATAACGTTCAGAATTTTCTTAATGGTTGGAATATGTTTGACCGTAATTTACAATATGGTACTGATATGGGAGGTCATGAATATGTACCATGGGAAAAACCGGGAACTGACCCTATAAGAATTAAAGAAGGTGGTTCAGATGCAACATTTCCGTGCTATTTTGAAAATGACCATTTCTTATGGGCTTTCTATGGTAATAATCCATTAAGATTATTTTGCGGTTATAATAATATTGAAGATATACTTTTAATCACAGCCTTTTGTGGATTAAAGTTTGTATATAATAACGTATTATATAAACCTCTTGTATCTGGTGGTATTGTAACAGGATATACTTCAGATATGGATAGAACATCTGAATGGGATGAGTGGCATGATATAGGTGACCATGAAATTCCTTATTTACCTCCTTCTCCTACACCTCCTGTGCCTGTTGGAGATGACATTGATGACCATAGAATGGGTGCTGGTGGTTCTATTAATGGTATGGCAAATCTGTGGTTATTAACAAAAGCACAGTTAACTTCTTTACATAATGCTTGTAATAGTGCACCTGCCGGTTATGACCCTTTAACTAGCTTTATTAGTGTTATGGCTTTAGGTGTTATTCCAACAAGAATAATGCATGATATACAGTACATAACTCCTATTAATATAAGACGTACCAACGGAGAAAGTTGGCAGACAGGTGTCGAAGGACATATTGTTGATAATAGCACGTTAGTTTCTGCGTTTCAGTTTACAGGTATTTATGTACAAAGAAAATATAATAGTTTTCTTGATTATAGTCCATATGCTGTGCATGAGATTTTTCTACCTTGTTGTGGTTGGTTAACATTACCGGATATGTGCGTTGATAGAGCTATTACAGTTACATATATACCTGATATAAATACTTTAAAATGTAGAGCTGTTGTATCAGTTGTCGACAACTCGGGAAGACGATGTGTTATAGGTGAAAAAGATGGAATTATGGGTGCAGATATTCCATTTACAAATACAGGTCATAGTCTTTATTTAGGAGATGCTATTGTTAATAGTGCTGATGTTGCTGGTGAAATAATAACAGGTGCTATTGGTGCAGGATTTACTAAAACTAATGCTAAAGGCGGAACATATAGACCGTATGAAGGATTTACTGTTGGTATGGGCGGTACACTTCCGGGTGCTATTGGTAATGCTTTTGTTTCGGGAAATGTTAACAAAACTCATTATGCTGGCGGAAACGGTTGTAGTATTGGATTCTCAGATGGTGAAAATATTCAGATAAAGAGCACATATCATGCTGTTGATATACCTTCTAACTATGCACATACTGTAGGATTAATGTGTAATAAAACTGGAAAACTTGAGAATTTTTCAGGTTTCACTATTTGTGAAAATCCTCATATTACATTTTCTGCACTTGAAGATGAAAAAGAAGAGATTAAACGTTTACTTGAAGAGGGAGTAATTTTATAAGAAAGGAGTTGTCAGCAACTCATGCCAAAAGAGTATTATGACCACAGAAAGATACTTGCAGAAGGCAGTACATATAATGTGGTAATAGGACAGAGATCAAATGGTAAAACATATGGTTTCATCGAAGAAGCACTTGCAGAATATTGTGAAAATGGTCACCCTTCTGTTTACATACGTAGATATGATGAATCAATAACTGGTGCAAATATCTTTAAACTATGTACTCCACATATTGATAGTATGATAGTAATGAGTGATGGTAAATGGAATAATTTTGAATATAAGAATAGAACTTTCTATCCTACAAGAGTAGGTAAAAGTGGTAAGATAGAAGAAAAGGGAGAACCGTTCTTATATTGCGTTGGCTTGAACTCATGGGAGCATAAGAAAGGACAGGACAGAGGATTTGTTAGGTACGTAATATTTGATGAATTCCTTACAAGAGATACCTACCTTAATGACGAATATGCAAAGTTTATGAACTTACTTTCAAGTTTTATCAGAGATAGAACTGGAACTACTATAGTAATGTTAGGTAATACTGTTAATAAGTTCTGTCCTTATTTTTCAAAGTTTAAGATAAATATGAAGGATATAAAACAGGGATTTATCTACAACTTTAGGTATGGTGAAACTACGTTAAGTTTGGAGTATTGTAAACCAAGTAGCAACACAAGCAAGGTTAATAAGAAATACTTCGACTTTGATGAAAAACAGCTTGATATGATTAAGTCCGGTTACTGGGAAATATGCTCATATCCAAGATTTTATAATGGTAAACGAGATGAATGTGAACTGTTAGGAACGGTATATATGCATTTTAGTACTCATGTACTTAGATGGGATTTATTGATGGACGAAGGAAATAATGTAATTAGTTTTGTAAGTCCGTCGAACTTTGATAAAGCACTGGAGAGTAAATGTATATTCTTTACAACAGATAGTTTAACGTTACTGGATAATAAGTGGTGTTTCTCAGAGATACCGAGAAATAAGTTAACACAGTTTTTATGGTCTACATGGAAAGGAAAAAAGATATTCTTTGCAAATGATGACTGTGGTGACATATTTGAAAACTGGATGAAACAGGATATGGTATCGTCTAATATGTTCTATAGCTTCTAAATAATATCCCCTACCGAGTTGCTGGCAACTTGATAGGGGATCTGTTTTGTTATTGAAGTTGGTTATTGATTATTACTTAGTATACTGATTTGGTCTGAAATATTTGTAGATGTCTACATCATCGAACTGGATTCTGTCAACGAGAAAATCGAAGAACTCGTCTGCAAGTTTCATTGAGAAACCTGCTTTTTCAAGACACACTCCGGATTTAACGTGTACTACATCGAGGTTATCGAGATAATCACGAACTATTAAAGAACAATCATCTTCCAAATAGAAGTGTGTAAGTTTACAATCTTCATAAACAAAGTTGTTTGTAAAGTTTGCAAATTTTTCGTCGTTTGTTTCACCGAGAGGTGCTTTCTTGTGTTCACACGGTTTAGGACAACCACAAATTCCTTCTTCGTAATATTTGCATACATGAAATCCATCTACCAAACCTTTATTCTTTGTGCAATGGTTTTCAGCCATATCCTTTGGTGCTCCTGCTACTGTAGTGTGAACTACATAACGATGTTTCTTTTTATCCCATACCTCGTAAATGTATCTTTTACTACCGAGAGATTTGAAACGTCTGTAAGGAGCTTCTTCTTCAAATACTCCGAGGAAATGCTGGTTTCCGTTCTTGTCAAAGAATTCATATTCAGAAGGTGAAAATTTGTGATAATCCATTGCTTTCTGAAAACGTTCCATAATCGAGTTGTTGACAACTTTGAAAAGTTTTGCATAACGTGGTTTGAAGTTCTTCAGCTTTACACTGTCTGTATCGCAGTATACTGCATCTTCTGAAAGACGTGATATCGGTGCAAGAATCATACGACGTGCATATGAAGTAACCCAAACCCCGATAGAATACCAGAGATAATTGTTTGGATTATTAACATATTTTCTGAAATCATCGAATGTTTTTTCTTCTCTAAGATATGCTTTGTTTGATACCTCATCAAAAAATATACCTGAATTGAGAATGTCGAAAACTGTCATTCCATAAACGCCGTTGATACGATTTTTACTTCTCATGTAATTGTCGTATTCTTCGTCAATACCTTTAAGTTCTGTTTTCTGCTTAAACAGCTCAAGTATTACAGCTACGAGTTCTTTTGGAAGGTATTCTTTGTGTGAGATGTAACACTTCTTGATAGAGATTTCTTTCCATTTGTAGAACTTGCTAACTACATCGAAGTCGATTTCGTTCAGATTATAAACTGCATAATTTGCAAAATTAACTCTGCCGTTATCACATATACAGTCTGAAGAAATGTGTTTTGCTTTGTGAAGTGAAAGAGTTGAATGACAATGTTTTGCTTCGAGTCCATAAAATTCTACTTCCATTGCCCATGCAAATTCTTCCGGAGGGTAATTTTCGTAGAGGTAATTTAAAAGACCTTCTGCTGTTGAAATCTTTGTGTTGAACTTAAACCAGTTTGTTGGATATTTCTCAGCTACCATCTGATAAGGATAGTCTGAACTGAAATCCCAGCAATGAAGAGTTGTCAGCAACTTGTCGATACACTGATAATTGCAATGAGTGTAAGCACCGGCATAAATTGCAATCAGCAGATTCTGTAACTCCATAGTTGTTGCAGAATATTTAACTGCTAAATCATGTACCTTAGGTAAGTTTTTGCCTAACTTCTTTCTGAATAAGTATCTTACTTCACCTGTCGATGTCATTGGTATCTCGGCAAAGTTTCCGTATTCTTTCAACTTCTTCTTGATGTATTCACAAACAACTTCTGTATCTGCATAAAGATAACCCATCTCAGTTTCTGTAAGCGGAGTGTTTGGAGTACGAATTAAATCGTAATCGAGATCTCCCTCACGTTTTGTAACTGGAAGTCTTTCATTTACAGCAAGTGTTGCGAGTTTGTTATTTGCTAAACAGAGCGAATCTCTGAACTCGATGTGTCTGTATGTGCACTTGAGAACATTATGTGCTTTTCTACAGAAAACATCTGACATTGGAATCCAGTCTTTCATAAACTGGAATTCGAATGACAAGTTGTGAACATAAATAACATAGTATTCATTCTTTCCACAACTATCTGAAAGTAAATCTAAGTATTCTCTAACGTCATCCCATTTTCTGAATGTTGTATGTTTGTACGAGTTGCCGACAACTTTGCAAAAATCTGCAATGTACATCCATGCATATCTTTTGCCGGACTCGTCTTTGTAACTTGTTGTTTCTGTATCAAATGCCATTACCATAGGAATGTAGTATCTTTTCACTTTCCCCATCTTCCTAAACCTCCACGCTTAATGTTGTTCTTTAAATCCCTCATCTCATCAATTCTTGCCTTTGCGTTACTCCAATCACGAGATGATAAATAAGTCTGCATCTTTCCGTAGAGCTTTTCAATATCATGAAGTCTCTTGTTATATTCTTCCGGATCTAAGAATTTATCCT
>ERZ809504.136-NODE-136-length-10815-cov-5.408922_pt1 | contig 10815 bp, 11 predicted proteins | sample MGYA00521273_ERZ809504 | MGnify/ENA primary metagenome ERZ809504 (study PRJEB31581, sample SAMEA3312979) | metagenome | study: EMG produced TPA metagenomics assembly of the PRJEB8939 data set (Metagenomic analyses of Rumen microbiomes reveals...
ATTTCCAGAATGGTTCAAACAGATTATATTCCATGATGTCTGATATGGATCGATATTCGCTTCATGGAAATGTTGAACTCGCTACTAACACCGCTTTTAGTGTTGGTAGAGAAAGACAGAGCAGTCGTGATAGAGATGACGATATTTTGTCAGCTCTTATTGACGGACTTAAAGAACTTAAGAAACAAAATGACTATCGTGGTGGTAATACTTATATTATTGACGGTATTACGTATGACGATGGAAGCAATGTATCTAGTGCAGTAGGAGCCCTCATCAGAGCTGCTAAAATTGGAGGTAGAGCGTAGTGGCTACGGCGATTCCAACAAAAGATATAACATTAGATCATGAAGCAGGTACTGACAGAAGCGTATTTGCTGTTTGGACATGGTCAAAAGAATCAACCACCGACCACTACGAGGTTTGGTGGGAATACTCTACTGCTAATAAAGGAGTTTGGTTTACCGGTTCAGAATCTTCTGAAAACCATAAAATTTCTCAGTATTCTTATCCAGACAATGCTACAAGTGTACGTTTTCGAGTAAAACCTGTTGCAAAAAACAAGTCTAATAGCGAAACCCCGGAATGGACCGCTACCTGGTCTGGAGTTGTTAATTACCCGGTTCCGAAGAACAATGCTGTAAAAGCCATTAAGTATCCAAAAGCGGTAAAAGATTTGGAAGTGATTTTGGAACCGGGTACAGATGCAACCTATCGTGCTAGGTGCACTTGGGATTTAGCAAATACTGAATTTGTTGCAGCGCGTTGGATGTATCGCGCTGGTAAAGACTGGTTCTTCGGAACAACTGAAGAAGTAACCGATTATTACGTTGAACAAGATTCGAAGAAAGTAAATCATAATAAATGGCCGTCTACTTGGACAGCGCCGGCAAATGCAACGCGCGTTCGTTGCCAAGTACGTCCGGTGTCAACAATTGCATATGAGACGGATGAAGTAATAACATATTATTGGTCGACATCGTGGTCTGAATGGTCGGCTAAAGATGTTTCTTCTGGCGGCTCAGAACCGACAACTGACGCTCCCAGTAACTTAAAAATAGATGTTGAAAACGGTACCGAAAGGACTCTGCTTGCTACTTGGTCTTGGAATAAATCAAAGACCGATCACTATTTTGTACATTGGCAGTATTCTGCAGGGAATGTTGACCAACAGGGAAAAATAGTATGGGAAGAAGGATCGACTAGCAACGTTACTGTAAAGAACTCGTCGTGGTCCGTTCCAGAGCAAGCAACAAAAGTTCGTTTCTGGGTAAAAGCTTATGCGCAGGCAGGAGCGTCTTGGTCTGAAAGTAAAACCTCAAAAGTTATAACTTACAGCAAACTTACGCCTCCGGTTGTCGGCGCTATTGAGTCAAGGACAATAAAAGTTACTAATGAGAGACGAAGCGAAAATGGTGTGATTGCTAGCTGGTTATGGAGTAAACACTCCCAAACCGACCATTACGAAGTCGAATGGCAGTGGTCGGCAGGGGATCAGAATAAAAATAAAGAGTTTGTGTATCACACAGAGGCAAGCACCACTACTGATACATCATCTTTATATTCTCCAAGAAGCAACGCAACCAGAGTTCAGGTAAGAATAAAACCTATAGCAAAATCAAATGAATTTACCGCTCCTTGGTCTAAATTTGTAGGTTTTACATTTTCTGAAGCTAGCAAAACCGTAACCAAATCCAATAAAAATGTAAGAGATATTTCTTTAACGTTGGAGGCCGGATCTGATAGAAACCTTATTGCTCAGTGGGTTTGGACAGAAAACAATACCGCTTCATACAACGTTTCTTGGCAGTATAGCACTGGGCAAAGTATATGGTTCTATGGAAAACGCAATGAGAGCGTAGACCATTTGTATGACACTTATACTGCTCCGGCTAATGCCACAAGGGTTCGGTTTTACGTAAGGCCGATAGCCAAGACAAAGAAAGTCCAGGGTATAGATACACCGTATTGGACAGCCAACACTTCTAAGACAAAATATTATAGCTTTATAGACACTGGCGAACCGCAGAAAGCACCGACACCGGCTGTCGTTTTAGATGGGCAAAAACTAACAGCAGAAGTTTCCATCTATGATGAACTTGCCGATGCTGTTGAGTTCGAAATAGTGGCTGATGATAGTCTGTCGAAAGGACTGTATAGAAGTAAAGTAATAACTAATCATGCCGCAATTAGCTACAATGTAACTATTGGTAGCGCATATAAGGTCAGAGCAAGAGCTATCAATTTTATAAAATTGAAAACTACTGACAAGGGTTTTGATACAGCTTTTGCTAACATAAAAAACGCCAATGTGCAACGTGGTGAGTGGTCAGAGTTTACGGAAAACTTTTCAACTATACCAGCCGCTCCGGAATCTATTTTATGGCATAAAGCGACTTCCACAACAGAGATTCAATTGGCGTGGTCTGAAGTTCCAAATGTTTCTAACTATAAAATAGAATACACAACCAATAAAGACTACTTTGATCATTCTGATCAGGTACAAAGAGAAGATGTAGTCGGTGCTACTAGCTGGACAATCGACGGTTTAGAGCCCGGCAATACCTATTTCTTCAGAGTTTGTGCTGTGAACGACGTAGGACAGTCGAGTTGGACGCCAAACTATGCTGATGGCAAAAGTTATTCAGCGGTTCTCGGGACTCGTCCTAATGCTCCGACAACTTGGTCCGATACGACGTCTGCTATTATTGGCGAAGACTTATATTTGTATTGGACTCACAACTCTGAAGATGAAAGTGCCCAGTCAGACGCTGAAGTAAGGCTTATCATCAACAACGAAGATCCGATATTTGTTGAACCTACTGTCCTGACCGACGGAAGCTTGCCTAGCTATTATGTTTTTAATACCGAAAACGAGCTCGGCGGAATAAATCGTGATTATGGAACAGTAACAGATTCGGAGTCTGATCCGATACTTGACGACTCTGAAGAAGAGATAACTGGTGCTTCTGAAGTAACATATAGCGGTTTCGAAGGCGCTGTGATTATATGGCAAGTTCGAACAAAAGGTATTCTTCCTGGGGATGAAGGATGGTCCGATTGGTCTACCGCTAGAACCCTTATTGTGTATGCTCAGCCTACGTTGTCGTTATATGTTGGCAATAATCCTGAGCGTATCGATAAGATGTATGAGTTAAACAGATATCCGCTTCTTATTCATGCAGAGGCGTTCCCGGCGGTCCAGCATGTTATCGGTTTTAACGTAAGCATTATAGCAAACGAGTCTTACGAGACAAGAGACTACCGCGGTAATCGCATGTCCATAAGAGATCAGCAGACAGTATTTCAGCAATACTATCCAGCTACTAACGGTAACATACTTGATATTTCCTTGACTGCTGGAGATATGAGCCTTGACAATGAGATAACATACACTGTGCTAGTTACAGCGGCTATGGATTCGAGTCTGACTGCTGATAACAACTGGACGTTTGTAGCTCGATGGGATGGCGATGTTCTTGTTCCAGACGCAGAAGTAACTATCAATACAGATAGATTGTCCGCTTATATTCGTCCGTTCTGCAACGATGAAGATGGCGAACTGATTGACGATGTTTACCTAGCTGTTTACAGAATTGAATACGACGGACGGCTTGTAGAACTTGCTTCAAATCTACCTAATGGCGAAATCACTATTACTGATCCTCATCCAAGTCTTAACTACGCCCGATACAGAGTTATAGCAACGTACGAAGCGACCGGAATCATGGGCTTCCGTGATATTCCAGGAGTCTTTGTCGGCGAAACCGGTATTGTGGTTCAGTGGGACGAAGAGTGGAATCCGTTCTTCACAAATGACGGCGCTTACGAGGACGAGCTTGTTGAAACCACAGATCAAGGGTCAATTTTGAAGCTTCCTTATAATATAGAAGTTTCTGACTCAAACGACATGGATGTGGCTTTGAACGAATACATCGGAAGAGCGCATCCTGTAAGCTACTATGGCACACAGCTCGGTGTTAAAGGCAGTTGGCAAGGCACCATCAGACGAGATGATATCGAAACTATTTACGGATTGCGTAGACTTGCGGTATATCGAGGCGATGTGTATGTCAGAGAACCATCTGGTGTTGGCTATTGGGCTAACGTGAATGTGTCGTTTAGCAAGAGATATAACGAGATGGTGATACCAGTAACGTTGAACGTCACCAGAGTGGAAGGAGGGATCTGATTGATAGACTGGACTAAGTCGATGAGACAGACGTTTGAGTATTATATTGTCGATCCCGCAACCTGGGCAAACAAAGATACTGTCGACTTCGTTACCAGTTCTACAGTTAAGAGAGATTTGAAAAGTGACACTCTTGGCAGTGCTCAGATTGAATGTGATCAGGTGCTGCCGGAGTGTTATATTCGTATCTATCTTATTGCGGAACAAGGTCTTGAGACGCATAGAGAATGTCTTGGCACATGGCTTTGTCAGACTCCAGGTGTTTCGTTTGACGGACGGGTTAGCAAGTCTTCTATTGATGCCTATACGCCACTCATTGAACTAAAAGAAAATCCACCGCCAATAGGATATTTTCTTGCAGGCGGAACAAACATTGTAGACATGGCATACCGTATCACAAGGGAGAATGTCAGAGCTCCTGTTGTTAAGAGCACTGGGACTGTAACACTTTCCGACGGCTTTGTCTCGGAGCTTAGCGACACATGGTTCACTTTTCTTACCGACTTGCTAGCGTATGGCAACTATCGGTACGACCTGGATGAACTTAGTCGAATTATATTTGCCCCGAATCAGGACCTCAATTCTCTTCAGCCTCGTTGGACTTATGACGATGGCAACAGCTCGATCTTGCTTCCTGATGTGGACTTGGATAGAGATTTGTATGGGATTCCAAATGTGCTGGAAGTGGTATATTCGATGGACCACCATGTTTTCTATTCCAGAGTAGTAAACGACGACCCGAACAGTCCGATTTCTACGGTTCAAAGAGGTAGAGAAGTTGTTTCGAGAATCACCGATCCAGAGATAATAGGAGCTCCTGAGAAAAGCAGGCACATGTCTGAGGGTGAGATTGAAGCGTTTCAGACGGTCCTCGACAACTATGCTCGTCAGGAACTTCGTAACATGTCGTCTCTTGAGTACACACTGACATATTCCCATGGCTATAACAACGTGAGACCGGGCGACTGTGTCTTGTTCGATTACAAGCGGTCTGGCTTAGATAAAGTTAAAGCCAAAGTCATATCTCAGTCCATCAAATGCCAGACAGGATGTGTCGTAGAAGAAACTGCCGTATACACTACTAACTTGTGGGGGTGATATTTTGGAATTATCTGATAAGCTCCTAAGGTCTTTTGCCGAAGTCATCAGGTCTAATAAGCCAAAAGAAAAGAAACAGAATCCCACAGTTATGGGTACTGTAGTTAAAAACGGCGTTAGCATAGGCGTAATAATCGATGGCTCTACTATCACTACACCAGCTAAGACTCTTGTTGGGGTCGAGGATGGTGACCGTGTTGACGTAGTAATCCAGAATCACAAAGCTGTCATAACCGGAAACCACACTAACAACGCCATAACTCGTTTTGGAGATGTTTACATCACAATGAGTCAGGATGGAGTCATTGTTGGTAAGCTAGACGACCAGGAACAGCCTACTGGGGCTTCAATTCTGATTGACCCTACTACAGGCGTGTTCCGGGTTGTTGACGCCGACGGTTACAGACTTGCTGAGTTTGGAACTACTGCTCAGATTGGTAGAGATGATACGCCTCACTCAATCACCACGGACCAGGATTTTCGAATAATAGACGCTAATGGTAACGTTCTGGCTGTGCTTGGACCATCGTCAAAGGTTAAAGCCCTTGACATTGAGCCTGATGAGGGCGAGTATGCAATACTAAACGTTACCGCTAAAGACGATCAGGGTGACATTGTAGTGTCCGGACGAGTTACTGCGGCTATAGGAAGCAGACGATTTGGTCTGTATGACAACCGACAGGAAACATGGCTGATATATTCTGATCAGAACGGTAACATCTACAACCGGACTACCCCTATTCAACTGTATTCTGGTAGTGCTACACCATCACAGGTCAGTGATACAGAGACTTACACAAACATCAACGTCTCTAATCTGTCTAGGTGGAATGTTATATTTGCCAGAGCTAGAGTTGGTGGAACATACCAGAACCTGACTTTTGTTAGGGGTATGCCAACAGAGTTATTCCTAACACATTACAACAACGGTCGTCTGATTAGAGGCGGATTTAAAGTAGACTGGACAAACAACCGGATGCAGTTACGCTGTGTTTCGGGTAATTCAGATGACTACCAATATGTAATTTTATATTCCGTTTATGGAATTGTTTCAAATTAAGGAGTTAACATGTCAAAAATTACAGAATACACATTAGCTACACGTTTTGACGCAGACGACGTTTTGCTCAAGGACGGAACGAATGGTACAAAAAACGATAAAGGCTTCAGATGCTGCCAAAGAGTTTGCAGGACTGGTTTCTGATATTCAACATAGAAATGTTTATCGCGGAAAAAATCTCGGAACGGCCATCACAGAAGCGCAGCAGGCTGCTATTCATAATGCAACTTTCGATGATCTGTTTATTGGCGACTATTGGACAATAAACGGTCATAAATATGTGATCGCGGATATGAACTACTGGAAAGGCAGATACGATAAGCTGACGGCTGGTGTAGGTGAAGATCCGATTTTGTCTGTTGATAAAACCATCTGGTTATGATTGCTATGTCGCCTGGAACAGCAAAAATGAACGACACAGCCACTACTGAAGGCGCTTATCTTGGATCAAAAATGTATACCGAGATTCTCGCTCCTATCAGAGAAACAATCGCCGAAGACTTTGGCAATCTTGTTGTCTATCATAGAGAATGCTTTTCGAATGCTGTCGATCCGGAAACACACGTTCCTTCAAACCATATTTGGGTTGACTCTTACGCTGATCTGTTGAATGAGGCAATGGTATACGGCGCGTTTGTACATTCTCCGACTGTGACTAATGGTTATAATCGTGACCATATAACTATCGACCGCGAACAATTGGCTCTGTTCAGACTGAATCCGAACGCGTTTGGCCGCACGAGCGTATGGCTCAGGGATGTCATTACGTCTTCGTACTTTGCTGCTGTAAACGCCGCTGGCAATGCGTACTACTACGGCGCTAACTACATGAATTCCGTTTGTCCCGCTTTTGCGCTTGCGCCATAAATCCGGGACCTTGTGTCCCGTTAACTATCATTCATATTTTCGTGTATTGAAAGGAAAAACATGGAACAAGAAGAAAAAATCTATAGTATGACGCTGACTGACGGTACCGTTATTGAAAACCTGCGTCTTAATGGAAATGTCTTTATTTCTTCTGAAGAGATTTCTTCTGATGTATTCGCTGACAACTGTGATCCGGTTATTATCAGCGATGGCGATGCAACCGAAGTTCATCAGCATATGGCACTTGTTGCGATCGAACGTCATGGAAACAAATACTGGATTATGTTGAGAGACAGAACCAGCGATGAACTCGATAAACTCAAAATCATGGCAGACATCGAGTATCTTGCTATGATGACCGACGTCGACATGTAAGGAGGTAAGCCGTGCATAGCAAGAAGTATGAAGTAGTAAAGCGAAATTACAGGCTAGGATTGTGGGATATCGATCGTGTACGCAATGCGGTCGAAAAGAATTGGATCACGGCTGAAGAATTTGAGGAGATTACTGGCGAGTCGTTTGAATAATGAGCGCAAATGATAGATCTGTTTGAAAAATTATTTCGAAAAAAATGTAGTAATACAAAAACACAAACTAATAATCACAGAGGCAGTATGAATGACATCTTGGTTACAAATCATATTAACTATATTTGCATCGGTAATGGCCTCCTCTGGCCTTTGGGCTTTTTTAGGAAATCGTTTAGATAAGCGATCCGCAGAGAGAGACCTTATTGTAGGAATTGGCCATATAGAGCTGGTATTCTTCGGTATGCAGTATATTGAACGAGGTTGGATCACTGAAGATGAGTACGAGACTCTCAAAGCCCTGTACGATTCGTATAAAAAACTTGGCGGTAATGGATCTGGCACGAAGGTTATGAATGAAATAGAAAAGCTGCCTATCCGGAACCAGGATTTTGAAGGGTATGGAGGTACAAAGAAATGAAAACAATTCTCAGCGATAAAGTATACAATGTGCTGAAGTGGGTGGCGCTCGTACTGTTGCCTGCTTTTGGCACTTTATATTTCGGACTGGCTGGTATCTGGGGCTTTCCCTATGGCGAGCAGATCGTCGGCACTATTACGGTAATCGACACTTTCCTGGGCGTGATCCTCGGCATCAGTACGGTTCAGTATAATAAAAAGGAGTAAGGTATGGGTAGGATAATTGATTATCCCGAAACAACTAGTCCCGGATCGGATGACTATCTCTTAGTGGACAGCTCCTCAGAGGGCACTAAGAAGATCTCGGCTAGTAATATTGTCGCCGTCGATTCCACCCTCACTCAGCCAGGACAGCCGGCAGACGCTAAAAAGACTGGGGATGAAATTAATTCGTTAAAGGAAGATTTGAGCCAGATACGGTCTGATCAGATTGTTGGGATGGTTCCAACAGAAAGGCAGAAAGAATCTGTTAATCTGTTTAAATATGCGGAACTTGTAGGTGCAGGAAAAATTATATATTCGATATCAAATGGCAAGGTAGTATTAACCGATAGCACTACCGGTTATAACACATATCTCATACCTGTTGATGGTGAAAGCACATATAAATTTACTAATTATCGTTCGGCTGTGGTTGTATCTGATAGAGAATACACAGCGATAGGTCAGATGCAGACATACACAACAAGTATTGATTCAACAGGCGGTTTGTTTATTCTGTTCTCATTCAATCCGACAACATATCCAGTCGCAAATTACAAAATCACAAAATCAGTCGCAGAGTACACCATACCGAACAACTGGAATCTTGGGGATTTTGAAGTAGAAACACAGCAAATCAACGGTATGTTGCCGACTGGAAAGACGATTGAATCATCTAATCTGTTTTCAAAGGCTTCGCTTGTCGCAAGCGGTAAATATGTTGATCATATCACCAACGGCAAAGCGGTTTTAGCTGATAGCACGAATTTGGATACATACATCATTTCTGTTGACGGTGAAAGCACATATACTTTTACTAATTGCAGAACTGCGTGCGTGGTCAGTGATTTAGAGTATACTGCTGGTGGAAGTCTGCTTACTTATGCGACAGAAATTGATTCGACAGGTGGAACATACATATTGTTCTCATTCAATCGGACAACATATCCACCTACAAGCTATAAAGTAACAAAGCCTGTTGCAGAATACACTATCCCCAACAACTGGAATCTGGAAAAGGGTACAAAAACAGGTTATCAACGCAAGACAGGAACAATAGCAAGTGGTGGATCACTGGCACTATCAGGTAAGACCGCCATCAAATACGGCTATCAGATTATCTTCAAGGCATTTATCAGTGCATTTGATGAGCTTAAATTAGCCTTTTACAACTACAATAATAGTGCCGTTTTAAATGCAATAAATATTACATCATCCAATTTAATTATCTATGCCGGTGCAACTGCTGTAGAAACATTACCGCATGGGTTGATCATTGCAAACGACATAGCACTGGTTTTGGATTATCGTGTTGATGGGATAAAAATTACACTGTATTCAAACGGCGAATCATTTACGACCACAACGACATTCGTGCGTTTAACGTCTGGTGTGGTTAGTCCGTCAATTATCAGCACAGGAACGGTATGCACAAGTGCGGCGTTAGAAATGACATTACCAAGAGCAAAAAAACCTATATGGTACTTCGGTGACAGCTATATCAGTTTCACTAACACTGCAAGATGGACGTATTATCTTGTGGATGATGGTTTCGATGAAAACACATTGTTAAACGGATATGCAGGCGGAACATCCGCCACAACAGTACTTGCTTTAACTGCCTTGCTCCAGTATGGGACACCAGAATATGCCGTATTTGCAACGGGCATGAATGACGGTTCAGACAGTGATTCAGCACCTTCGACATCATGGGCTAATGCAAGGGATAATTTTATTTCCCTTTGTGAAAGCAACGGCATTGAAATGATATTTGCAACAGTGCCGACCGTGCCGACTGTTAATAATGAGCAGAAAAACGCATGGGTACGAGCAAGCGGATACAGATATATAGATTTTGCTTCAGCAGTAGGGGCAGACGGAACAGGTGCATGGTACAGTGGTATGTTGTCGGAGGATAATGTACATCCTACAGAAAAAGGTGCAAAAGCTCTTTATACACAAGTTTTGATTGACCTACCAGAAGTAACACTAACTTAAAGAGGAGTAACTACTATACTCCGGGTCCTAGGACAACCGATAAAATAGTAGAATCATATAGAAGGGATGGCTTGTCGCAAGGTTTACTGTCCCTTTTATTTTTTCGCCTCACATGCTATACTGCCTTGGGGCGGACTCTATCAAGGAGGTGTCCGTTGGGAAAAGACTTAAAAGGAAAGGAACTCGGAAAAGGTATCTGGAGCTGCGATATTTTGCTCTTCAGTATCCGGAGTGGAAGCGGAAGTATGCAGAGCTTGACGGGTGTGCTGGTCTGGCTTCTCGTGGGGCTGATATTCTGCGAGTGAACGCGTCAAAGATAGCCGACCGCACAGCAGAGATTGCCATACAGAGGAAACTGTTGAGTGATTACATACGCATGGTAGAGCAAGCCGCTATCGAAGCAGAACCAGAGCTCTACAGTTATATTCTCACATCCGTCACAGAGAACCTTA
>ERZ809504.138-NODE-138-length-10749-cov-4.846736_pt1 | contig 10749 bp, 6 predicted proteins | sample MGYA00521273_ERZ809504 | MGnify/ENA primary metagenome ERZ809504 (study PRJEB31581, sample SAMEA3312979) | metagenome | study: EMG produced TPA metagenomics assembly of the PRJEB8939 data set (Metagenomic analyses of Rumen microbiomes reveals...
AGATCTACACTCTTTCCCTACACGACGCTCTTCCGATCTAGCTATGAAAGACTTCCGTTCACTCTGGCAGTACTCGAACAGCTTCCTGTTGGCTGAGGCTAAAGATGGTGTAGGTCATGCTTATTCGTACATTGCCGATATGGACGAGGCAGACTGCTTCGATAAGCCGGGCAATGGTAATGGCAACCCTGAGGAAATCTTCCAGATTCAGTTCATGAACGCCTCTAACTGGAGCATTGGCGGTACTTACGGTAACCCGCGTATGTATTCTAACTATCTGTCATGCTTCTGGGGTCTTCGTAATGGTGCTACCAACGACAATGGTAAGCGCGACAAGACTTATCCGTTCAACCAGGGTTGGGGTCAGGGTACTCCTTCTTGTAACCTCTGGGATGACTGGACAGACGCAGAGAATGTTGGAAGTTATACCGACAAGCGTAAGAAAGCTACTTTGATCGACCTCGAAGGTGAGCTCGAAGCTTATACTTACGAGAAGGATGACTGTGAGGAGTCTGGCTATGCCGTGAAGAAGTATGCCGATGTCAATCTGGATGCCAACCCTGCAGATAATGATTCTTGGTGGAAGCAGGCTCCTGGTTATACCTCCAGCTCACTGGACAATCCGCAGCAGGGTGACCACTTCGAGGACTACTACCTGATGCGTTATGCTGACGTGCTGCTGATGTTGACCGAGCTTACTGGCGACGCTTCTTACATGAATGAGGTTCAGCGTCGTGCTGGTGTTCCTGAGACAGCATACTCTTTGAAGGCTGTTCAGAACGAGCGCCGTTGGGAGTTTGCTCTTGAGGGACTCCGCTTCAACGATATGCGTCGTTGGTCTGGTATTGACTCTGGCGAAAGCTCATACGCTGCTAAGGCTCTGCAGGCCCAGAAGGGTAAGCAGATTACATGCCTTGGCAAGAAGAAAAGCAGGTATATGGATCACATGACCTGTTCTTGGTCTAAGCGTTACAATGCAACCAACGGTTTCTTGCCCAAGCCTCAGTCTCAGATTACGCTGTCGAGTGGTAAGATGAAACAGAATCCCGGGTGGGATGAAAGTACACCTGCAGACGAGTACACATATAAAGTTCTGTATTAATTAAAATAAGCATTCAATATGAAAAAGATATTTTTGGTTTTTGCCGCAGTATGTGCGCTTGTTGCTTGCGATCCTAATAAGGAGGATATCAGCAACGACACTCACATCACTGCTGATCAGCTCAAGTCAATGTTCACTATTTCTGTTGACAAGGCTGCCAGTGGAAAGAACGGTAACGTCATTACCTGTTCTACTTCTGCTCCCGTTAATGCCATGTGGGATATCGGTGGAAAGGAATACATCGGTAACTATGCATGGAAGAAGATGAAGTTAGGTGAGCACAAGGTGATCCTTACTGCTCTTTGCCCCGATGGAACTATTCTGAAGGATAGTGCTATGATTAACTGTGAGGAAATTACCAACGCACTTGAGAAGTTCTGGATTTATGGTGATGTTGCGAATTATCCTGATCAGGTTCCCTTCCAGCCCGCTGCTTGGGATGCAGCAGCCATGCGTTTCAGCTCTACTGAAGGTGCACACCTGCCCACTATTCCCGATGAAGTTTACGATGGTCTGAAGACACTGATCTTTGACGTATCTGATGTTACTCCTGACTTTGACCTGAAGGTCATGAACGGTTGGTGGAGCAACACCTACTATGATCACGTGAAGTGGCAGGATGGTCTGAATGAACTTCAGATTACTGAGACAATGGCAAGAGAGTGCGCAAAAAAATATGTGAACGATGATCCTGCCGGTGGTAAGGACCTCGACCTCATGCTCTACAGCGGCTCTATGACGCTCAAGTCTGTTTACTATGAGGAATAATCATTTCTAATAGGTATAATTCATGAAGAGGGTGTGTCAAGCGGGCACACCCTCTTTGTTTTTGGTTATTAAGTTTTTCAGGAAAAAGTTTGGGGTTTTTGAATATTGTTACTACCTTTGCAGCGAAAAGCAGAGCAATAAATATGAATAAAAAAAATAAGATTAGTAATGCCGTCCTCTATGGAAGCCTGTCGGCTTTCATATTATTTGTCGTATATATATTATACATCAATCAAGAGGTGTTCTATACGGCACATGACCGTTCGGAATATCTCTATGGAGCCCCCTTCTTCCACACGCTGATGCAGAAGCCCTTTGGCTTGATGCAGTACGTGGGGGCCTGGCTTACACAGCTTTTCTATCATCCAGCCTTGGGTACAGGCGTGTTGGTGGTGATATGGATTCTTGTTTTCCTGGTAGGAACCAAGGCGTTCCGGTTAAAGTCCAGCGCCTCCGCGCTGATGCTCTTGCCTGTAGCCTGTCTGCTTACCTCAGTGGTTGATTTGGGCTATTGGGTTTATGTCTCCATCATTAGAGGCTATTGGTTCTCGCAGTCGGTAGGCTATTTGGTGATGCTGTTGCTCTTGTGGGCTGCCCGTCAGACACCCCGCAAATGGCATATTGCTTGGTATCTGTTAGGCTTTTGCCTCTATCCGGTATTAGGGTGGTTTGCCCTGCTTTTCATACTTTGTCTGATGTTGATCGAGAAACCCACCTGGCGCGAGCTGATTGGCGTTGTCCTGCTTCTCTTTACCGCTGCCATCTGGCATGCGCAGTTCTATTCGTATCTGAAGTCCGACGCTGTCATACTGGCAGGCCTGCCCCGCTTCATCACTCCGAGCGATTGTAGCGAGCATCTTTCCATCCCGTTCTGGGTGTTGGGAGGCGTTTCGGTGATGACCGCAGTGCTGGGTTGGTTTTATGGGGCTAATAAGGCCAATAAGTCCAATGAGGCTAATGAGTCCAATGGGGCTGAGCCTAAGCGGCGCTGGGACATGGGGCTTGCTGTTCCTGTGGTGTGTGCTGTGGCTGGCATCATCTTCACCTTGTCGTTTATGTTCCATGATGAGAACTACATTAATGAGATGCGTATGGTGCGCTATGCCGAGAACGACAACTGGAAGGAAGTGCTTGATATAGCAGAAAAGACCAAGAAACCGACGACCACGATGGTATTTCTCAAGAATATTGCCTTGATGAACGAAGGCGGGCAGTTCGAGCGTTCGTTTAAGTTGGGTAATAGTGCTGAAGATATATACAACCCTGATTCTCTCCATGTCTCTCTTTTAGACATTGCCTCACCGTTAGTCTATTACAACTACGGCATGATGAACGAGGCCATCCGACTGAATTTTGAAAATGCCATACAAGCAGGCTTCTCACCTTTCTATCTGAAGGTGCTTTCGCGTTGTGCTTTGGCTGGTGGAGATAAAGAATTGTTGGAACGCTATACCGCTCAGCTACATCACCATCTGTTCTACAACGATTGGCAGCCAGCTCCCGTCTCAGAAAAGATCAAGGCACTGCAAAAGGCCTACCCCGACGAACTCACGGGCGTTGAGAACAGCGATAGCTATGTGGTTAACGCCATCAGCCTCTGGTACGATTCCGACAATAAAGTTGCTTCGGAACAGGCATTGTTCTATGCCATGCTGCGCTGTGACTCCCGCCGCTTCTGGCCGTCGCTTCGTAAGTATGTAAAGCTGCACATGGACGAGGAATTTCCTGTAGAGGCACAAGAGGCTTATATCCTGTTCATGGACAAGGCTCCGGAAGAAAAGCGCATCATGATTCCCGTCGAACAGTCTATATTCGAGCGCTACAAACAGTTCTGGGATGCCCTTGAACAGCAGGTAAAGCCTGGTATGACCATCGATCAGGCTGGCGATATGATGCGCGAAGAATATGGAGATACCTATTGGTGGTATAACATCTTCGGCAAGAAACCTATAAATATAACCGGTAAAATTGGAAATGAAACTCACTCGTAAGTAATCATGAAAAGATATATCCACTCATACACCCTGCTTCTAGTAGCGGCTATATGGCTGCTGTCATCGTGTGCCAATCATCCCGATGTGCCTTCTTCCAGTAAGGAGGCTAAGTGCCTGCCGGCTATCTATCCCGACTATTGCAATGTCACCGTGCCTTACAACATTGCGCCACTCAACTTCATGCTTCCTGCTGACCAGTACGAAGCGTGTGTGGCACGTCTCACTATGCCCGATGGTCAGCAGCAGACCTACGGCAACGGTGTGAAGGTGCAGATTCCAGAGGAAGAATGGCATGACATGCTCAACGCCTCGAAGGGTAAGAGCATCAAGGTGGAAGTTTGGGGACAGAAGGAAGGTGAATGGCTGTCGTTCAATCCGTTTGAAATACGTGTGGCCGAGGAGCCTATTGACGAATATGTGTCGTACCGCCTTATCGAGCCGTCGTATGTTGCATGGACATTCATGGAGATTGCCCAGCGCAACCTCACCTCGTTCGAAGAGACGCAGGTCTTCAACAATGAGATTACCATGAACGACAGGCCCAAAGGCCAGTGCATCAACTGCCACAGCTACCAGAACTACAAGACTGACAACATGCTCTTCCACGTGCGTCTGGCCAACAGCGGTACCGTCATTGTGAACGATGGCAAGGTATCGAGGGTCAACCTGAAGCGCGACTATACCATTTCTTCGGGTGTCTATCCGTCATGGCACCCTAAAGCCAAACTCGTTGCCTTCTCCACAAACCTGACGCGACAGGGATTCCATACGCTAAATCCCAACAGACTTGAGGTTTACGATCTGGCCAGCGACCTGATTCTCTACGATGTGGAAACTGATTCGGTGCAGGTTGTCAGCAACGATTCCACGCTGTTGGAGGTGTATCCTACCTGGTCGCCCGATGGCAATTATCTCTATTACTGCAAGTCTGTTCCACTTCCCGAAGAGATGCACGACAAGGATATCAGAACCACGTATCCGAAAGTGCAATACAACCTCTATCGTCGTTCGTTCGATCTGACCACACATGGCTTCGGCGAGGAGGAATTGGTGTTTGATGCAGCATCGTTAGACAAGAGTGCTACCTTGCCCCGCGTCAGTCCCGACGGCCGTTACCTGTTGTTTGCCTTGGGTCAGTATGGTTGTTTCCATATCAGACACAATGATGCAGACATCGTTTGTATGCCGCTTGGTCAGGGGGCAGGCTCTCCTGATCAGTTCCTCGACCTGACCACCTTGAACAGCGAAGGACGTCCGGACAGCTACCCGAGCTGGTCGAGCAACGGGCATTGGATTATGGTGGCCAGTCGTCGTGACGATGGGAACTATTGCCGTGTCTATTTCTCTTATTTCAACAACGGAAAAGTAGAAAAGGCCTTTATGATGCCGCAGGAAGACCCGGAATTTAATGTGTTCCTCTTGAAGAGCTACAACCGTCCGGAGTTTATGGTGGAACCCGTCCGCATCAGCGTCGAAGAGTTCAGCCAGGTATTTGACAAGTGATGATCTTGTCAGGATATTTATTATCAAGAATTTGAGAATTAGAGAATCATATACAATGAGAGATGCTGCTAAAGAAACGTTGAATAAAGGGAAAGACCATCCATTCTCTCATTCTCTAATTCTTGATATATCATGTACGTTGCTTTTCGGTGTAGCGGTTCTTCTGTTCTTCGGACTGGCCTATCCGCATCATCTGCATTATCAGGAGCAGTACCAGCTCTTCCTCTTCGACACCACCTATGTGTGGGAAATTGTGAAGCAGCCCGGTGGCGTAGCCGACCTGTTAGGCCGCTTCTGTACACAGTTCTTCCTTTATGCTTGGGTGGGCGCTTTGATTATTGCGCTGCTGCTCACGGCGGTGCAGCTTTTGGTGCTCCGGCTCTTCACTCTTCACTCTTCACTCAACTCTCAACACTCAACTCTTAACACTCAACTCTCATGCGGCCTAAGCTTTGTACCCTCGTTCCTGCTCTGGATCTTCCTGCTCGACGAGAATGCACTGCTGTGTGGTGTCTGGGCTGTTTTGCTCACACTGCTCGTTGCGTGGGCTATAGTCAAGTTGACAAGCGGTCGGATGCGATACGTTCTGCTCATTGTCGCTATTCCCATCCTTTATTGGATTTCGGGGCCTGTATGCTTCCCGATACCTATCGACGGTCTGTGGCATGGCATCCATTATTATCGCTACCCGACGGTATTCCCATGGTTGCTTTGGGGGGCAGCCTTGTCGGTGTTCGTGCTTGTAATAATTGGACAGACCCTCCTCCGACCCCTCCCTGTGAGGGAGGGGAGTAATTACTCCAGCTCGAAGGCCGACGCAAAGGTATCTACTCCCCTCCTTCACAGGGAGGGGGTGGGGGTGGGTCTTCTTTTCCTTGTTGCTGCCGTTATGGGCTTCCTCGTTTGGAAAAATACCAATATGAAGGCCGAGAAGGTGATGCAATATGACTTCATGGCCCGCCATCAGCAGTGGAACCGCATTCTGGAGACTATCAATGCTGAGAAACCCAACAACCAAATTGGCGTGACGGTGCAGAATCTTGCCTTGGCAATGCATGGCGTACTCTTGGACCACCTGTTCGATTATCACCAAAACGGTATTGCGGGCCTGCTGCCCGATGTAAAGGAAGATGCCACCAGTCCTTTGCCTACTGCCGAGGCTTTCTATCAGTTGGGGATGATCAATGTCGCCCAGCGAACGGTCTTCGAGGCTCAGGAGGCCATTCTTGACTTCCAGAAGAGTGGAAGATGCTACAAACGACTGGCACAGACCAACCTCATCAACGGCAACTATGAAGTGGCCCGCAAATATCTTATGGCCTTGCGAAAGACCCTCTTCTATAGTGAATGGGCCAATGAAACCCTACCGCTGTTGGGGAATGAAGAGGCGATAGCCAAGCATCCCGAATACGGACGCCTGCGTCAGTTTGCCTACAAGGATGACTTGACCTCCAGTCAAACCTCCTCACGCTCGGCCATTTCAAGCGAGCTTGATGACTCTCGTTTAACCGGAGATTTCTATTTCAGTGACCATGTGACCCCTGAGATGCTTGAAAGCCTCTACTTCAGCAATACGGAGAATCAGCTTGCCTATCAATATCTGTTGGCCTACTATATGCTGACGGGTGACCGTGAAAGCTTTAATAACTTCATTTCCAAGAAGCGATGAAAAGGAATATTGTTATAATGGGCCTGATGAGCCTGATAAGCCTCATGGGTTTGACAGGCTGCGACGAGACCGTCAGTGATGCCAAGCAGGAGACGGTCTTGCCTCAGATTTATCCCGACTACCTCGGAGTCACCATACCCGTGAACATTGCTCCACTCTGCTTTTGCATGGATGATGAGGCGGCATTGCGTGTTGATGCCGTCATAACGGACCGCCACGGAAACATCCTGCATAGTCAGGGTAAAGAATCTGTCGATTTTGACCTTGACGACTGGCATGTGCTGCTCGATCAGAACCGTGGTGACTCGCTCAATGTTACCGTTTCGGCCAAGTATGACGATGGCTGGCATACCTATCGTCCCTTCTCCATCTACGTCAGCCCTGATAGCATCGACTACGGTATTTGCTACCGTTTGATAGAGCCTGGCTACGAGGTGTGGAGCAAGATGGGCATCTATGAACGCGACCTCTCCTCGTTCGATGAGCGTGCGCTGATTGAGAACACCCAGTTCGAGGGTTGCGTCAACTGCCATAGCTTCAACCGCGGCAACCCTGCTGACATGAATCTTCATATCCGTGGTCCCCATGGTGCCACATTGCTGCGTCATGACGATAGTCCCTTCGTTGCTTACAACACGAAGACAGACCAGACCCTCGGCCTCTGTGTCTATCCCTACTGGCATCCTTCGGGCCGCTATATTGCCTATTCCACCAATACCACGAGACAGCTCTTCCACAGTGCAGACCGCAACCGCATTGAGGTATTTGATGAAGCCTCTGACCTTCAGGTCTATGATGTCGAGAAAAACGAGCTCCTGCTTTCGCCGCTTGTCAAGCAAGACTCTATCTTTGAGACTTTTCCCGTCTTCTCTGCCGACGGTCGTTCGCTCTATTTCTGCGCAGCCCGCGCCCTTCCTGATGCCAGTCATCAACTCGACTCCATCCACTATAACCTTTGCCGCATTGATTTTGACCCTGCAACGGGAAGTTACGGCAGCCATATAGAAACCATTGTCGATGCTGCAGCTCAGCACAAGTCGATATCCTTCCCCCGTCCTTCCTACGACGGACGTTTCCTTTGCTATACGCTCTCCGACTACGGACAGTTCAGCATCTGGCATCATGAGGCTGACCTCTATCTGCTGGACCTCACTACGGGAGAGAGCCGTCCCATGGAGGGGGCAAACTCGGATGATACGGAGTCATTCCATAACTGGAGCACCAACTCGCGTTGGCTCGTGCTTAGTTCCCGTCGTGATGACGGTCTCTTTACGCGGCCCTATTTCTGTCATGTCGATGCCGAGGGACGTGTCAGCAAAGCCTTTATGCTGCCACAGCGGAATCCGCGCCGTTTCTATCGCGAGCGTTTCATGTCCTTCAATGTTCCCGAGTTCATCATTGGCCCCACCTACTTCGACGGTCGTCAGGCCAGTCGCATCATCAATGATGAATCACGTAAGAACTTTGGCGTGCGCCAGTAAATTTTGATTCGATTTTTTTTCTCTTTTTGGCTGTTTTCTCAAAAAAAATGCGTAAATTTGCAGCATAATATAACTAAAAATCAATATAATAATGAAGAAAACAATGATTTTGGCTTTACTCTGCCTTGGTAGCATGGCAGTTCAAGCCCAACAGAACCTGAATTGGGGACAAGGCCCACAGGTGGCTTACCCTGTTATGAATGCTGACAAAACCGTGACTTTCAACCTGATTGCTCCGGATGCTCAGAAAGTGCAGATTACTGGCGACTTCCTGCCACCGAATAAGATCGAGTACGGTGGTAATACCTACGATACTCCGGGTGTGGCAGACCTCGTCAAGAATAACGATGGCGTATGGAGTTTTACGTCAGAGCCTCTGAAGCCAGAGCTTTACACCTATAACATGATTGTTGACGGTGTGAAGATTATCGACCCGCTGAATGTCTATAACATCCGTGACATCAACAACTTGTTCAGTGTGTTACTCGTGGATGGGGACGCCCGCACCAATCTTTACAAGGTGAACAAGGTTCCTCACGGCACCGTCAGCAAGGTGTGGTATGAGAGTCCTACGGCAGGCATTACCCGTCGCCTGACGGTCTATACTCCTTCCGGCTACGAGACCAGCGGTAAGCAATACCCCGTGTTCTACCTGTTGCATGGCATTGGTGGCGATGAGAATGCCTGGAGCGAGCTCGGACGTGCGGCACAAATCATGGATAACCTCATTGCTGAGGGCAAGGCTGAGCCGATGATTCTGGTGATGACCAACGGCAATATCTCGCAGGAAGCATGCCCGGGAGAGACCTCGGAAGGCTTCAAGGTGCCCACGATGATGCTTCCCAAGACGATGGAAGGCTCCTTTGAGACCGCTTTCCCCGATGTCGTTAACTTTATAGAGAAGACTTACCGTGTGAAGAAAGACAAGGCACATCGTGCCATCGCAGGTTTGTCGATGGGCGGTTTCCATAGCCTCTTTATCAGCATCAACAATCCCGACTTGTTCGACTATGTTGGCTTGTTCTCTGCTGCTGTCGATAAGCAGCAGGCAGCCCCCGATGGCTTCCCTAACATCTACGCTGACCGTAATGCGAAAATCGATCTTCTATTCAGCAAGAAACCCAAGCTTTTCTGGATTGGTATTGGTAAAACCGACTTCCTTATCCAGAACAACAATGACTTGCGGGCTTATCTCGACGCTAAGCACCACAAATACACCTATCTGGAAACCGATGGTGGTCACATCTGGCGCAACTGGCGCATCTACCTGACAGAATTTACACCGTTGCTATTTAAATAATTAGGAATTAGTAATTATGAATACATTATCAGACAAAAAAGTTGCAGTAAAGGGACGATTGGTACTCACCACCGCCTTCTCTTTACTCATTCCACTTGCCTCTTTCCTTTTTATGGGCTGCGCCACATCCGATAAACAGGCTCCAAAGAACACCATTAATCAGGAAGAGGTGATGGCCAAGATGACCCTTGAAGAAAAGGCACACTTCGTCATCGGAACAGGCATGGCCGGTTTCTCTGGCGATGATGCTGTAATCGGCGCTACCCGTAGTCTGGTACCCGGTGCTGCCGGTACTACTTACCCTCTCGACTCCTTGGGCATCCCTGCTATCGTATTGGCCGACGGTCCTGCCGGACTACGTATTGACGCGAAGCGCGATGGGGACTCAGCGACATACTACTGCACTCACTTCCCCATCGGCACACTGCTGGCCTCGACCTGGAACACTCAGCTCATAGAAGAGGTTGGTCAGGCTATCGGTGAAGAGGTGAAGGAATATGGTGCCGACGTACTGTTGGCCCCTGCCCTTAACATCATGCGTAACCCCCTCTGCGGTCGAAACTTCGAATACTATAGTGAGGATCCCGTCGTTGCCGGTAAGACCGCTGCCGCCTATATCATTGGTGTGCAGAAGAACGACGTGGGTACCAGCATCAAGCACTTCGCCGCGAACAACCAGGAGACCAACCGCATGAACAACGATGCCCATATCTCCCAGCGTGCCCTCCGTGAGATTTATCTCAAGGGTTTTGAAATTGCCATCAAGGAGAGTAAGCCTTGGACGGTGATGACCTCCTATAACTATATCAATGGTATCTACACCTCCGAGAGCAAGGACCTTGTGCAGACCATCCTCCGCGACGAATGGGGCTACGAAGGAACCGTGATGACCGACTGGTTTGGTGGTAAGGACGGTGCCAAGCAGATGTGGG
>ERZ809504.139-NODE-139-length-10728-cov-4.777851_pt1 | contig 10728 bp, 7 predicted proteins | sample MGYA00521273_ERZ809504 | MGnify/ENA primary metagenome ERZ809504 (study PRJEB31581, sample SAMEA3312979) | metagenome | study: EMG produced TPA metagenomics assembly of the PRJEB8939 data set (Metagenomic analyses of Rumen microbiomes reveals...
GCAATCCGCTCGCAGGTCCTTCTGTACTCGGTATCAGCAATGGTTCGGCCCTGGGTGTGGCCTTCGTCGTGCTGCTCTCAGGCAGACTGGGTGGGGTGGCGCTCTCGCGACTGGGTTATCTGGGTGATGCCGCCATGTCAGTAGCCGCCATCGTGGGTGCGCTGGCAGTGATGATGCTCATCGTGTGGATCTCGCAGAAGGTGCGTGGAAATGTCACCTTATTAATAATAGGTGTAATGATCGGCTATTTGGCGACTGCCATCATCGGCGTACTGAAGTTCCTCTCGCCAGAAGAGGATGTGAAGGCCTTCGTCGTGTGGGGACTTGGTTCGTTCTCACGTGTCTCAGGTGACGAGATGGTGCTGTTTGTCGTGCTCATGGCCATCCTGTTGCCACTGAGCTTCCTGCTGGTGAAACCAATGAACCTGTTGCTGCTGGGTGAACGTTATGCAGCTAATCTGGGTCTGAATATCCGCAAGGCCCGTCTGTTGGTTATTCTCTGCTCAGGTGTACTCGTGGCCATCGTCACGGCTTATTGCGGTCCTATCATGTTTATCGGCCTCGCCGTACCACATTTGGCCCGTGCCCTCTTCCGTACCTCTGATCACCGTATGCTCATACCTGCCACCATGCTATGTGGAGCTGCCCTCGCCCTCGTGTGCAACCTTATCGCGCGCATGCCAGGCTTCGAGGGAGCACTCCCCGTGAACAGTGTTACTGCCCTTGTGGGTGCCCCCGTCATCGCCGCCGTGCTTTTCCGCCGCAGGAAGGACGATGCCAGTGAATAATTTTCCTTATTTCCTGTCCTTAATCACAAACACGCAGACGGAAGCAATCAGGAAGCTGACGCCAGCCACTACCATCATGGTTGACTGATGGTGACCTACTATCGAGAGGATGGTACCACCACAGAGTGCAGCAATAATCTGTGGGATGCAGATGGTGCCGTTGAACAGTCCCAGATAAGCTCCCATGTGACCGTAGCCCTGCAGTGCATTGGTGACGAAGGTAAATGGCATCGCCAACATAGCAGCCCACGCACAGCCAATCATGAGGAAGGGAACGAACTGCAGATACTGGTCGTGGATATAAGGAACCATGCAGAAACCAATGGCTCCGATAATCAGACTGACAGAATAGGCCAGCTTCGTGTTCTTGAAATGCGGCAGCAGGGCAGCCCATACAACGGAGCCCACAGCCTGGACAGCAAAGAGGATGCCCGTCCAGTTGCCTGCCTCCTGGAAGGCCTAGCTCGAGGCATCAGTGGTATTCCACACCACCTCAGCGATCGCGCCCGTCGTGTAGTTCCACATATAGAGCATCGCAGCCCATGAGAAGAACTGTACCAGTCCGACTTTCCAGAAGGTTGACGGTGCATTCTTCAACAAGGTAATCCAGTTGGCACTCTCCTCCTTCTCCTCTGATACAGGGTTGTACTCTGCATAGTCCTTCGGATTCCACTCCTTGACCTTCATCGTGGTATAGATGACGCAGAGGATCAGGATGGCGGCTCCGATATAGAACGACCAGATGACAGAATCGGGTACGACACCTTTCTCAGCCACATTACTGATGCCGATAAACGTGAAGACAAAGGGGAACACATAGCCCATGACGCTGCCCGCATTGCAGAGGAACGACTGGATGGAGTAGGCCTTAGCCTTCTGCTTCTCGTTCACCATGTCGCCCACCAGCATCTTAAACGGCTGCATGGCCATGTTGATGCTCGTATCGAGGAACATCAGTGCAATCAGTCCGAAGACCATGGCGGCACTGATGGTCAGTCCAAGGGAACCAGAGTTGGGCAGCAGACACATGACCAGAACAGCCACAGCCGCGCCTATAAATAAATAAGGTATACGACGTCCGAAGCGTGTCCATGTCTTATCGCTCAGTGTTCCGACAATCGGTTGCACAAGGATACCCATCAGTGGTGGAAGAATCCAGAAGTAACTCAGGTTGTGAGGGTCAGCGCCCAACGTCGCAAAGATACGTGAAATGTTGGCACTCTGCAGAGCGTAAGCAATCTGCACACCAAAGAATCCGAAGCTCAGATTCCACAAGTTCCAAAAGGAGAGATCAGGTTTTTGTTTCATAATTATGACTTTTCATTTTCACTTTTCACTACTTGGAGGTTCCTCGTATGACAAGGCGGGTGCGCACGATGCGCTTCTCAACCTTTTCAAGTGGGATAAGTCCTTCCACCTTATCCATCAGGATCTGGGCTGCCTCCTCGCCCACCCTGTGACCACGCTGTTCCACCGTTGTCAACATGGGATCGCAGGCTACGGCACGCTGTCCGTTAGTAAAGCCGCAGATCGAGATATCATCAGGCACAGAGAATCCTGCATGCTTGACGGTATAGAGAATGCCGATGGCCGTATCATCGTTGACGGCAAAGAAACCGTCAGGTCTGTTTTCCATTGCCAGGATATCAGGCGTCAGCACTTCAGCATCAGCACGATTGTCGCAAACACGGATGATGGACTCGTCGACCGCCAGTCCGTGTTTCAGCAAGGCGTCCTTATAACCATTGAAACGGTTCTTGGAAATCTCGAGCTGCATAGGTGAGCCATAGAAAGCGATATGCTTACAGCCTGTCTCGATCAGATGAGAGACCGCATTATAGGCACCCATATAATCATCGACAACCACACGGCTGGCATTCACACCCGTACAGATTCGATCATAGAACACCAAGGGGATACCTGCATCGAGCAGTCTCTGATAATGGTCGTAGTTTTTCGTATCCTTTGCCTGTGAGACGATGACACCGCAAACCTTGTAACGATGGAAATTCTCACAGATACTGACCTCACGCTCATATTTCTCACCACTGAGGGCCACCATGATGTTAAAACCCCTTGCAGCAGCGGCCTCTTCAATACCCGTCAGGATAGAAGAAAAATAATAATGTGTGAACTCAGGCACGATGACACCTATCATCCTCGACGGCATCACACGGTTATGACGCAGGGCTGCTCCTATGAAATTGGGATAGAAATTGTGTTCACGGGCATACTGCTGGATGGCCTTACGTCGCTCCTCGCTGATACGGGGCGAATCCTTCAGGGCTCGCGAGACGGTTGCAACAGAGATTCCGAACTCCTTTGCAATGTCCTTCATCGTCATTGGGGCTTTCTCGTCCATTCAGTTTTAATTATTCACGATGCAAAGATACTAAAAAAAACTAATATCAAACATTTTCTTTAACTTTTAATATAAATACGCGTGCATGCAAACGTTTGCATGAAGCTTTTGATAGTTTTTTAGCAAAAAAAAATACAATTTATTGAAAAGAAATTTATCTTTGCACCATAGAACTCTGAGCCTAAGAAGTTTAAACGATATAACAATAACAAATTAACTCTAATTAAAGTAATGATGAAGCAGGTAAACATTCAATTTCCGCTTAGGATGCTTGGCCTTATATTCGGGCTGCTCTTATCGGTAAGTGCCTTTGCTCAGATTGATGTCAAAGGACATGTGGAAGATGCTACAGGCGAACCCATTATCGGCGCAACAGTTCGCGTTGACGGTACACAGACCGCAACAGTGACTGATTTCGACGGTAATTTCGTCTTGAAAGCAAATCAGGGTGCAAACATCACCATCACCTATATCGGCTATCAGCCGCAGACGGTGACGGCAGCGCCTACTTTGGAAATCGTACTGCAGGATGACGCCGCCGTGCTCAACGAAGTGGTAGTCATCGGTTATGGTGCAGTGAAGAAAAGCGACTTAACGGGATCTGTCACGGCTCTGAAGCCAGACACGAAGAATAAAGGTCTCGTGGTAAATGCTCAGGACATGATGCAGGGTAAGATCGCCGGTGTGAACGTGACGAGCGATGGCGGTACCCCTGGTGGTGGTTCTACCATCCGTATTCGTGGTGGTTCATCACTGAACGCCTCTAACAGCCCACTGATCGTGATCGACGGTGTGCCTATGGACAACAACGGTGTGAAAGGTCTTGCCAACCCCCTCTCGATGGTTAACCCGCAGGATATCGAGTCGTTTAACGTACTGAAGGATGAATCTGCAACTGCCATCTATGGTAGCCGTGGTTCTAACGGTGTTATCATCATCACCACGAAGAAGGGCCGTAAGGGTTCTGCACCTCAGGTGTCTTACTCAGGAAGCGTGACGATGAGTAAGAAGAAGAAGCTGATCGAAGTGATGGACGGTGACCAGTATCGCGCTTTCGCCACACAGCTTTACAGGGGTAATGCCCGTGAAGAGGCTGCTATGGCTGCCTTAGGCGATGCCAATACCGACTGGCAGAATGAAATCTACCGCACTGCCTGGAGCCACGATCACAACGTGACGTTGGCAGGTGCCGCAGGCGTTCTCCCTTATCGTTTCTCTCTTGGTTATACGGATCAGCAGGGTATCCTGAAGACTTCCGACTTCAAACGTTATACCGCTGCTATCAACCTGAACCCCTCACTGCTTGACGATCATCTGGTATTGAACCTCAATGCCAAGGGCATGTGGGCTAAGACACAATATGCCAATACGGGTGCCATCGGTGCTGCACTGGCATACGATCCTACAAAGCCTATCTACGACACCACATCGGCTGACGCCGCTAACTTCGGTGGCTATACGGAGTGGAAGGTTCCTGGAGAGTCACTGAACGACCCCTCATGGCCGAACACCTACAACCGTAATGCAACAGCAAACCCCGTGGCATTGCTCAACCTGAATGATGACCGTGCCATCAGCCGTTCGTTCATCGGCAATGCTGATATCGACTATAAGATCCATGGTTTCGAGGATCTGCGCCTCCACCTGACTTTGGGTGCCGACATCTCTGAAGGCAAGCAGTGGACTGACGTTGAGAGCTCATCTCCTGCAGCCATCTATTATGGCTCACACGGATGGGACAAGATCACCAAGCGCAACCTGACACTCTCAACCTATGCCCAGTACTATAAGGATTTCGCCAAGGTTCACCACTTCGATATCATGGCTGGTTATGAGTGGCAGCACTTCTGGCGCAAGCAGCAGAACAGTTATTGGGGTGGCTATCCCAAGACAAACCTTGAAAATCCTGGCAAGTATCATGACTGGTCGATCTATAATTACAAGACAGAGAACTACCTTGTATCGTTCTTCGGACGTTTGAACTATATCCTCATGGACCGTTACTATCTGACGGCTACCCTCCGCGACGATGGTTCTTCACGTTTCAAGGATCACTGGTCACTCTTCCCCTCAGCAGCTTTGGCTTATAAGATGAGCGAAGAGAAGTTCCTCAAGAACGTCGGCTGGCTCTCAGACCTGAAACTGCGTCTGAGCTATGGTAAGACAGGTCAGCAGGATGGTATCGGCGACTACAATTATTTCGCCATCTATAGTATGAACACTGGTGTTGGTAGCTACTACGACGTGGCTGGTAATGGTACATTGGCACGTCCTGTGGCTTATGATCCAGAGCTGAAGTGGGAGACGACCGATACCTATAACGTAGGTTTCGATTTTGGTGCTTGGAACCAGCGTTTCACCATAGGTGTGGATGTTTACTATCGTAAGACCACCGATCTGCTCAACGAGTCGGATATGGCTGCTGGTACCAACTTCAAGAACCGCGTCATGACAAACATCGGTTCGATGGAGAACAAGGGTGTTGAGGTTACTATCGGCCTGAAGCCCATCCAGACAGAAGACTGGTACTGGACCCTCGACTACAACTTCACCTATAACAAGAATGAAATCACTGAGCTGACAGGTGACGGACAGCCAGTTGCCACTGGTGGTATCGGTGGTGGTACTGGTGTTTACGCACAGGCTCACGCTGTAGGCCATCCTGCCAACTCCTACTATGTATATCAGCAGGTTTACGACCAGGCTGGCAAGCCCATCGAGGGACTGGTAGTCGATCGTAACGGCGATGGTGTCATCACAGAGTCAGACAAGTACTTCTACAAGAGCCCGATGGCTCCTGTGACAATGGGTCTGAGCTCACGCCTGGAGTACAAGACATGGGACTTCGGCTTCACGCTTCGTGCCAGCATCGGCAACTATGTATTCAACAACCTGATGTCAGGTAATGTCAACATGAGTGCTGCAGAGCTTTACTCTGGTGGTAACAACTTCTACGGCAACCGTCCTGTTGCTGCACTTGACTATAACTGGCAGACCTATGATCTGGAGGCCAAGCTTTCTGATCACTGGGTACAGAATGGTTCGTTCCTGAAGTGCGATAACATCACACTGGGTTACAGCTTCGACAAACTCTTCAAGGGTGGCAACTACAAGGGAATTGCAGGTCGTATCTACGCTACTGCTTCCAATGTATTCTGCATCACCAAGTATAAGGGTATCGATCCAGAAGTGTTCGGCGGTATTGACAACAATCTCTATCCCCGTCCTATCTCATTCATCCTCGGTTTGAATCTGAACTTCTAAATAATAAAACAAGGTAAAATGAAAACATATATCAAAAATATCATTCCGGCAGCTGCCCTCTTCCTGGCAGTAGGACTGGATTCCTGCACGAAGGACCTGGATGTAACGCCAATCGATCCGAACCTGGAAACAAATATCCAGCCTGAGGCACTTTTCAACAAGTGCTATGCCAATATTGCCGTTGCAGGTAATGGCGGTGCTAATGGTGACTGCGACGTCGACGGTATCGACGGTGGTACATCAGGATTCGTACGCCAGATGTGGAATGCCAATGAGCTCACCACTGACGAGTCAATCTGTGGATGGGGTGACGAAGGTATTGCAAACTTCTGCTACAACACCTACGATGCATCTCACCCGATGCTCCGTGGCTACTACTATCGCCTCTATACAGGTATCTCTTTCTGCAATCAGTATCTGCAGGAGTTTGGTGACAAGGACGCAACCATGACGGCTGAGGTTCGCTTCATCCGTGCTTTTGACTACTTCCTGTTGATGGATGGTTGGGGCAATGTGCCCTTCGTCACAGGTATTACCTCTGATAAACCAGAGCAGTACTCTCGCTCAGAAATGTTCAACTTTGTTGAAAGTGAGCTTCTCGAGATCGAGCCTCAGTTGAGCGCTGCCATTGCCAAGAAATCATCTGATCCTAACTATGGCCGTGTTGACAAAGCTGCAGCTTGGATGTTGCTGGCTCGTCTCTATCTGAATTCAGAGGTTTACACTGGTACTGCCCGTTATGATAAGGCTGCCCAGTATGCTGAGCAGGTCATGAACTCAAGTTACAAGCTGAACATGACTGGCACAGACTCTTGGAGCGCTTACCAGATGCTGTTTATGGCTGACAATGGTGAGACATCTGCCGCCTACGAGGCTATCTTCCCCATTCTGCAGGATGGTGTTCGTACGACCTCTTGGGGTACTTCCCTCTTCCTGATTGCTTCTACACACGATGCTGATATGACCGACTCCAACGGTACTACAGAGACTTGGGGTGGTAACCGTGCACGTCCTGAACTGATTGCCAAGTGGTTCCCCAAGGGAAATGCTCCTGAGGCAGGACCAAAGGACTTTGCGAAGGCTGCTGGTGACGACCGTGCCATCATCGACTCTCGTGGACGTACTATTAACAATGAGGATGTCAGTGCCTTTAAGAATGGCTTTGCTGTGGCTAAGTTCAATAACTTTACCTCTACAGGTGCCTCTACCAGCAGTGCACAGTTCCCCGATGCCGACTTCTTCATGCTCCGTGTAGCTGAAGCTTATCTGACATACGCTGAGGCTCAGGCTCGTCTTGGAGGTGGCGTTGCTCAGAGTACAGCTGCAGCAGCCATCAATCAGCTCCGTCTCCGTGCCAATGCTACAACGAAGGACAGCTATACCCTCGACGAGATTTGCGACGAGTGGTGCCGTGAGTTCTACTATGAGGGTCGTCGCCGTATGGACCTCATCCGCTTCGGCAAGTTCGGAGGCAGTACTGACTACACCTGGCAGTGGAAGGGTGGTTCTTATGCAGGCCGCAACTTCGAGTCTTACAAGAATCTCTTCGCCATTCCAAGTACTGATCTGAATGCTAACCCCAATCTGACTCAGAATCCTGGCTATGCCAACTAAGGGAATGGAAGTAAGGTAAAAAAGTATAAAAGTAAAAAAGTATACGAAAATGAAGAATATATTGAAATCAACATTGCTGCTAATGTGTAGCGTGGGGCTGTTCGCTGCTTGTTCCGACGACAATGACTCCAACCCGACGCTGAAGCAACCATCGACGTTTGTGCTCAACGAACCCGGATATGCCGCACAGGCCATTAACCTGGCGAACTCCACAGAGCTGCCTTTCACCTGGTCACAGCCCGACTATGGTTTCCCTGTTGAGGCCAGCTATGACCTCCAGGTGTCAATCTCTGGTAACTTCACGGTTTCTACCGATGAGGCTAATGCCGATGAGAGCGGAATGACCATCCCCGACTATGCTGTCATCGCTTCAGGCCTCGTGGGAGGCAAGGGTGCTATGGACGCTACTTCACTTGATCGCAACCTTGTACAGATCGCAGGCTGGCAGGAGGGTAACGTACCTGCCTCACAATCCATCTATGTACGTGCCGCAGCTTCTATAGCTGGTGCTTCTACCATTTACTCTAATGTAGTAAACGTGACGGTTAATCCTTACTTCATCCTGTTGTCCGACGCAGCTCCTGAGCTTTGGTATCTCGTAGGAGAGTGCATTGGTGACGGTTCTTGGAACAACTCTGAAGCAGGTATTGGTACCGCTATCTTCCCACTGTTGACCATTGGTGGCGAGACTTACGACAAGGTAACTGGCAAGGGTGTGATCAGCTACACTGGCTTCTTCCCAGGCGGCAAGGGCTTCAAGCTCATTAAGATTCCAGGAAAGTGGGATGATCAGTGGGGTGCAGGCGATGCAGGCTACGTCATGAACGACGGCGGTTCTGGTAACATCACCGTAGCATCTGACGGTTACTACACCGTAAAACTCGATACGAAGAACTATGTGCTCACCATTGAGCCTTACGATGGTGCTCCACGCGCATTTACCTCTATGGGTATGCCTGGTGGTTACAACGATTGGGATGTCAATGCTAACCTCATGACTGGCTTCGACACCTATGGTGGTGAGAACCATGCATGGACAGCTACCTTCCAGGCTGGTGCCGATGGCGAAATGAAGTTTGCTGCCGACGGAGCTTGGGACTTCAACTGGGGTGCTGCCGACTTCCCCTATGGACAAGGTACTCAGAACGGCCCCAACATTCCTTACAAGGCTGGCTCTTACAAGGTATTCCTGAATGATATCACAGGTCAGTTCATGTTTATTGAAAACTAAAACATCTTTGCATTATGAAGAAGATATTATCCATAATGAGTATGGCTCTGCTGATGGCAGGTTGTACTGACGATTATAAAGATTGGGCACAGCCCTTCCAGAATGGTCCTGAGGAGCCCGTGAGCGCCAGCATCAGCGTATCGCCTGCTGCAGCCATCGACTTCGCTACGATTACCGATGAGACTGTGAAGCTGTTCAATGCCTCCGTTTCTAATCCTGAGGGAGCAGATGCGAAGTACACTGCCGTCATCACCAACGAAGATGGCAGCAAAGAGCAAGCTATCACTATCGATGAGAACTGCTATGCTAAAACCAGTGAGGTTGAGAGTGCAGTTAACTTCCTCTGGGGCCGCCGCCCTGTGGCACGCACAATCCCCCTCAAGGTGACAGCCTATGTCAATGTCAATGGTGTTGCTATAACTGCAACAGGCAACACCACACTGACAGCTACGCCTAACGCACCTGTCATTGAGGATGCTTACTACATCACAGGTACTGTAAACGGCTGGGACAATACCAATACGGATTATGAGCTCAGCAATGGTGGAGACGATCCTTACGAGAACTCTATCTTCACTGTCATGATTCCTGGTGACAAGGTAACTGCTGACATCGAGTTCAAGGTAACACCTAAGTCTGGCCTTGGTGGTGACTGGAGCAAGTGTCTCACAGCTTCTGACAAGGAAGGCGCCTTCGCAACCAACAATGCTGGTGGTAATCTGAAGGTTGCTTACGTCAAGGGAGCTAAGTTCTATCGCATCCAGTTCGACATGATGAACCAGACATGGAGTGGTGCAGGCCTCAGCTTTGGCGACTACTTCTATGAGATTGGCAACGAGAGTGGTTGGGGTACCTCACACGCCCTCGTGGGTCCTGACAATGATGGTAAGTACAAGGGCTATTATTATCTGAATGGTGAGTTCAAGTTCAAGCCCAATGCCGACGACTGGGACAATGACCTTGAGTATGTCAGTGGGACTACCACCAGTGGAACCTTGACAGATGCAGGTGGTCCTAACTGTCCTGATCCAGGCGAAGGCTTCTATGAGATCTTCCTCGACGCAGGAGCGCTCAACTACAAGCTTACCAAGATTGAAAGCGTCAGCATCATTGGTGGCTTCAATGATTGGAGTGGTGATGTCGAGATGACTTACAATGCTGAGGCTGGCTGCTGGGAGGTAACCACCGACGAGGTATCTGGCGAGTACAAGTTCCGTGCAAACCATGGCTGGGATATTAACTGGGGTGGTAATGTCAAGGGGCTGACACAGGATGGTTCAAACCTCTCTATCGATGCTGGCACCCACACCTTCAAGCTCTACCTCTCTTACAATGGTGCTCACAAGCTGACTATCGAGTAAGCGGGCAAACGGTTGCACAATGTAACCCACAGAAAGAGAGTCGCTTGGGAATCATCCAAGCGGCTTTTTTCGTATCTTTGCACCAGCATTTGAAACTCATAAGACAAC
>ERZ809504.140-NODE-140-length-10711-cov-6.285191_pt1 | contig 10711 bp, 7 predicted proteins | sample MGYA00521273_ERZ809504 | MGnify/ENA primary metagenome ERZ809504 (study PRJEB31581, sample SAMEA3312979) | metagenome | study: EMG produced TPA metagenomics assembly of the PRJEB8939 data set (Metagenomic analyses of Rumen microbiomes reveals...
TCTTTTGCCATTTGTTTAGTCAATTAAAATTAATAATTTTCGATATTTCGATATTTCGATATTTCGTTATTTCGGGATTTCGGAATTCCGTGATTCCGGGATTTAATAGAGGAACCCCAACAACCATAACGGGATTTGATTGTCTTTCCCTATCTCCGTGTTATAACGGGCATAGATGGTGTCGGGTGCGTACCTTATTTTAAAATGAATATTCGCATCACAGATGCGGAACTTGATTTTCTCGTCTACGACATAGATAGAGTCACGGGCTCCTTGGTTGACCTTGTGGTCTTTCCACAGGGAGTTGACGAAGAATGTCTCCATGGCGTTCTGCTTCTCCACATGAATGGGGTAGATGGCATAGAGCAGGTTGGAGTTGTGAAGCATCACTTTCGCGGGCTTCTTGGGGAAGTCCTGTCCAACGGGGTAAATCATGTTAAGCAGACGGGCATCCGTCAGGTACTTGATATAGTTCATGACGGTAGCACGACTGGTCTCGATGTCTTGTGCTAGTTTACTGATGTTAGGGGCTTTGGGACCTTCCTCTGCCAGTTCGTAGAACAGTTTCTTGATCTTCGTCAGGTATTTCAGTTCTATCTGCTTGATGAGCAGGATGTCCACCTCGGTCATCATGTTCATCGTCTTCAGCAGGTTCTCGCTATAGTTACGCTGCTCCTGGAAGAAGGGATAGAAGCCATGATGGATGTAATCCTGAAAATACTTGTTGGGTGATACTTTGGGAAGTATCTGCTTGATGATCTGCTCGTGGTTGTGCAGGATCTCATCAAGGGTGTAGGGCTTGAAGTCATTACCCGTCATCAGGTTGATGAACTCACGGAAGGAGAACCCGCGCAGGTTATAGCTCTTTACAATACCGTTGAGTTCTGGATTCTCCTCTTTCAAGCGCATCACGCTGGATCCGGTGAATACAATCTTCAGTCCAGGATGCTCGTCATAGCATCGACGCAACTCTTCCGACCAGTCCGGCTGTTTGAACACCTGGTCAATCAGCAGGACACGACCGCCATTGTGGTAGAACTCACCAGCAAAGTCGGCAATGCCACGTCCCTGGAAATAAAAGTTGTTCATGTTGATGTAGAGACACTGCTTATCCTGAATGTCAAAATGCTCCTTGGCATACTGGAGCAGGAAGGTGGTTTTTCCAACACCTCTCGTTCCCTTGATACCAATCATGCGGTCACTCCAGTTTATCTCATCCATCAGGGTGCGACGAACAGGGGCATTGACATGCTCTACCAGGTAACGATGCGTACGAAAAAAAGCCTCCATTAAATTAGATTTGTTTTAAAACAGATGCAAAGGTAATACTTTTCCTCCAAATTGCAAAGCAGAGATTGCAAAATCTTGTGAAAAAGCATTATTTTTGTTGTATCTAAATAAAGAAAGGAGCCTTTCAGCCCCTTTCTCCTTAGAATTTGTAGCCGATGGTTCCCATGAACCATAGTCCTTTTTGTGGAATCAGACCTGTGGACATACCGCTCTGTGAATACTTGTGATTGAAGAGGTTATGGATGTCGAAAGTCAGTTCCAGGTTATTAATGGTGTAGCGTGCTCCCAAATTGACAAGTAGTCTGGCGGGGTAGTCTTTCTGGACTGTGATCTCTTCCCCTATAACCGATAGACGCTGTCCGATTATTTTTAAATCCTGTTCAAGCTCTGTAGTGGGATTTACCATGTATTGCTCGTATAATGTGGCGTAATAGGTTGCGAGTTGTATGTAAGTGGAATAGGATTTAGCCTCTAGGTGGTATTCCTCTTGTTTGCTGTAGAAAGACAGATGGGTGTGCAGCTCAAGGTTCTTCAAGGGAGTCTTCCATGACAGTATTGAATTAGCCATGAATCTTGGGGTATTCGTAGGACGATCCAAATCTTTTCCGTAGATTTTGTTTTTGAAGACATCCTGAAAAGTCGTGTTGAAATGAACGGAGAACCGTTTCGCCTGATAGCTTCCTGAGAGCTCCAGTCCATAGGAATTCATCTCACCAGCGTTATCATGACTTGAGAACATCAGGAAGATAAGGTCCTTGGCACGGTTGTAGAATGTGTTGATCTCGAAATTGAATCCCTTGAACCATTCCACAGCGTTGAAGGTTAGCTGCAGGGAGTGTAGCGACTCTGGGCTAAGGTCGGCGGAGACAGTGGTATCCTCAAAGAATTTCGCTAGTACGAAGTTTGTCTTACGATACAAATAAGGAGCATCGATAAACGATTTCGAGTAACTGAGTTTCAGGTTCCACTTGGGTTGCATGTAGATTAAGGCAACACGTGGTGAGAACTCACGGATATGCGAGTCATCGTAACGTTGCTTATAGTCGAAGCGCAGACCTGCGTTCAGGATGAAGTTCTTCCATTGGTGCTTGAGTTGTATAAAAGCGTTGAGGTTACTCTCGTGTCCTGTTCCATAATCCTGGATCTCTTTCATTTCAGGGAGTGTGTTGAAGTACTCATAGCCAAAAGTATAGCGCACGTCCTCCAGCTTGAAATAACTGTATTCCGATCCAAAGGAGAAATTACCTTTATGGTTCTTGTTACTGAGATAGTTCCAGTCTCCCTGCAGTTTGACACCTATGGTGTTCTCCTGACCATTGATATAACGGTAGATGCCTGCTTTGTCCTCCAACATCTTCTGGACGGTTTCATTGAAAGGGAGCAGTGATAAGACGGATGTGGTAGGCTCCTCGGTAATGACCTGGTAATGTGTCAGGTCACTGTTGTCGTATGTCACGGTACCTTTCAGCCATACCTTACCCAGTTGTTGGTTGTAGCTGATATTCGCATGGTGTGAAAGGGTCGTGTAACTGGGACGGATACCATTGAAAGTCTTGTACTTCTCTATATCATATGGTGAGTAGAAGAACATCATGGTCAGGGGGGCTTGAACCTGTGAGTACTGAGTGTTGTAGAAGAATTCCAAATGCTTGTACTTGAGAGACAGTCCAATATCAAATGACGGCTTGTTACCGATACCGCCAATTGTGATATCGCCAGAGTCGAATTTCATACCAGTATCTTCCTTGTCGATATAGCGTTTCTCACCCTTCGCTTTGTATAAACTTCCCCATAACAGGAAGTCCACGTCGAAGTAGCGCTTACCGAGCATGGCATCAGCACGGAGTTGTCCGAAATTACCGATACCTGCCTTCACTTTTACTCCGTCGATGTCTGCGCCCTGCCATGTGATGATGTTGACAACGGCAGTCAGTGACACACCACCATAAAGTGAGGATGCAGGACCACGCAGCACCTCTATCTGTTTGACCTTCTCCAAACTGATACTATAGTCAGGTGCGGCGATGTTGGTACAATAGCTGTTCAGACGGTGTCCGTTGACCATGATGAGAATCTTCTCCTGACTATTACTGTAGATGCCACGCATGGCGATATTGATGTCATCGTTACAATCGATGACATGCATACCGGGGACGTAAGCGGCAAGTACTTCCTGCAGGTTTGAGGCTCCGCAGCTGCGTATCATCTCCGTCGTGATCAGGGTAGTGGGCACAGGAACCTCGTTCAATGTCTCCGACTGACTGGATGCCGTGGTGATGGTAGCCATTCGTCCTGACTTGATACGCTCCACCATATCAATAAAACGTTGGGGGTCATTGGCGTTCGTACTGAAGTAAGGATTCTCCGCCAACAGGAATCTGGTCCTTTCCTCAGCCTCCTCATCCTGGTCCTTACCCAGACTGCATAAGGCGAGCAGTCTGTAGGCACTCTGCAGGAGGTTGCTGGGGAATCTTTTCAGATTCTCCGTCAGTATCTTCTCAGCCTCGTCTAATCTTCCGATATTGTAGCTCTCCTCCGCATTATCATAGATACTACGCAGTTGATCGTACTCATTCTGAGCAGAGACATGATAGTGACATCCTATTAATAATAATATGGTGAAGATGATCTTTTTCATGATTTCTTAATTGGTATAGTAATATGGAATGTGGTACCTTGTCCTTCCTGTGTGTCGAAAGACAGTGTCCCTCCATGCTTGTTCTCGATGAGATCTTTTATAATCGCCATACCCAGTCCTGTTCCTTGTCCTGCGGGCTTGGTGGTGAAGAAGTTGTCGTAGAGGTGTTGCTTTACTTCCTCTGTCATACCCTCTCCGTTATCCTCCACATCGATGAGCAATGTATCATTGGACATACTCACTTTGACAGTGATGACAGGCTTATAGTCATCACCCAGTCGCTGACTTTTCTTCCATACCGTATAACAGGCATTGTTCATCAGGTTCAGGATGGCGCGGCTCAGGTCTTGCGGAATAACCATGATAAGAGGCATGCCCTCTTGGTATTCCTCATGGATACTGATGTTGAAGCTCTTATTGTTGGCACGCATGGCATGATAGGAGAGCCATACGTATTCCTTGACGATATGTGGGATGTCAGAGGGGATGAACTCATTCTCCTTGCCTCTTGATACCATCAGGATACCTTGTATGATACTAATGGCACGCTCTCCATGCTCCACGATTTTCGCCATGTTCTCCTTAAGGTCGGCGACAATATCCTCCACCTCCTCACAGTCTTCTTCGGGAAGCTTGTCCTTATTGTCTTCCACAATCTCCATCAGGTCTCTCAGTAACTTGTCTGACATCTTACTGAAATTGATGACAAAATTCAGCGGGTTCTGTATCTCATGGGCGATACCAGCGCTAAGCATACCTAAAGATGCCAATTTCTCTTGTTGCTTTAACTGCTGTTGTAAAGTGTCAATCTGTTTCTCCATAGCCATCCGTTATTTAAGAATTGGTAATATAATGGAAAATTCTGTATATTCGTTTTTCTCTGACGTCACAGTGATGTCTCCTCCGTAGTTCTGTATGATCTCACGACTGAGATAGAGTCCCACACCAGATGCCTCACCAGTGGTCTTGGTGGTGAAGAAGGGGTCAAAGATCTTATTGATGATCTTTTCCTCGATACCAGTACCGTTGTCACGGATGAGTATCTGTACCTTGTCCTCCTTCTGTGTCATGGTAAAGTCAATCTCAGGTGTCTCCTGGGCTTGTTGGCGTTTCGACTTTTTAACCACGGCGTATATGGCATTACCCAGCAGACTCATGAATGTCTTGCTGAGCAACTCTGGATTTGCTAATATATGAATAGGTGTGTCGGGATAATTAAATTCCGTCTTGATATGATATGTTATAATATCTTTCTCATAGTATTTCCTCATCATCTCCATGTCTTGCTTGATCAATGAGCTGATGTCCATCTTGATGACGCCACCGGAACGGTCTTTCAGCATCTCCTCCATCGCCTTCAGGGTACGGGTGGTATTGGCACCATGCTCTCCGACCTTCTTCAAGTTGCCTTTCAGCATCCCGAGGATGTCAACGGTGTCCTCGTAATTCTCCGGGTTCATATGCTCTTTCTCATCCTCGATGTTGGCAGTGACATCCTCCACCAGTCCTTCAGACAGTTTCGAGAAATTGTTGATGTAGTTCAGTGGGTTGAGGATACGGTCAATAAGACCCTGGGTCAGTTTACCTACCGTCGCCATCTTCTCCTGTCGTACCAGCTCGTTCTGAGTCTCACCCAGTTCTGCCAGCGCCGTCTCTAGTCTCTTTGATTTCTCCTCAATCTCGTCTTTCTGCTTGACGACCTCAGCCGTACGGTCTTGGATGATAGTCTCCAGACGTATCTTCTCCTTTCCTAACTGACGGATACGCCATAGTACGGTGGCATAGATGAGCAAGGCGAACAACAGTAAGTAGAGGATCTGCGTGTACCATCTGAGATAAATAGGAACCTCTATCTCGAAATTCATTTTGATGATGTTCGATAAGTTTCCATAGATGTCACGTGCCTGTACCTCAAAGACGTATTTGCCATAAGGCTGGTTGTTATACTCCGTATATGCGTCATTGTCCCATCCGCTCCATCTGCCGCCATTGATACGGTATCGGTATTGGGTGTGCAGCAACAGGGAAGGATAGTCTACGGCGTATGTGATTTTAAGCTGTCGCTCATCGCTCTTGAAACGGAAGGTACTGGGCATCTCACCGAATCCTCCCCACACAAGACTATCGTCGTTGATCGTCACAGAGCGAAAGAATACTTTCTGTTTGATGTCCCTTGTCGGATCCTTAACGGAAGCGTCTGCCACATAAATACCATTGGAGCCTCCCAGCCAGATCTTATTCTTGTCACGATATAAGGCAAGGATGGAGTAATCCATCAGCGGATATACCAGCTTACTCCATTTGTTGTCGTTGGAACCATCTTGAAGGGCGTAAAGATTCTTTCCCTGACTATTCGTCAACCAGAGGATACCGTTTGGGTCGGCATAGGAGAACAAAGGGTAGGGGAACGGGACGGTCGTACTGGCGGTGATCACGGTAGGCTGATCGTTATATATCACGAGAGTCGCCATCTCCTCCTTTCCTCCATCTTCCGTCACGATATTGAATGAGCCCTTCTGGTTATTCCAAATTCTTCCGTAGAGGTTCTGAAACCAGATGGTTCCTTTCTTGTCTTTGATGATTTTAGTGACTTTCTCTGCGTCAGAGACTTTAACGGGGGAATTGCCAGGGGTATGGAAATACACACCATCCATCTCACCACAATAGAATCCGTTGCCTTCTGGTAATACGGAAGTGGCGGTGGCGGTACTCAGAGGGGTGGTAGTGCCATTGGGGGAGATCCTATAGACACCATTCGAGGTGGCAGCCAAAAGAGACTCACCTTGTGTGGCGAGTTGCCAGCAAGCATGTGTCATCTTCGGAATCTGTTCGAAGGTGTTCCCACTATGGTAGAATATACCACCTAATGTTCCTGCATAGATGCGTCCATTGAGCATGGCAAAGGAGAGAACGGAGTTACGCAATCCGTTGTCTTGAGAGAAAACCGTATAGGCAGAAGGGACAGACACGGAGAAAATACCGTTGTCCGTGGCACCCCATAGCATGCCATGTCCGTTATAGGCTATACGACTCACGTTGTTGGAGCATAGTCCGTTGTCCTCATGCAAATGAAATAAGACCTGCCCTTTATTGTTAAAGACGAACAGTCCGTTACCATTCGTGGCGACAGCCGTCCTGCCGTTGCCGATGACGATTTTCTGTGTGACGATGACTCCGGAAAGAGGAGTGGACAAGTCGGGTTGTGGTATCTGCGCGGTTGGCGATAGGAAGATGCTGTATTGCTTGGCGGTATAGATGTTGCCGTTGCTGACAGAGAAATAAATATCTCCTTTATGTTCCCAGATATTTTGTACCTCTCCCCTGAACGCATGCTGCTCGTCCTGATCTTTCAGTACCAGTTCTCCCTTCTCATTTGCTTTTACATATCCGAAATAATTATAGCCACCAATCCATATCTTTCCTTTGGAGTCCTGATAGACAGACGTGATGCGGGTGATGCCTTTGGTATAGATGATACGCCATTCGGCATTGTCGTAATAGAGTAGTCCCTCAAAATTGGCGACATAGACAATACCTTCCTTATCTATAGTAATGTCAAAATTATATTTGTGTCCTCCATATTCCTTTACGTCAATATTCTGGAAGAACGGTACTTCTTGTGCCGTCGCGCCAATGAGTGAGACGAGGGTCAGGAAGAGGGTCAGTAATAGTCGTCTCATGGTCTTGCCTCCTTTCTGATAAAGGTCTCATAAGGGATATTACTGCCGATATAATAGTTCCATTCCTCTCGTGTCAAGTCACGCTTCAGCTTCGCTTTCAGCTGCTGCTGCATGGCTTGTACGGAGATCAGTGCTCTGGAGACGTTTCCTCCCTGGTCACCCGCCCATATATAGTTCTTCTTCAGGTCGAAGGTGAAATTGATGACCCATCCTCTGGACCTATACAACGTCATCGGCTCTATCTTTGACTGATTGGTCATCCACATGTTGATCGCCCCGTCATAACTAGAGGATGCGAGCCGGTGGCCATTGACCTTGAGTTTGGTGATCCTTGAACGGTGTCCCACCAGTTTGGAAATCTCTCCTTTCCTGTTGACATAGTAGATCGTGCCGTCGCTCATCCCATAGAAGTAAGTCTTCTGGTTCTTTGACTCAGCAAACGCTGTCACCTGTCCCTTAACAGGAATCTGTGATGTCTCCAGCTTATTGAAACTCTTCACCAGATGCATCCTGCCTTGGCGGTCAAAGATGACAGGGTAGTTCTGAAAACGGGAACTGGTCTCTACGACAAAGGGTAATAGTTTTTCTGCTACTATGATCTCCTTTTCCGTGTCGAAAAGCGCCATGCCTCGCTCACCAAAGAGAATAAACTGATTATCCGCAGTGTCGATCGTCTTCAGCTTAGGGATGTTGACTTTGATATTCTTGACCTGTTTTCCCTTGATGACCAGCAGCTCACCCGTACGACTCAAAGCATAGATGGCATTGGTGCTACGATTGATAAAGACATCACGGAAGTCGTATCTGGGATCACTGACGAGGGTGGTGGAGGACAGGTTGTTTCTGGAGATGGTATGTCGCATCACCTCACCATAGGTGCTGCAGGTCACGATATATCCGTCTTTTGCATCAGAGAAGGCGATATCCGTCACACTTCCCTTGTGCCTGTTCCAGATGGTCTTGTTCTGACTGGTCATCGCCAGCGCTTGGTAGATGCTGGGATGATAGATGTCTCCGTGATAACGGTTCGTAAACTCACAGACGACATTCGCCAACAAATCAGCTAGCTCGTGGTTGCCGGCGTTATATTGGGTGATGGCGGTATTGGCAAGGGTTCGTGATAATGATATGTAACTCAATGTGTCGGCGACACGCTTGGAGTGTTCCGCCTGTGTCCGCTCTTTCTCAGCGATAGCCTGTTGCTTTTTAGCCACCTGTGATGCCTCAAGGGCTTTTTGCTCGGCAATCAAGGCGTTGCGACGCTCCTCCTCAGCTTTCGTCCGTTCCTTCTGAGCTGCTTCTGCCTGCTCCTCAGCTTCCTCACGCTGCTCGTCACTGATGATACGCTGTTGGTTGGCTATCTCCTCCATTTGTGCATTGACACTCTGCATGACGACCGCCTGTTTCTCTTTCTTAGAGAGAATAGCAAGCTGTCGCTCCAGTTCTTTGACCTTCAACTGCTCCTCGGAATAGTTCTCATGCATCTTCCAGGCGGTGACTCCTACTAAGATAAGAGCACAGCCGGCAATGGCAGCAACTATTATTTGGGTGATTTTTTTCATGCTTTACGCTTCAGTGCCATCATGGTGATGTCGTCACTCTGCTCCGCATCCCCTACAAAGGTCTTGACATCCTTCAACTGTTCGTCGATAATCTCTTTACAGGACATGCCGTTAAGGGCTTTCAGCTTTTGTGACATCCGCTCGTCTCCATATTCCTCGAAGGCATTATTGGTTGCCTCGTTGACGCCGTCGGTGTACAATACTATTGTGTCTCCGACTTCCAGCTTGGTGGTCTCTCCATGATACTCGATCCCCTCTATTGCTCCCACAATGGGGTTTTTGCTGAGCGGCAGAATCTCTATCTCACCGTTGGCATGCAGGATATAGGGAGAGTTATGACCTCCGTTACAGTATTCCAGCTCCCCTGTGTCAAGATGGTAGATGCCATAGAATACTGTGACGAACATACTGTCTACAGACTCTGCGCTTAACAACTCATTTGACTTCGTCAGACATTTGCCAGGGGAGTAGTCCTGTAGTCCCACCGTGCGGATGAGGGTGCGGCTGACAGCCATGAAGATGGCTGCGGGAATACCTTTTCCGCTGACATCCGCCATCACCATACCGATACGGTTTGCGTCGATGCGGAAGAAGTCGTAGAAATCACCTCCCACATCCTTCGCAGGTGTCATCTGTGCCGCGAGGTCAATCTCCTTCTCATTCTCCGGGAATGGCGGGAAGATGCGGGGCAGGATCGCCTGTTGTATCTCGCGGGCAACGGCAAGGTCTGTCTTCAGCGACTCCAACTGGGAGTGCTCTGCCTGTGCCTTCTTGATATATTCGATCTGTTCGATGGCTTTCTCGATGGTCACACTCAGGTCATCCAAGTCGATAGGCTTGGTGGCGAAGTCGAAAGCACCGTTGTTCATGGCGGAGCGGATGTTCCCCATGTCGCCATAAGCGGAGACCATGATGCATTTCATGGCGGGGTTCTGCATCTCGTTGATCTTGGTGAGCAAGGTCAGTCCGTCCATCTCTGGCATGTTGATGTCGGAGAGAATGATGTTGATGTCTTTCTCCCGCAACAAGACGGTGAGGGCTTCCAGGCCGTTATGGGCGAAAAAAAACTCATATTCGCCCTTGCGGATTTTCCTTCTGAAATATTGTGTCAAGAGGAGTTCGAGGTCCATCTCGTCGTCCACACTGAGAATTTTAACTGGTGTCATAATTCGGGTTAATTTAATAATGTGGCAAAATTAACGATATTTTCCGAAATACACAAATGTTTTGCCAATAATTTGGCTCTTCTCTTATTTTTTCGTAACTTTGCCATCAGATGACGACTTTACACATTTTCAATCCTGAGCATGATATCGCTTTGGCGAGCAATATCAGCAATTTCACGGCTCCGCATGCTGGCAGACAACTGCGTGCTGATCTGGGGTTCCTCCCTGCCTTGTGGGCGGAAGAGGGGGATGTCGTATTGGTGGAGAATGTGGAATATGCCAGAAAGAAATGGGAAAGAACGAGATGAACTCAAAAGATGTGGCCCTCAAGGTCATGGTCAAAAGATAGCTAGATCGGAAGAGCGGTTCAGCAGG
>ERZ809504.141-NODE-141-length-10674-cov-6.603729_pt1 | contig 10674 bp, 9 predicted proteins | sample MGYA00521273_ERZ809504 | MGnify/ENA primary metagenome ERZ809504 (study PRJEB31581, sample SAMEA3312979) | metagenome | study: EMG produced TPA metagenomics assembly of the PRJEB8939 data set (Metagenomic analyses of Rumen microbiomes reveals...
GCCGCGATGGTGGAATGGTAGACACGAGGGACTTAAAATCCCTTGGCCAGTAATGGCTGTGCGGGTTCGAGTCCCGCTCGCGGCACAGGAGTCTGACAATCGTCAGACTCTTTTGTTTTCTAATATCTCTAACAACTCTCCGAACCGCAGGATCTTAAACAGACGCTCATGCGGATACTCCTCCGTTTTCTCTAATGCCCATACCACATGATAAGGGATGTGGACTGCCCAGGCACCTGTCTCTAAGGCTGGTATGATATCACTGCGGAAGGAGTTTCCCACCATCAGGGTCTGTTCAGGAGCTACGTGCAGGTTCTCACAGAGCTGACGGTACTCCTGTTCCGTCTTGTTCGATACCGTCTCCATATATGAGAAATAACCCTCCAGTCCTGACCGTCTCAATTTATCCTCTTGATCCATCAGTTCTCCCTTTGTAAACACCACCAGGCGATAACGACGGGTCTGTGACAACACCTCTAATGTATCCTTTACCTCTGACAAAGGGGTCGTTGGAAAGCGCAACAACTCCTTGCCCATATCTATCAACTGCATCACCTTGTCACCCGTTAATTCCCCCTTGCTGATACGGATGGCATTCTCTATCAGTGAAAGGGTAAAAGCCTTGGTGCCGTAGCCCGTCAAAGGCAAGTTCCTATGTTCAGTAGCAAACAAACCCTCGCTGACCTCCCGTGCCGTCGCCCAGGGTTTCAACATCTCACAACATTTCTGCTCTACCTCGTCAAACCATGACTGGCAGTCCCATAATGTGTCATCAGCGTCGAAGGCGATTACTTTGATATCTGTCGGTATTGCCATAATTCAAAAGAGTTAATGATATTCTGCCATAGCACATAGCATCCAGCTCCGATGGAGGCAACGGGATGTAGGTACATATAGGCGACCCAGATACTCAGGGCGGTATTCTTCTGGAAGAGTGCCTGACCACAGTTAATTTCCTCACCCAGCCGCTTGCCGATACCTCGTCCGATAAAGAACTGCACCCAGCAGAGGATGAACGTCGACAGGGCGATTATCATCAGTAGCAGCAGTGAGGCGTTGCTATGCACGATGTTTTTCACTGTGATACCTGATGTGATAGACAGGGAGAAAGCCCAGCAGTAGAAGCTGAGGTTGGGCATCGCCGCTATCCTCGCACAGATACCTTTCACATAGTGTTGCATCAGCCATCCTAACACCAATGGCAGCAACAGCACCATCGACACTTTCTCCAAGATAATCAGGAAGGCATCGAAGAAAGCGACATGTACCGTCTGTTCTAGTATTGGGAAAACCAAAGGGATCATCAGGGCGGAGAAGAACGATGACAGCAGTGTATAGGTCGTCATCGTTGAGATATTACCTCCTAACTTTCCTACTACCACAGGAGCTGCAGCAGCCGACGGGCCTATCACACATGTCAGTATCGCCTCCCATACCAATTTTGAGTCAGGACAGTCTCTTAATGACAGGCATATCCCCACGATCACCGCCACCAGTAACAACTGTGCCATCAGTATCCCAGTATGCCAACGGTGCGGACGCATCTCGTGGAAGTTGACCTTACAGAATGTCACGAGAAGGGTGAGGAATACAGAGATAGGGAAGACCGTGTCAATGATAGGACTGAGCGTGTTACCTAACTCATCCAACTGCGGCACATAGTAGAATGTCAGGTAACAGACTGTTCCCGTAGCAATCGCCACAGGCAAGGTCCAGTCCTTTAGAAAACGGATGATTCCCATGTCTCCTTAAAATTTTGTTGCAAAGGTACGCATTTCTTTAAACTTTTTCGTATCTTTGCACCAGAATCTTTTAGGTGTCTCTTATTCAGAGATTATTCATTACGTTATGCTAGTAAATACATATTGTGCTGCCGTCAATGGACTGGAAGTCAACACGGTAAAAGTAGAGATCAGTATGGCAAGAGGTGTGCAGTTCCATCTTACAGGACTTGCCGACACAGCAGTAAAGGAGAGTCATGACCGTATAAGGGCTGCTCTTCAGAATAATGGATTTAAGATGCCTGTGATGGACATCACCATCAATTTATCACCTGCCGATATCAAGAAAGAGGGCTCAGGATACGACCTTCCTCTTGCCATAGGAATATTGGCGGCAAATGGTAAGGTGACCGATGACCATTTGGGTGAGTATATGATGGTTGGTGAACTAGGTCTGGATGGGAAACTACAACCTGTCCGAGGTGCGTTACCTATTGCCATCAGGGCTCGTGCGGAACATTTCAAAGGTCTCATCGTTCCTCGTCAGAATGTGCGTGAGGCTGCTGTAGTGAATCAATTGAATGTCTATGGCATGGACACACTCATGGAGGTAATTCATTTTTTCAATGGTGTCAAGGAATTTGAACCTACTATTGTGGATGCCCGTCAGGAATTCTCTGATCATCAGGATGTTTTTGAACTTGATTTTGCGGATGTCAGGGGACAAGAGAGTGTGAAACGGGCGTTGGAGGTGGCTGCTGCAGGTGGGCATAACCTCATCATGATAGGACCACCTGGAAGTGGCAAATCAATGTTGGCTAAAAGATTGCCGGGTATCTTGCCACCATTGTCACTGAGCGAGAGCTTGGAGACGACACAGATACATAGTGTGGCAGGGAAGTTACCTCGGGATACGAGTCTTATTTCACAACGTCCCTTCCGGGCTCCACATCATACTATCTCACAAGTAGCCCTCGTGGGTGGTGGCAACAATCCGCAGCCTGGCGAGATTAGTCTGGCACACAATGGCGTTCTTTTCCTGGATGAGATGCCTGAGCTGTCACGCTCCGTCCTTGAGGTGCTCCGCCAGCCGTTGGAAGACCGTAGGATAACGATATCCCGTGCTAAGTACAGCGTGGAATATCCATGCTCCTTCATGCTTGTTGCCTCCATGAATCCTTGTCCCTGTGGTTACTATGGTGACCCCACCCACAACTGTGCCTGTACCCCAGGTCAGATACAACGTTATATGAACAAAATCTCCGGTCCTCTGCTTGACCGCATTGACATCCATTGTGAGATACAGGCAGTTCCCTTTGCGCAACTTTCGCAGATGCAGCCTGGTGAACCAAGTCAGATGATTCGTGAGCGTGTCATGAAGGCTCGCCAGATCCAGACGGAGCGTTTTAGCTCCCTCCCAAAACAGGTCGGGGCGGTGAAGGTCTATTGCAACGCACAGATGACTGAACGTATGCTCCATGAGTTCGCAGAGCCTGATGCTGCCTCTATGGATATGCTGCGCATGGCGATGGAGCGTCTTAAACTCTCAGCCCGTGCTTACAGCCGTATTCTGAAAGTCGCCCGTACCATTGCCGATCTTGAAGGCTCCGAGAACGTGCTGACGCAACATATTGCCGAAGCCATCGGCTACAGAAGCTTAGACAGAGGTGACTGGGCAGAGAGAGGAGTATAAAAAGTATCATTATTGTACTGTTTTTCATGAAGAAATAAAACGACAGACATAGATAGTGAATAATTCCAAAACTGCAACATTGTGAACTGATTCCTTTGTTATGCCGAATATTATTACTACCTTTGCATCATAGATCACTCCTTTAATGATGCTAAGAAGAAAGAGATGACAAAGAATTGGATAATGGTGTTTAGCTGTTGGCTCTTAACCATAGGATGTGGAGCACAGCGTCCTACGAAAGTGGAATGTGACATGGGACAGGCAATAGCATACGAGAGGGAATATACGAAAGAGGATAGTGCCTTGGTGGTGAAACTGCTGGATGAGGCGAAGACCAAGCGAGGCAAGGAGAACCGCATGATGTATTTTGGCAAGAAATTCTTGGGACTTCCTTATGTGGGGAGTACCTTGGAGAATGGAGACCATGAGCATCTGATTGTCAATCTACATGGACTTGACTGTACGACATTTGTAGAGACGGTACTGGCTCTCGCCTTATGTGACAAGGACGATACCCGTACTTTTGATGACTATTGCAACAACCTGGTGAAGATTCGCTATCGGAATGGCGAGATGACAGACTATACCTCACGTCTTCACTATTTCACTTGGTGGGGAGACGATAATGTGAAACTGGGTCTTGTGAAGGATATCGGGTTGATGGACGCTCCTTTTATGGGCATACAGAAAGTGCATGTCAATTATATGTCGACACATCCTCAGTTGTATAAGCAATTGAAGAACCACCCGGAGTTTGTGCCTGTCATTAAGAAGTACGAGGATGAGACAGAAGGCAAGGAATATCCCTTTATCCTCAAGCAAGACCTCAACTGGCATCCGTCGACGCCATTGGCGATGGTTCGTGATGGTGACATTGTTGCCATGCTGACCGACAAGGATGGTCTGGACACCCGTCATATTGGTATCGTCTTCTGGCAGCAAGGTAAGTTACACCTGCTCCATGCCTCTAGTCTCTACAAAAAGGTGCTGATGAGCAAGGAGACGTTTTATGAGTATGAGAAGAAACAACCGAAGCATACAGGTATCAGAGTGTGGAGAATGGTGGAATGAGAAAGATTACAGATATCAAGGAATTGCGGGAAATACAGATGGGCATCCTCGATGATGTGCATCGCTTCTGTGAGGAACAGGGACTGCGCTATTCGCTGTCAAGTGGTACACTGATTGGTGCCGTGCGTCATCAAGGGTATATCCCTTGGGACGATGATATCGATATCTATATGCTCAGAAGTGACTATGAGCGCTTCCTCAAGTCTTATCACGATCAAAATGGGCACTATCAGGTACTGAATCCCAAGAAAGAGAAACACTACTATTATACTTTCGCCAAAGTCGTCGACCAGCGCACGAAGATGGTAGAGAAGGAGACAGAGGGTTATGAGATAGGAGTGTATATTGACGTGTTCCCCGTTGACTATGTGTCAGATGACATGAAGGAGCGTGAGCGTATCTTCCGACTTAAGAAACTACTCTATAAGATCCGTCGATGCAAGATATCGCAGTCGAACCCGCTACACTCTCGTTTGGCTTATTTGTGCTATCGTTACCTTCCCATCTCCGTGGGGATGCTGAACCGTTGGATTGACAGGTTGATAATCCGGCATAAACCGACAGACACCTTATGCCACATGACAGAGGCAGGACCGCTCACTCCTAAAGGTTGTTTTCCTGCGGCTGACATGAAAAAAATGATGGACATGAAGTTTGAGGAACGTGTCTATAAGGTAATGATCGGCTATGATGATTATCTCAGACGTACTTATGGTAACTATATGAAACTGCCGCCCGAAGACCAGCGGACGACACATCAGTTTGAAGCGTATTGGTTAGACTAAACCCAGATTTTCCGATTTTGTTTGACGTATTCAAAACCGGTGGTGTCTGTTTTTTCCTTCTCATAGATGCGGGAAGCAAAGACGATGTCATGAAGCGCGATGCCATAGTTGTAGCTTAAAATACGTTCATCATCAGATGTCCGTCCTGGGTTTCTGCCCTGTAATACGTGGTGTATTTCGTCGTATTTTCTGAATTGTCTAAAATATTTCCATGTTTGTATCTGACCTGTGTCGTCACCAAAGACTTTGTCGAAGAAGATATCACAGTTCTGGAAGCCGCGAACGTGGACGGGAATAACAGTTATACCTTTTTTATAGAGTGAGTTGTCTGGGAATAGTAGTTCTGTGGCAACTGTGACACAAGAAAAGAGAACGTCAGCCTCAGCGATGAATGAAGTTTTGTCATCGATAATATCGAAGGTAACGTTTTCGTATGCATTGAATCGCTCAATAAACTGTTCAGCTTGATCCTTATAGCGCATGAGCCGGATGTTGATATGGCGATGCTTGTTATCTTCAATAAGGCATAATGCTACTGCTCTTGCAATATTCCCCAAGCCTATCATGGAATAGGTGTCAGTGTTTTTCCGTTGAAATGTCCTTGCAGCCAATGCCGCAACGGCTCCTGTCCGCATGGCGGTAATCCAATCTCCGTCAATGATAGCCAATAATTGTCCTGTTGTTGCATCGTAGAGGGCGATGTCGCTTTTTAGTGTTGGTGTCTGACCTTCTATACGACTAACCAACTTGATGCCGAAATATTTCTTTCCGTCGTGTTCAGGAAGCAGACAGGGCATGGAAGTCATGAAATCTTCCCCCTGTGGGTGAACACTCAGTTTAGCAGGCATCTGAGCCTCGTCTTTAACAAGAAAGCCAAACTTAACCCACTCGATACACTCGGCTGGGTTGATATGCAGTTGCTCTATCTGTGATTGCTGGATGACTGAGACCATGCTGTATTCTATCTTTTGATATGTCGTAAAGCTTCCACCAGTCTCGTATTATCTTCATGGTTGCGGACGGCAATGCGCATATACTGTTTGTGGGTGTCAAGACCTGGTTTCCCACTACAGTCCCGGGTTAGGATATTATGCTTCTTGAGCATATAGATGACAATCTCACTGGCAGTATAGGGAGGCAGTACTTCACAAAGGAAATAGTTAGCCTGGGAGGACATGACACGGAAGAAAGGGATGGTGCCCAACTGACATCCGAAATCGTCACGCTCTGCCACGAACTTGGCACAGGCACGCTGGTAGTCCTTCTCGTATTTGTTGTAAATCTGCATGTAGAACTCTGCGAACGAGTTGAGGTTCCAGATGCTCACCTCTTTCTTGACGGTGGCTATCAGCCCCTTGTCTGCGGAGGCGAGGATACCCAGACGTAACCCAGGTACTCCAAAACTCTTTGAGATACTCTTCATCACAACCATGTGGGGATAGTCCTCTAATGTCTTATCGCTAAGCAGGGAGTTGGTGGCATAATCCGTGCTGAAATCAACGAAGCTCTCGTCGACAACCAAGCGGATATGGTTGTCTTCGCACCATTGGGCAAGGCGCAGCACGTCCGACTTGGGGATGAAATTACCAGAGGGGTTGTCTGGGTTGATGAGCATCAACTGTTGGATACCTTTATCACCAAAGAATGCCATCAGATCGTTTGCCGTATAACGATAGTCATCATTCCGTGGCACGTAGGTCACCTGCTGCTCTTTATCATAGCGGTTAGGATATTCCTCAAAAGTGGGACGGATGAAACCGACCTTGTGAGTTGACTGTTCCATCAGTATCTTGATGAGCTCAGCGGCACCATTACCAGGAACAATATAATCCTCGCTCACTCCAAAGCATTTGCTAGCAATGAGGGTGTTGACCTTCATACCCGATGGATACTCCGTGAGTAGGATATCGAAGTTAGCACGTAGCTCGTCTTTCATCCGCTGACTGGGGAAATAGGGATTTACCAGATAGCAGAAATCAAGCATCTGGGGGAATCGCCAGAAACCGCCATAGCGTCCGTAGTATTTACGTAGTACGTCTTTCTCGTCAGCAAACAATGCCTCGGCAATATCCAGGTCTTGCTTGTCGTCTATCTCATACCATTTCTCATTTCCGATAGGCAGTGCCTTCAACTCATGTCCACTCAGAAGGGAGATGATGCGTAGCACATTTTCGTAGTACTCATTCAGTCCAACAGCCTTGGTATAGGCATCAAGGAAAGGAACATATTTCTCTCTCAGGAACCGTTTGTCGAACTTATAGACATTGACAGTCTTATAGTAGGAAGAGACGTCATTGTAGTCGAAGGCGTCTTTAGAGATGAAGTTGACGATATTGTCATCGTCGTCGATGCGGACCATCGTACCATCCATCCATGTCTCGTATTTGGCAACGAGGGCAAGGTTAGGGTAGGGGTTCTCCAGTATCATCTCAAAGAGACGATCGCTGAGGATGAGGTCACTCTCGATGAGCAGGGTGTCATCCTCCTGTAATTGGTCTTTTACCAGTGACAATGAGTAGATATTGTTTGTCTTGTCGTAGATGGGATTCTCAACAAACTCTACTTTTAGCCCCTTCTTTTGGGAGGGGAACAGGGGGAGGCTCTCTATATGCTCACGGAGCTCTTTCCCCTTATAACCAGTAACGATGATGACCCGCTGGAGTTGTAACTTTGATAATTGTCCCAATACCCGGTCAATCAGTCGCACCCCATTCACAGGAACCATACATTTCGTCTGGTTCTTCGTGTATTCTCCGAGTCTGCGACCCATACCAGCCGCCAAGATAATCGCCTGCATCTCTTATTGCTTTTGCTTAGAAGATTATCCAACTTGATTGTCGTCTTGGGGTTTTTCCTTGCCATGGACGCTCTTTACCTTCATGCCGAGTTTGTTGGGAAGACAGGCGTTGAGAACGATACCTACGAGGGCAGAGAGAGCCAGTCCGGAGAAGTGGATGGGACCGATGTTCACATTATCCTCAGCACCATATTTCACACCAATGGCAATGACAAGGATCAAGGCTGCGACAAACACATTACGTGACGAGCTGAAATCTACGCCCGCCTCAACCAGGTTGCGTACACCGACAGCTGATATCATACCATAGAGAATGAGACTGACACCACCAATGGTAGCAGCAGGCATCAGACCTATCAAGCAGGCGAACTTAGGACAGAAGGAAAGAAGTATTGCCAAGATGGCAGCCAGTCGGATGACGGCAGGGTCAAAGACTTTGGTGAGGTTCAGTACACCAGTATTCTCTCCGTATGTCGTGTTAGCCGGGGCTCCGAAGAGAGATGCCAGTGCGGTGGCAAGACCGTCGCCCATCAGGGTACGGTGCAGACCGGGTTCTTTCAGAAAGTCCTTGCCTACAGTAGAGGAGATGGCACACATATCACCAATGTGCTCCATAATGGTGGCAATGGCTATGGGCATGATGGCAATAATGGTGGAGATCAGAAAGGTGGTGTCCATATGATCGAGGACAGCCAGTACTGTCTGTTCTCTGCTGACGGGCAAGCCAACCCATGCTGCTTCGTGTAATGCTGAGAAGTCTACTTCACCAGTTACCGCAGCCACGGCATAGCTGACCAGCACACCAAGGAGAATAGGGATAATCTTAATGATGCCCTTGCCCCATATGCTAGTGCAGATAACAGTCAGGATGGCAACAAGTGCCAGTGTCCAGTTGGTGGTACAGTTGTGTATGGCACTACCCGACAGGACGAGTCCGATGGCGATGATCATAGGACCTGTCACTACTGGTGGGAAGTAGTGCATAATCTTATCGATGCCGAAAGTCTTGATGAAACCAGCCATGATAAAATAGCACATACCGGCAAAGAAGACACCTATGCATGCGTAACTCAAAGCCAAGGTCTCTGTCATACCTTGCTCGACACCCAATGTCTTGACAGAGAGATAGCCTCCGATGAAGGCAAACGAGGAACCTAAGAATGCGGGTACCTTCAACTTGGTGATGCAGTGGAACACTAAGGTTCCGATACCGGCAAACAGCAGGGTTGTCGACACTGACAGACCAGTGAGTACAGGTACCAGGATAGTGGCACCAAACATGGCGAAAAGGTGTTGTATACCTAAGATGGTATACTTAGGCAGACCTAGCTGCCTGGCATCTGTGATGCCTTCTTTGGGAGTGATTGTTATCATGGGTAATTTTTTTATTCTTTATCCTACTTGACTTCCAGGTTTCACGTCTTTCGTCGTGGTCACAACGCTAAGGCTCTCATCGAAATCGACGGCAGAGAGAATCATACCCTGACTCTCGATACCCATCATCTGACGGGGGGCAAAGTTAGCAACGAAAAGGATGCGCTTGCCTACCAGCACAGAAGGGTCCTCATAGAAAGCGGCAATACCACTGAGGATGGTGCGATCGGTACCAGTGCCGTCGTCAATGGTGAACTGCAAGAGTTTTTTCGATTTCTTCACCTTCTCACAAGCCTTAATCAGTCCTACACGGATATCGAGTTTCTCAAAGTCCTCGAAAGAAACGGTATCTTTGATGGGTGCAGCCTGATGGGTGGCAGCCTCGTTAGCTTTTTTGGTAGCCTCTAGTTTGTCGAGTTGCTTCTGAATGGTCTCATCCTCAATTTTCTCGAAGAGCAGAGCAGGCTCTCCTAACTGGTGACCAGCTTTTAACAACTCAGTGCTGCCTAACTGCTCCCACTCGAAATTCTCAAGATGGAGCATCTCACGTAGTTTCTTGCTTGAGAAAGGCAGGAACGGTTCGAAGGCGATAGCGAGGTTGGCAGTGAGTTGCAGACAGATGTTCAGAATTGTCTCACAACGCTTTGGGTCAGTCTTCCATACCTTCCACGGCTCACATTCCGTGATATAACGGTTGCCGATACGGGCAAGGTTCATCGCCTCAAACTGGGCATCGCGGAACTTAAACTGGTTGAGATTATCTTCTATTTTACTTTTTACATTTTTAAATTCCTCAATTGCCTGACGATCAACGTCAAGCCACTCACCACAGGCAGGAACGACACCGTTCCAGTACTTCTTGGTGAGTTGTAAGGCACGGTTCACAAAGTTTCCATAGACAGCGACAAGCTCGTTGTTGTTACGGTCCTGGAAATCTTTCCATGTAAAGTTGTTGTCTTTGGTCTCTGGGGCATTTGCCGTCAACACATAACGCAGCACGTCCTGTTTGCCGGGCATGTCCACGAGGTATTCATGCAACCACACCGCCCAGTTGCGGGAAGTGGATATCTTGTCGTTTTCCAGGTTCAGGAACTCATTGGCAGGCACATTGTCTGGCAGGATATATTTGCCGTGTGCCTTCATCATGGTGGGGAAGATGATACAGTGGAACACGATATTGTCCTTGCCGATGAAGTGTACCAGACGGGTATCCTCGTCCTGCCACCATTTCTG
>ERZ809504.142-NODE-142-length-10669-cov-4.372433_pt1 | contig 10669 bp, 8 predicted proteins | sample MGYA00521273_ERZ809504 | MGnify/ENA primary metagenome ERZ809504 (study PRJEB31581, sample SAMEA3312979) | metagenome | study: EMG produced TPA metagenomics assembly of the PRJEB8939 data set (Metagenomic analyses of Rumen microbiomes reveals...
CATGTCGGAGCAGCTGTATTACTTGACAACGGCGAAGAGCTGATAGGTTGTAATCAGGAAAATGCGGCCTACCCATCGGGACTTTGTGCAGAACGTACAGCCTTGTTCTCTGCTGGCGCCCAGTATCCGGATGTACCCGTGAAAATGCTGGCTATTGCCGCCAGAGGTACGGATGGCGAATTGCAATATGAGCCCGTAGGTCCTTGTGGGTCGTGCAGGCAGGTCATCATCGAATCGGAGACTCGTGCTGGAGGTCCCATCCGTATCCTGCTCTATGGACGCAAATGTGTCTACGCAATCGATGGAATCAGGAAACTGATGCCTCTCACTTTTTCGGAGTTCTAACGATAACAACCTAATCCCTTGGCTGTAGAAAGGGAATCCAGGTGGAAATCGTAATCCAGGTTTTCCTCGTCGATCTTCACGAAATGATCCTTTCCTTGGATGGGGTCTTCAGGCGTTTCCCAGATAATCTGCTGGAAACGGGTAGAGTCTTTCTCCTCCGCAAATGAGCGTAACAGACAATTCTTGAAGTGATAATCAAACGAGAGGCTATCATTGGAAATATAACCTTTCACCACATCTTTATCATATCCCGTCACGATGGTTCCTTCACAAACGAGGTCTATCAGTGATGTAGGCGTATTTGTAAAATATAGCGCAAAACCACGATCAGCCGAGAACGGAAAGAACTGTCCCAGGGTACAGTAGTTTATCTCAGCCTTTCCACCAAGGATATACAAACTATTACCTAACGTATTCGTCAGTTGACAATCCTCCAGGCGGATATATGAGTTAGTGCTCTGCACACCAACTCCCTGACAATTATGAACGATACACTCCTGCATCAGCAGACGGTATTGTTCCAGATCAATGGCTGCAGAATCGCAGACAATACCATCCAGAGGATTACGGATCTCAGTTCTGAGCAAGGTGTTCCCCGTCGATGAACCCAAGAAGTGGATGCCCTTCCATTGTCCGCATACCCTGTCATATGGCAGATAAGGAAACATACGGTCAAGTCGGTCTCCACGCATGACGCAATCCTCAGTGACCAACTTCCCTGCTACCTCGATACCTGATCCATCATGAAAATAGAGTGTCGTGTTTCTGATGGTCAATGTGACATCTTCACTCACTTTCAGTTCACCATAGATCACAATGGGGATATTAGTCTCTATTATGGAGTCTTTCGTAATCTCTGGGGAATAGAGTTTCATTGCGTCCCAAGACCATGCTCTCAGACAGACCTTCTGCTCTACTCCACTCTCCAACGTGAAGACCAGATCATCTTCCACCAAGGTGGGTGTGGGCTGTCTGGTCTCGTTTGAGGTCAGTTCCACAAAGACCAGAATACTGTCATTCTTTCGGATTTCCACATCGTTGGTCTGCGAACCATTTGCGTTATCGAGATACATGCCATCGACATTCACACGATATCCAGTCTGATTACCTCTACGCAGTCTGACACTCTGCATCTTCAGACCATCATTGTTACGATTGTGTACCCAAAAAGAGTATGTAGATGAAGGTGTGCGACTGAACACTGTATCAAGAGACAATGTGTCAACCGAAAAGTCGAGTTTCAATCCAGAATTTGTCGAGAATGAATCATCATCCTGACAGGCAACGCATATAGCGAGTATGGTCAAAAAATAAAAAATCCGTTTCATCGTATAGATAAAACGGATTCTCTGTCAGTTTATTGCATTTACTTGCCAAAATAACGCTTCAGCAGACCAGCGAAGCCAGCACCATGACGGGCTTCATCCTTTGCCATTTCATGAACGGTGTCGTGAATAGCGTCGAAACCAGCAACTTTTGCGTTCTTAGCAATGCGGAACTTGTCCTCGCAAGCACCAGCCTCTGCAGCAGCACGCTTCTCCAGATTGGTCTTAGTATCCCATACACACTCACCCAGCAACTCTGCGAAACGAGATGCGTGATCTGCCTCCTCAAATGCATAGCGCTTGAATGCTTCTGCGATTTCGGGATATCCCTCACGGTCAGCCTGACGAGCCATTGCCAGATACATACCAACCTCACCACACTCACCATTGAAGTGGTTACGCAAGTCATTAATCATTTCCTCGCTGACACCTTCAGGCTTACCGTCGCCAATCTTATGAACGGTAGCATAAGTCATGTCGGCATCGTCCTTCAGTTCAGAGAACTTGCTGGCAGGAGCCTTACAGATTGGGCACTTCTCGGGAGCTGCATCGCCTTCATAGATATATCCACAAACGGCGCAAATGAATTTTTTCTTCATAATCGTATTTGTTTTTTTAGTTATTAATAAAGAGTTTCATATATGCGTTTGCAAATATACAATAAAAAAATGAATTCTGCAAATTTTTTTAGCAGAATTCATCTTCTTTTGTTGCTTATTTTTGCTTAATTTGAATATTTACGATTTAACAATATTGATAAGTTCTTCTATTTTAACAAGTTGCTGCTCTCCGCTTATCATATTCTTTAGAGTAAGTTTTCCTTCAGTCATTTCGTTCTCGCCAGCTAAGGCCACAAATGGTATTTGTTTGGCATTGGCATAAGACATCTGTTTCTTCATTTTCGTTGAATCCGGGAAGATTTCCGTACGGATACCTGCCTCTCGCGCCTTTGCCACAGCTGGCAGACAATAGGCTGTTTCTTTGTCACCGAAATTGATAAAGAGCAATTGGGTACCGTTGACGGCATCCTTAGTATAACAGTCGAGGGTATTAAGCACATCGAAGATACGGTCTACACCAAACGAGATGCCAACACCAGAGATACCAGGCATACCAAAGATACCCGTCAGATTATCATAGCGTCCGCCACCTGTAATAGAACCAATCTGTACATCAAGAGCCTTCACTTCGAAAATGGCTCCTGTGTAGTAATTGAGACCCAGAGCCAACGTAAGATCAAGCTGAATCTCATTTTTCAGTCCGAGAGTCTTCAGCGTGTTAAGGATAAAGCGACTTTCCTCTACACCTTTCAGACCAGTCTCACTATCTTTGAGTACCTCAGCAATCGTGTCGAGTTTCTCGTCGTTGGAACCTTCGAGGGAGATGATGGGCTGGAGTTTCTGGATCTGATCTTCAGAGAGTCCGTCTTCACGAAGTTCGGCATTCACATTTTCAAGGCCGATTTTATCGAGCTTGTCGATGGCAACGGTGATATCTACGATCTTCTCAGCAGCTCCGATGACTTCAGCAATTCCTGTCAGGATCTTACGGTTATTGATCTTAATCTGTACACGGACGCCAAAACGAGTGAACACGGTATCGACGATCTGCATCAGTTCCACCTCATTCAACAGAGAATCAGAGCCAACGATATCGCCATCAAACTGCCAGAACTCACGATAGCGTCCTTTTTGTGGACGGTCTGCACGCCATACAGGCTGCATCTGATAGCGTTTGAATGGCAACTGGAGTTCCTCACGATGCATTACCACATAACGGGCGAAGGGGACGGTGAGATCATACCTAAGACCCTTTTCGCAGAGTTTGGAAGCGAGATGAAGGGCTTGACGCTCTTGCAGCTCCTCATCACTGACTTTATTCAGGAAATCACCACTGTTCAGAACTTTGAAGAGCAGCTTATCACCCTCCTCACCGTATTTGCCCATCAAGGTTCCAAGAGTCTCCATTGCAGGTGTCTCTATCTGTTGGAAACCATAGAGCTGATATACCTGTTTGATGGTATCGAAAATATAGTTGCGCTTGGCCATCTCAATCGGAGAAAAGTCGCGCGTTCCTTTAGGAATACTTGGTTTTGCCATATCTGTTATTTGGGGCACGGATGACACGGCTCTTTCAGAGACACGGCCAAATATTAAAGCCTTGTTAATCTGTGTAATCCGTGCCTATTAATTATTTACGGACTATCGTTTGCTCTCTATCCGGTCCAATAGAAATGATTTTAATTGGTGTCTCAAGCTGCTCTTCCAGGAATGCGATGTAATCGCTGAATTCCTTGGGGAACTGATCCTCAGAAGTAAACTTCGTCATATCTGTCTTCCATCCTGGCAGTTCCTTGTATACAGGCTCTATCCCTTCTTCAATATTATAGGGGAAATAATCGATCTCAACACCGTTTTGCTTATAAGCTACGCAAGCCTTGATGGTATCGAAGCCATCGAGCACGTCACTCTTCATCATGATGAGCTGGGTTACGCCGTTCACCATGATAGAATAGCGCAGAGCGACCAGATCAATCCATCCACAACGGCGCTCACGACCTGTCACTGCACCATACTCATGACCCAGATCACGAATGGTCTTACCCGTTTCATCGAACAGTTCTGTGGGGAACGGACCAGCACCTACGCGTGTACAATAAGCCTTCATGATGCCATAGACATCACCAATCTTGTTAGGACCGATTCCAAGACCTGTACATGCACCAGCACAGATAGTATTTGAAGAGGTCACAAAAGGATAGCTGCCAAAGTCCACATCGAGCATCGTACCCTGGGCACCTTCACAAAGAATGCTCTTGCCACTCTTCAGGATATTGTTGATCTCATGTTCTGAATCTACAATGGGGAACTGACGCAGATATTCAATCCCCTCCAGCCACTTCTTCTCAACCTCAGTAATATCATAGTCGAAGTTGAGCGATTTCAGAATGGACTCATGACGAGCCTTGGCCCTGGCATATTTTGCTTCAAAGTTTTCGAGTATATCGCCTACCCTCAGACCGTTACGACTGACTTTGTCTGTATATGTAGGGCCAATTCCCTTGCCAGTGGTTCCCACCTTATCCTTACCTTTCTGAGCCTCGTACGCAGCATCCAGCACACGATGGGTAGGCATAATCAGATGAGCCTTCTTAGAGATATGCAGGCGAGAATGCAGATCGTGTCCACTGGCTTCGAGCGCTTTTGCCTCCTCCATGAAGAGATCGGGAGCCAGTACCACACCATTACCGATGATATTAACCTTACCACCCTGGAAGATGCCCGATGGAATGGAACGGAGCACATACTTCTGGCCCTCAAACTCCAATGTATGACCAGCATTCGGACCACCCTGGAAACGGGCAACAACATCGTACTTGGGAGTTAAAACATCAACTACCTTACCTTTTCCTTCGTCGCCCCACTGCAAACCGAGCAGGACATCAACTTTACCTTTGTTCATAATTTCGATTTATCAATTTTTGCTTTCTTGTTCTTTTCTCTCTCTTGCTTCTTGCGCTTGGTAATCATAGTCTGGCAACTACTGCAGACACCATATATATACAAGGTGAAGCCGTCTTTACGGAAACGCTTCAGATGCAGATTCTCTACAGCCATTTTGATTTCAACCGACTTGATCTCCGTCACCTTACCACACATCGTACAGATCTGATGGCAATGGTTGTTGTTATCATAACAGGCTTCATATTTCGTAGCCCCATGAAAACGATGACGCGTAACCAGTCGCAACTCAAGAAACAGGTTGATGGTGTTGTAAAGTGTTGCTCTGGCCACAGGAAATCCCAACTCCGTTGCAAGTTTGTCGTTTAGTTCTTCCAGGGTGAAATGCCCATTAATGCCGTAGATGGCTTTCAATATCGTGTAGCGTTCAGGTGTCTTGCGATGATTATTCATCTCAAGGTAGTTATCCAGTATACGCACAACCGCTTCCAGTCTACTTGCTTTCATCTGATTTCCACAAAACCGTACAAAGGTACATGTTTTCAGGGAAACGAAAGAAATATTATTTATAAAAAATCTAAATTGATGGATTTTAATGCGCTTTTGGCTAATCGTTCGTATACTAAGCCTAATTCTGCGAAGTGCTGGAGACATGACAGAGCTGCCTTTCTGACAGGCAGACTGCTACCCTGTAAGGCGGCCAAAGTCTGATCGATGAATTCGTTGATTCCTCGTTCGTTAGGCTCCTGCTTGTTCATAAACAGACGCGACAAGACGTGGAAGCCACAGAGTTGGTAGAGTTCTTTTTCTGACGCCATCCAGGTATAGGCCTTTTCTGGTGCATAAGGCAGATACTGATACAGGTTGAAAGCGGCCTGCTCTGCCATTTCCTGGGTATCGGTCTGTTCCATCCAGATATCGATGACTTCGGGCAAAACCTTCTCTGCGGGCATGATCATCGTGGCTAAGATCTTACACTCACGGACGTTTTCCTTCCAAAGAGCGATGGCCAGGTCGTATCGATCATGGGCTATTGGACATTGAACATTGACCAATTCGTCAGCCATTTCACGAAGTCTTGGCAAGGTGGCTCCCCAGTTCAGTTTATAGCCGACGCCCTTGTCACGCATGGATTTGGCGATAGCGCCATCCATCATCTGACGGAATGATTGCTTGATGTCCTTAACCTGACTGTTGATATCCATATATTTATTATATTAAGGTAGCGTACTCTGAACTGTAACGAAGCATCTGATGGGCATAACCCTCGCTGTAGTTCACCTGAATGTCACATATTTCGCCGTTGGCATCGTATACTGGCAGCAGCTGGGGATTGATGAAACCCTTATAAGGTGCCAGGTTCAGACGCTGGTAACGATCCAAGACCTCAGCATGGAGCTGGGGATCTACTTTCACGGCATATTGCTCTACCAGCTGACGGGCTGCCTCGAAGTCACCCTCACTTTTGATACGTTGTACCTCTGCCAGAAGACTGGCGATGAGTCGACGCAGTTCTTCGTAATCCGTGATTTCAACGTAGGTTTTACCCTCACGCTGGATCAGTTTGATGGCATCTCCCTTTTCATAGCACCAATGAGCTATCAAAGCACGGTTACGCATGTGGGCTTCCTCAATCTGATGGCCTGGTGTGATTCGGATCAGCTGTGTCATCAGACCGTTCATCATATAGGTATAATACTGTGACTTATACGCCATTTCATCAGGAGTCAGACCTAATTCCACAAGCTTTTTGTCAGCGATATAATACAGTCCGAAGAGGTCTGCCCTCGCCTCTTCTATCGTGTTTCCGTATGCCTTCAGTGCGTCAGGATCAACTCCTGGCAGCAGTTGTCCGCTGCCATGTCCCAGACACTCATGCAGATCGGTATGCAGATCATCACAGATATCACCGTATTTCTCGATGATTCCGAGTGTTTCTTCGTCGATGACGAACTCTTCCTTGAAACCGTTGCCATGGGCAGCTTTGTTGTAGGCATCGGTAATATTGCTGATGGTAATACTCTTGCTGCCATACTGAGCCCTGATCCAGTCTGCATTAGGGAGGTTGATACCAATCGCTGTCGACGGGTATTCATCGCCACCCAACATCGCTGCACAGATAACATTGGCAGAGACACCTTTCACAACAGGCTTGCGGAATCGGGGATCCACTGGCGAATGATCCTCAAACCACTGGGCATTCCTGCTGATGGTCTGAGTGCGATGAGTAGCCTCTTCATCAATATACTCTACGAGTCCCTCCCAGGAGCCCTTCAGTCCTAACGGATCGCCATAGACCTCGATGAATCCGTTGATAAAGTCGATGGACGAATCATGATCCTTTAACCATTCAATACAATATTCATTGAAAATCTGTAAGTCTCCTGTCTGATAATAACTTATGAGCGACTTGATTACTCTTTTCTGTTGTTCGTTCTCTGCCACTTCCGAGGCTTTCTCCAACCAATATATGATGTGTCTGATGGCACGAGCATATTTCCCGTTGGCAGACCAGACTTTCTCCTTGATCTGTCCGTCCTCCTTCACCAGGGTGGAGTTCAATCCAAACGATGGAGGGGTATCCTGATGTTCGTCTTGCTGCTTCTGCTGCTGATAGAAGGCTTCAGCCTCTGCCTGGGTCACTCCGTCATAGAAGTTACAGGCCGAGGTCATCAGCAGGTCCTCCCCGTCAGCCTTATTCACACGCTTCGGCCATACGGTTTCATCGAAGATAACGGGGAAGAGTTCGTCACACATCTGCTGGATGGTCTCACCCTCGTTCAACGGCAACCGTCGGGCATCCGTCTCTTGGAGTACCTGATAAAGATACTCAGCCGTAAAGCCTGGCTTGAATTTCTCACAACCATAATGATGATAGATGCCGCTCGAGAACCATATCCGTTTCAGATAGATCTCCAAAGCCTTGAATTCATCGGTGTCATGAGAGATGGTCATGTCTGTGTAAACCACCTCCAGCATCTTTCGGATACGGAGGTTATACTTGCCAAACTGATCGAAAGTGATATCCCGACCATAAAGAGTAGCCTGAGAAAGATAATAGACGAGGGTTTTCTGCTTTAACGTCAGTTTTTCAAAACCGTTCAACCTATATCTGAGCAATTGTAAGTCTGCGAATCGCTCATCCTGATAAATAAATTCCATGATGCAAAATTACATAAAATAATCCAAACATGCAATGAATTCCGAAAAAAATGCCTATCTTTGTACAAAATTTGAGATTTATGAACATTTTCGAAGCTTTACGGACATATTACGGCTATACTTCTTTCAGACAAAACCAACAGGAAATCATCGAGCACGTCATGCAAGGCAAAGACGCCTTGGTGCTGATGCCGACGGGTGGCGGTAAGAGCATCTGCTATCAGATTCCTGCACTGACGATGCCTGGTACCGCTATCGTCATCTCCCCACTTATCAGTCTGATGAAAGACCAGGTTGAGAGCCTCCGTGCCAACGGCATTGAAGCCGAAGCCCTCAACAGCGGCAACGATCCTGCCGTCGATACGGTCATCCGCCGCAAGTGCATCTCTGGCAACATGAAGCTCCTTTATATCTCGCCAGAGAAACTGATGGCAGAGATCGACTACCTGCTGAGCCATATCCAGATATCCCTCTTCGCCATCGACGAGGCTCACTGCATCAGCCAGTGGGGACATGACTTCCGACCGGAATACACCCAGCTGGGAATCCTCCGTGATAAATTCCCTGGTGTACCTATCATGGCCCTGACGGCTACTGCAGATAAAATCACACGTGAGGATATTATCAAACAATTGAACATTTCTGAGGCAAAGGAATTCATTTCCAGCTTCGACCGTCCTAACCTGAGTCTGTCAGTGAAACGAGGTTATAAAGCTGCTGAGAAGATGCACTTCATCATCAACTTCATCAAGGCCCGTCCGATGGAGGCTGGTATCATCTACTGCCTGAGCAGGAAGAATACGGAGAAGGTGGCATCCGACCTGCAGAAGAAAGGCATCAATGCTGCACCATATCATGCTGGTATGTCTACATTTGAGCGCAATCAGACGCAGGAAAGGTTTAAGAATGACCAACTCGCTGTTGTCTGTGCCACCATCGCCTTCGGAATGGGTATCGACAAAAGCAATGTCCGTTGGGTGATCCATTATAACATGCCCAAAAGCATCGAGAGCTTCTATCAGGAGATAGGACGTGCCGGACGTGATGGGGCACCAGCTGATACCGTCCTTTTCTATTCCCTCGCAGACATTGTACAACTTACTGAATTTGCACGACAAAGTGGTCAGCAGGATGTCAACATGGACAAGTTGAAAAGAATGCAGGAATATGCCGAGTCGAGTGTTTGTCGCAGAAGGATCCTGCTCAACTATTTCAGCGAACAGACAGACCACGACTGTGGCAACTGTGATGTCTGTGAGAATCCACCCCGACGCTTCGACGGCACACGATATGTACAGATGGCCCTCAGTGCGGCCATTCGGACGGAAGAAACCGTTCGCATATCCACCATTATCGAGATTGTCAAAGGCATCCGTTCTCCCTATGTCATGCGTCATGAGTATGAACAGCTGAAGACCTTTGGCGTGGGCAAGGACCTGACGACAACCGACTGGCAGGACTATCTGCTGCAAATGCTCCAGATGGGATTCATCGAGATTGCCTATAATGACGGCAACAAGGTGAAAGTCACCGATATCGGCAAGGATGTGCTGTATGGCAGAAAGAGTGCACAGCTCTGTATCGTCGATCATAGTGTAAAGGAAGAGCGTAAGAAGCCCAAGCTGAAACTCGAGATACCGACGATCACCATTCCTGGTCTGCCACCCACGACAGGCATAGAGGATCCCAAGCTCTTTGAGGCCCTTAGAGCCCTCCGTCTGACCTGTGCCAATGAGGAAGGTTTCCCACCCTATATCGTATTCAGCGACAAGGTCCTACATGCCTTGGCCAGCATCAAGCCAACGACTTTAGAGCAGTTCGGCAACATCTCTGGTATTGGCGATCATAAGAAGCAAAAATACGGCAATCGCTTTGTGGCATTGATTCAAAAGTACGTATAAACCCTTTTTTTTGTTAAAATCTTGCATCGAAATTCAGTTTTGTGACTTTTTTTTCGTATCTTTGCGGGGCAAAAACTTCAAAGATGGCAAAGAAGAAGATACTATTCATCAATCAGGAGATATCTCCTTACGTCCCAGACAACGCACTGTCATTGATGGGAAAGAACCTTCCGCAAGCTATGCAGGAACGTAGTCATGAAATCCGTACATTCATGCCTAAGTGGGGAACTATCAACGAGCGTCGAGGTCAGCTGCATGAAGTGATCCGACTCTCGGGTATGAACCTTATCATCAACGACACCGACCACCCACTGATCATCAAGGTGGCTTCGATCCAGTCTGCACGCATTCAGGTCTATTTCATCGACAACGATGATTACTTCACCAAGCGTCAGATGGCAAAGGACGAGAATGGTGTAGACTACGACGACAACGGCGAAAGGGCCATCTTCTTCGCCCGTGGTGTGCTGGAGAC
>ERZ809504.143-NODE-143-length-10456-cov-4.357177_pt1 | contig 10456 bp, 12 predicted proteins | sample MGYA00521273_ERZ809504 | MGnify/ENA primary metagenome ERZ809504 (study PRJEB31581, sample SAMEA3312979) | metagenome | study: EMG produced TPA metagenomics assembly of the PRJEB8939 data set (Metagenomic analyses of Rumen microbiomes reveals...
TCTCATGACACGTTCCATCGATGAGCTTGTTAAGGAATTCGAGTTGGTTATTTTCGGCCTCTGCCTCGGCTGTCTGATTGTGATTGCTAAGCCATTGAAGGTTATCTTCGTAAGATTCCAGTTTCTCCTTTACCTTTTCATACTTCTCGGCCTTCATAATCAGGTAATGCTTACACACAGTACCGAAATAAGAGTAAGCCTTGGTTCCCTTGCTTGGGTCAAACTTGTCAAGTTTGGTTATAAGGTAAGAATATGTATCAACCCATGTCTGGTTGTAATCTTCTGTTGTATAGAAAAATTTATACCTCCTGATAATGCAATCCACCATTTTTGTGAATGCTGGATGGAGCCATGTATTGAATATTACCTCTCTTTTCTTATCATCTTTCTCATTAAGGTAATCGACAACAGCCTGTTCTTGTTCTTCGTAGAAGTAACCTTTTCTTTTTCGTCCTCTTTTCGCCATTGTATAATGTAAAAAAAATCCCTCTTAATAAAGAGAGGGTGGTAATATCTCTACCACCACCCTCCGTTTGGTTAGTTTGACAGTTTCTACTTCTACTTGTTCTCTTCTTCCACTACCTTAGTCTTAGGCTTATATGCTACCTCCCTCATCTCCTTGAAGTAAGACTCCTTCTTGGCAGTCCTGAACCAGAAATCTGACTCTGTCTTGTCAATGGTTGACCTGTAGATATCCAATAATGAATCCTTTCTGCCGAGACCATGCTCATAGCCGATTTTAGGTACAACATAAATGTTTCCACCTTCCGTGCTGACAAACCTTCTCATGAATTCATACCAGAATGTGAGCTTGATATTTGTCTTAAGACCTCCTACCTCAACCCATACCTTCTTGTTAAAGATACCGCCTGTAGGGTAGAAATTGAAGAAATTCTCAAGTGACTTTTCGTCGATTACACCGAGAGTTTCCGAAAACGCTGCTGCCCAAGGTGCCTCGTTACCATAGCCGATAAACTTACGTTCCTCTGACTTTGTATCATACAAGTCAACGATTGGGAAGAAAATGTTGTATTGCTGATTATATTCCTGGTACTTCTCGAAGTTCTCAAACCAATTAGGTGTGTATACGTCATCGAATTCGAGGATACTGAACCAATCTGTCTTGACTGCCTCAACACCAAGATTCACAAGGTTCTGAAAGCTTGTGTCTTCTGTTGCATTAGCTACCCAAGTAACCCTCTTGTCCTTTGTCACCCTTGTCTTGAAGTCAGATGTCTTGATGTCAAACTTGTTACCTGTGGAGATAATAATCTTAACATCCTTTGGCACACTCTTCAATGCGTTATCGAGCATATCTGGGATATCATTGTCGTATCTGTGCAATGGCACAATCACTGTAATATTCTTGTTTGTTAACATTTCGTTCCTTCCTTAATTAATCCTTATTCTTTTCAATTTCTTTGTTTGCGAGTCTAATAAACTCTTCGAGAACATTCTTTCTTTCAGTAAACTGATTCTTGACATATTCGAGTATTTCAGCCTTTGTTCTCTCTTCTGAATACAGATTCTTAGCCCTCTCCTGTGCCTTGAATACTTTATCTGGAATACCATCCTTCAAGAAAGACCTGATTACAATGGCCAGGTTTTGGTGTAACTTGTTGATGTCATCAAACCAGATACAACAGTCAGTTAGATTGCCGTTTTCGTCAAGCATCCACTCCTTAGTTTCCTTTGGTAGCTTACCGAACACCACGTTATTACTCTTCATCGCCTCAATAGCTGAGTATCCGAATGATGCATTCTCATCCATCCATACGGTAATTGCACCCTCCCTGAGACAATTAGCAAAGTTCTCCTTTGACATGCCACTCAAATCTCTAAATGTAATCCACTTAAAATCAGGATACTTCCAGAAGAACGGCTTCATCAGTCTAACAGTATCATCCTGATTCTTTGAAATTACATTCACAATCATCTTCTTTGGCTCCTGACCGCAGCCAAACCTCTTCTCGATGAATGGGTCAACAACCGTTGTCTTAACGTATGGGAAAATAGACTTGATTAACTCAGCATTCTCCTTTGTGTTGGTAAGTACATCTATAATACCATAGTCACCCCACTGTGCAGAATAAGGCATTTGTGACACGACAAAGTCAAAGTTCTGGAAAATCGCAATCCTCTTACAAGGGAGATTCTTTGTCTGAGCCATCACCTGCGAATAAATGTCAGGAATAAAGAGGATGTCTGACTGGCTAATCTCAACACCTGTCTTACTCTGAATATCGTAATGTGGAAGTGAAGCATATTCTTCTCCAAGCCAGCCTCCAACGCCGACAAACTCTTCCTTCTCTTTGCCCTTGCCATCTGTCTGGTATATCATCTTTACATTGTATCCTTCATCATAAAGGAACTTTGCAAGCTGATAGATATATGCAAGGCTACCTGATGCATATCCCTCAGTATCAATTACATAGAAGAATACATTACTTTCCTTCTTGTCTATTTTGTCAATTTCTGCCTTGACAATAGAAATTTTCTTTTCTAAATCTTTGTTTGACATTATTTGATATAATATTAAAATCAATTAAATAAGAAATCCGTATCGGTAGAGTGTGTTCACAATCACTTTCTCTGCCAGCGTACTTGATTCAATTTCCCCGTCGAGGAGATTATCTTCCGTTCTTATGTAAGTGTTATTCAAGCCGTCCAGCAACCACATAACAAGTTCCATTCTCATTCTTTGTTCTGATGTAATGTTTTGTACCTTGTTTTCGGTTACGACCTTTTCTTTAAGAGCGAGCTTGTCTGTAGAATTGCCAGCCTCATATGTTTCTTTGATGATACTGTTGATTTTACCATCAATAACACCATTTACTTTGTTTTCAGGACTCCAATTAAAGATGAAAGAGCAGATTTCATCCAGGTCCAAATTCCACATGAGTTTGTTTTCTGCTTTTTTGTTTTTAGACATTCTATAATAATGTTTAATTTATTATCCTCATCCAGGAAATCCCTCATATCCTCATAAACCAAGTTTCCTTGGTCTTGGGCTTTCTGGTTGAAATTGTTCTTGATAACAATACTTCCCTTTTTCTTGAAACTAGCTACTTTGGGGTCTGCCGTGATAAAGATATCACCAAGTTTCTCCAGTTCGTCATAATTTCTCGGCATGTGAATTTCCCTGATTCTTGCACCAACCTTACTTAAGAAGAAATATGTGCTTGCAATCGTTAAATCAAATTCCTTCATTGAATACAAGAATATTTCAACATCGTACTCTTCCTGGTTGAGAAGTTCCTTATCCCATGCATTCAGGTCTCTTATCAGAAATCTTGTACATTCATTTGCACAACCGAATACCTCGTAAGGATACTTGATGTATAGAAAGTCCCTGACTTCTTCTTTACTGTAGAATTCACACACATCATTTAGAATGTCATCCTTGTAATCTAATTCATCAAGGTCGATGCTACCATCATAGTCTTGTTGATAGTACTTGGCAATCTGTTTGTTGATGTTACGTATAACATGGTCTAATTCAATGCCAATCCTGATTTTCTGTTTTGCCATTACTTTTTTCTTTATCTATATATAATATATGAAAAGTCCAACAACAAACAAAAAAAGACTGCCACCTGAATAGATGACAGTCTCAAAACTTTATAAATTATTATGTCTACCCGTGTCTCGTGTGTCTTGTTTGTCCTTTCCCTCAAGGCTCTTATTTGCATTGGCAATATCAATCAACGCAGCAGCACCTGGTTTCGCCTCCTTGTTTTTATACCGTTTGTCTTGTTTCTCTGAATAGTACTGTTCTGATAACTTCTTACCATCCTCGTATCTATCCACTGTATAAACAATGCTTACATATTCTACCTCGTCTTTAATTTCCTTGAATTTAATACCGTAGAGTGCATAATGAATACCATTCGGAATATTATTGGAACAACCGTATGTAGTAAACTCTATCTTCTCAATACCACTCAACACATCCTCATTACTGATAGTCTTTTTAATCACCTCCTCCTTGCCTTCATTGAGTTTTCCTATAATGTCACGCAAATGATTGATGAATGGCCTCATAAGCCTACTTCGCATGTCATTTTCAAATCTCAACTCAATGGTCATTGGGGTTGAATCCAGATTTACGCAAATGCTATTAATATACCCGTCAAGCTTGAAACGGGTAACACTATCACGGTTTGTAACCTGAATTGCCTTTCTTGTAGGAAATTTAGTTAGGTTGCATTTCTCATCATAAAGCAATTCGAGCGATTCCTCACCTGTGTAATCAAGGTCAATATTACCCATTTTGAACTTCCTGATACTTTTAGGCTTTTCTACCCTTTTAGCTCTACCTCCACCTACATACTTGTAATCGTTAGCTCTCTCTTCTACTAAAAATGTGCTATATCTAAGAGCTTGAACTTCCTCTGTAAGCCTACCTTCCAGCAAATCATTGAGAACATTTTTTGTAACCTTTTGCTGATGTATTCCAGCACCTTCACTTCCATCAGCCGTAGGAGCCGTGATGACTTCATCACCAGCCTTCATGCCGAATGGAAGGGCGTATAAAAATTTACTTATTATTTTTCTTATCTTTTTTAACATCCTTTTTCTTTTTAATCTCTTTATTTTCCGTCAAAAGCACTTTTTCTTCTTTCTTTTCCTGGAGTGCTTCTTCTATTTCAGGATATATCATCGTTTCAAGCTTTTCGATTAGTACTTTCTTCAATCGGTTTGCTCTATTGAAGCTATTTATGTTAGCTTGATTATCCCTATTAAGTTCTGCTTGCCTATCATAAAAATTGCAGATTTCATCCAGTATTTGGATATATTCAAAACATTGTTTACTTTCCATTTTTCTTCTTCACTTTAATTGGAAAATATTCCTTATATTTCAGTGCGACTTGTTGCCTGTTCTTTGCCCAACTCTCCGATAGTGCCGAACTACCTTCGGAATCATGTTTTATCCTGATATTTGTAGTAACACCGATTTTTGATTTTCCGTCCAAATAATTAGCAAGACAGAAATCAATATCATAAAAATGGAACCCCTTTATGTCTGGGTCGAAATTCTTGCTTATTCGTTCTCTGTTCACTGCCATAAACAAACCGTCAATAACACACACTTCCTCCAAGTCCTTTTTAAGTAACGGGGAGAAACGTGTAAGACCGTTTGGATGCAGAACTACACCGTAGATGTCCTTGTACATCCACCATGCGCCCCTTTCATCGAATTCGGCAGAGCCAGCAACTCCGATAATCCCATATTCTGGGTTATCTTTGAATAATCGATAAACTTCATCATCCCAACCCTCACGTAAGAATGTGAGGTCATCGTGACAAAATATCATTATACTACCAGGTATACTTTCATTTTTCAGAAATTCACCATATAGCTTGGTTAGCCCTAAACTGCCATCGTTGTTAAACAAGAAAACCTTCGTATTGACATTCTTACATGTCATGGTACCTCTATATCTCTTTACGACATCTTCCAGCTCACTGCCAACTTTTTTTGATGAGATTACAATAGTCATCCAAGGTTTTTCGACCTGGTCATCTGTTTTTTGTTTATTCTTAGACATAATAATGTATATTAGTTAATATATTAAAAAATAGAAAAGGAGAGGAAATATCCAAATCCTCTCCTATCTTCTTAGTCACCACTTGAGCCGAAGCCATCACCTCAGTTTGGTTCAGACAGTTCATCCGATTTAACAATGTTAGCCTGAATGACCTTGATAATCTCCATCTGACACATTCTGTCACCGACCTTGTACGGCGCAAAATCCATAGGGTGCATTGAGGTCTTGCCATCCTTGGCATTCTCCCTTAACTTCCTTACGGTCTCACCAATTGGCTCATCCTCTGAGAAATTCAAGCCTTTTGTTGCTCTCTTCATAAGGTTCCACTCAGCAAGCATCTGACGTACCTCCCAAGATGTCCTGTTCTTGTAGACCGCCTTAACCTCACCTCTATAGCCATAGGCATCTATCTTACCTTCCATATTGGCAAGATAACACTCGGTCTTGACATTCTTTGAACGAGGGACAAGATTTGCACCATATCCATAACCCAATTCCATCTGTAAGCCTGTATGGTAGATGTAAGAATCATTCTTTTCATCGTACTCAACTGACACAGCCGTCAGGTCGAAACACATATCGCCATCATGTGCGTATGATGGTATTACTGCATCTGGGTGAATTTTCTTAAACTTAACTTCAATCATTTTGTATTATACTCTTGTTTAAAAAGCGTAACACTTGTCTTCTACTGAAAGATTACCAACGCTAATATACAGGTGCATCCATACATCCTGACTTGTCACGTACAAAGTCATAAACCTTCTGGCAATACTCCTTGTCAGATATAATTTCATCAACGTACTTAGCAGTTTTCTTGAAACCACACTCGACGAATTTCTCTTTAGAAATAGGAGTAGTATGATACTTTTTGGACAGCTCGGAAATTCCTCTGTAAGACTTGTTGTTTTCGTAAAGCTCCAAACTTTCTTTCAGATATGATGTGAATGTTTCTAACTTACCTGTTTTCGCTGTGATTTTCTTGAGGCAATCCTGCAACAATTCTGGGTGGAGAAACAAATCGCTAAGTAATGAAAAAACAATTCCCATAGCCTCACCTTCGAAATTGCAACCACCGCCAGCAAATACATTGAGAATAAGCCCCTTCTCACTCCCTTGGAATTCGAAATAATCACAACAATCAGGCTTAATACTCACAAAATACTTAGCTCTATCGTATACACCGTAACACCCTACTTCAACAGTCAGATATGCACCAGTATTAATACCAAATATCACGGTGTCAACTTTAAACTCCTTCCAGCCATCAGTAATAACCTGACTACTTTTCCCTGTAATTGTTACAGAGCACTCGCCATATTTTTTGAAAAGAATCTCTTCCATTTCTTAATTCAAATTAATTGTTTGATACACCCCCAATTTCCTTATGCAACTCCCTGCACTCGGTGAAAGTAAGCTCGTAAGCTGACTTTACAATCTGAGACAGCATTGAGCTATAATACTTAGCTTGCTTGTCATCCTCCTTACGGTCAATGATAGTCATAGCCTCCATCTCTTCTGGAGTAAAACTAATACCACACTCACTGCACATTGCTACAGAATGAAGTGTTGTTGGAATTGCAGCATTGCCTTCTTTGTAAGTGTAACACTCGCCCAAGTTCTTCTTTCTCCACTCGTCTGTCTGTGGTGCTACTCTATCTGCCATACCAATAAGACTGAGGAAACAAATCTTGCAAAGAACATTCTTGTTGACCCTTACACGTTCATCCAACTGGTCGTTGATTAAAACAGCATACTTCGTCACCTTGGTGACAACTGTCTCAATCAAAGAACCCTTATAGGCACAGCCACTGTCAGCCTTAGTAGCAATACTTGCCGACATCAAAGATTCACCATACTTCTCCTTAAGGAGGTTAACACTCTCTTCTGGGACACCGAAACTGACCAATTTCTTAAAATAGGTGTCAAACCACTTAGAATATTCCATTTTAATTAATTTTTTTTGGTTAAAAACTATAATTTACAATTACTGTTACAAAGTTATGTATTTTTCTTGAAATAAAAAAGGAGAAATGCCTTTTTTTCTTGCATCTCTCCTATAATCGTCAATTATTTAACTTTATTTAACAGATTTTTGTAGATTTCTGCCCTCTCCTTAGTCACATTATCCAGTGAATACTTCTCTTGAACCATCTTCTTGAGATTCTCCTTCATCTTCTCTACCGCTTCTGGGTGCTCCACACAGAACTTGATGTATTTTGCCCAATCCTTATGGTTTTTACGTGTCTCCACAAGCAGAGCGTTGCCTTCCTCGTCGATTTCACCGCCTTTGAGTATATATGGCTTCAAATCAATTGTATAAGGCCCGAAATTCTGGGCTATAATGGCACAACCTGTGAAACCAGCCTCAATCTCCTTTAACTGGCTCTTCACGTAGTTGAAGTCGTTCTCCTTGAGCGGTGCAAGCAATACATCCACATTCTCGTAGTGTGTGGCATAACGCTTGATGTCTCTTGTACACATCCTTCGATAACTCTCGTTCTCGAATGGGTCATCAATATGTGCCATGTACTGCTTAAGAAAGTCCTTATGCTGTGGTGACAGATTACCATACTTGTCCGAAAGAATCGCTTCGTATTTAACCCATACACTTTCTTCTGGTCTGATTGGCCTTCTTGTTACCTCTCCAGTCCTCTGATTGTAGATTGTTGTAGTGCCGTTGGTGTCAAATCCACACATTACAATCTGCATTTTGTCCTTAACCTCTTTAGGGAGATTCATTAAACCCTCCATAAGCTCAATATCCTTAAGATGTGCAGAACCGCAGACAATACCAAACCTCATCTTCTCTGACTTTTTCTTTGGTACATTGAACTGTGCCTCTGTTGGGTTAATAGCATTTGGGATGACAGCTACATTAGGATTATATTTCTTTAATACCTCGGCAAACAAAGGTGTTGTCGTAGTAACAAGACTTGCCTCCTTGATGTGTTTGATGATAGTGTCAGCCCAGCCTTCTCGCTTAGAAGTCAGATACATAGGATGGTCAGGACCGAGAGAGAAATGGTCATCAATATCCAAAATAACGGGAATATCAAGGAACTTAATAGTCTCCATCACCTGCATATTCTTGTCGAACTGCTTGTGCATCTGTATCAAGTCGTACTGTGACAGGAACCCTGTTAGGTCTTGTGGGAAGTCTTTCAGAAATACAATGTCAACGTCAAATTCATCACCGTACTTCTCTTGCAGATAAACGTGTGGGTCAATAGACCTGAACTTACCAACGCCATGAACATCGTCAGGCACAACCAAAAGTTTGATTTTCTTCTTTTCCATTATAAAAATTAATCTTTATATGGAAAATATATACATAGCTGTTTTATATCCAAAAAAAAGTCTGACGTAATGCCAGACTTGTAAAAAATACATAACCTATTTTGGATTAATTCTTATCAACATATATCAACAGTCTTACTAAATAGAGTTATTGTTTCAGACATCATTACTTACAGTTAATGTTCCAACGCTATTACTATTGTCATAGAACTTACTTTCCACCATGTCCCATAATCCTGCAACTCCATTATAAGTACAAGGCTTAAAATCCCTGACTAATACATCGTTCTCGTATATTTTGAATGAGTATAGACTGTTATCATTGAAGTAGTCATACGCTGTCTCCCCTGATGCATTCCTATAGCCATCGTGGAAAATATGAAGGCTATTGCTTATAATAAAATCTCCTAATGAAGTTTTGTATGTGCTACTATCATTATTGATAGTAACATATTCAGTATGTGAGTGTTCTAACTCTATATCAGTAGGTAAATTCGGAGGAGCGTTTTGCACTCTATATGCACCGTAGGCCATATATAATGACCTGCCAGTTCTAAAAAATCGTATAGTGTTATTTTCACTTGAAGTCCTCAAGTTAGAATAAATACAATAATCGGTATTCTTAGTAGATACTTTTGCAACAAACTTGTTCGTAAGATTGGGTATGTACTCTGTATCTATGTAGGCATTATCAGTAGGGGTTATCTTATCGTAAAACTTCAAGATACCGCCATTGAGCAAAGCACTGCCACTATTCAGAAGTAAATTCACCATAACGCAAATAGTATTTATTTCCTACTCCAATTACACTTATTTCCACATCTTTTGACGAAGCAACAGAGAAACCACTTGGCTTGAGTATCGTTTCTCCATTACTCATCGCAAATGTTATGTCAACAGAACTATCAGTTAACATCATTATATCCCAAACGTGAGCCTTGTTATCGTTAGGCACTTGCAAGGTGATTGAGGAAGTGCCTACTGCGCCACTTATAACCGTTAACTTGTCTGCGTTGATTGTAAGAGCGGATGCCACGTTCTTTGTCTCAACGGCAATCCCATTCTCCAAATCAGTAATCTTTGCCTGTAGTGTCTTGACCGTTGCACTATCAGAATTAGTTCCGTCAAAGCCTCCAACACCTTTAATATATAAATCACCATTGACTTTCAACTCAAAAGAATTTGAAGGCTGATTAGCCTCACCTTGGCTGATAACAAAGAAGTTCTGCTTATCAGTATCTTGGACATCATAGTCTTTGTTGTACCAACCAATTGCAATACCTTCTCGTGATGTAATTAGGTTACGGCCAATCATCCATGAGAAAGAGACATTGTCTGGTGCATATTGTCCACGTGTGCTATGATTACCAGTTCCAAGTGTGAATTGCGCAGTAGAAGTCTCTCCGCTGTTTCTATAGCCAACTATTACAGAAGAATAGGTAGTTTCTTTTATTATATTTAAACTACCAACAATAATACTTGAATTAGATGAATTATTATTATTATAGCCAATTATATTAGCACCCACTCCAGTGTTGGTATTTTTTTCACCTATCAAATTACCACCTGTCTGATTATTCTTGTTATTTTTACCAATCACTACG
>ERZ809504.144-NODE-144-length-10431-cov-7.590594_pt1 | contig 10431 bp, 13 predicted proteins | sample MGYA00521273_ERZ809504 | MGnify/ENA primary metagenome ERZ809504 (study PRJEB31581, sample SAMEA3312979) | metagenome | study: EMG produced TPA metagenomics assembly of the PRJEB8939 data set (Metagenomic analyses of Rumen microbiomes reveals...
ATCAAGAGCGTGACCTACACCCGCCCGTTCAACATAGCACAGGCAGCCACGGTGATACTGCCGTTCAACTATGACTGCAACGGCAGCGAGGGCGGCAAGTTCTACGGCTTCAAGGAAGTGGTTTACAACGAAGGCTTGCACAAGTGGGTCTGCACGATGCAGGAGCCAGGCAATACGGCAGTGACCTCGCTTACTGCCAACACGCCGTATGTATTCATGCCGAACGATGCGACAACGATGACGTTCCCGAACATCTCGAGCATGACGGGCGGAGTTGTGACGCTGCAGCCCACGACGGCTAACGATGGTCTCTATGACGGCGCCACTACCAATGCAGCCTGGAATTTCCACGGCACGTACAAAGGGAAGAGTTGGGCAGTTGCCAGCAATGACTACGGCTTTGCAGCAAGAAGTGGCACAGAGGCTGGCGGCGCGGCAACCGTTGATGCTGGTCAGTTCGTCCGCTTCACCACGAACGCCTTCATCAAGCCCATGCGCTGCTATCTATCGTACGTCGGCACGGAGGCCCCAGCGCCGGCACGTGGCTTGACACGCTCAGCCGCTGCCACCGACGACCTGCCCCAGAGCATCACCGTGCGCCTCGTCAGCCGCAGCGGCGAAACAACCGCCATCGGCGAGATTGACACCAAGACGGGCAAGATGACCTTCGACAGTGAGGCATGGTACACGCTCGACGGTGTGCGCCTGAGCGGCAAGCCCAGCACCAAGGGCATCTATATCAACAATGGACGTAAGATTGTAATCAAGTAAGGTTTAGAGCCCCTTGATAAGGGGCGGCTATAATGCAGGGATAAAAAAGAAAGAATTATGAAAAAGAAATATATGAAGCCATCATTCATAGTAGTGGAACTGCAACACATGTGCCAGTTACTGGCTGGCAGCGGCGAACCCACAAGGGAAGTACCCTGGTGGGACGGTGAGGGTGATTAAACCTGATGGTCTATGAGTATAATTCAAGTAGTTGCATTTATTGTCTTGGTTGCTCTGGCTGGCTTTGTCATCTTTGGTCTATGGCTACAGTTCCGCATCAGGAAATACCAAGACGAAAATGATACAGAGCACGTCAAAAGACTGCACAAGTGGATCAAGGAGAATCCAGAACGTGCAGAGGAATTAGGATATATCCGTAAAGAAAGGAACGATGCGACTGAATGAGTAAAGGTATTGAAAACATCCGTCTCGATGACGATTTCTACAAGCTCCTGCGCCTGTCACTTAGACTGACGCAGGAGTTTCCCGTTGATGTAAGTGCCGACGGATGGCGACGATTGTATCAGACAGCCATACGCCAGTCGCTCGTCGGTGTCTGCTATCAAGGCGTGTGCCTGTTGCCAGAGGGCAGCAAGCCGCCTGTGGAGATTGCCATGCAGTGGGCCAGTGAAGCAGAAAGCATCAAAGGGATGAATGAACTGCTATATCAAGAGGCGGCACGGCTGACACGGGAGTTTGCAGAGAAGGGACATAGGACGGCGATACTGAAAGGACAGGCCAATGCGCGGCTCTATCCCGATAAGTATGCACGACAGCCCGGGGATATTGACATCTGGGTGGAAGGTGGGAAAAAAAGTGTATTGGCACTATTGCCCAATCATCCAAAGGCATCTTATCACCACGTGCATCTGCCAGAGAATGAGCAGGGTGTGACGGTGGAGGCGCATTTCCGCCCATCGTCGGGAAACTTCAATCCGATTACGAACAGGAGACTGCAACGGTGGTTGAAGAAGGAGATACTTTCGGCGACGATGGTAGAAGAGGGCTTCTGTGTGCCTTCTATCAGGTTTGCGCTTGTGATGCAGTTGGCTCATATCCAACGGCACTTCCTCGGTGGCGGTATCGGGCTGCGGCATGTGTGTGACTATTACTGGCTGCTGTGCGAAATTTCATCAACTCATTAGAGCGTATCCCCCAGACTATCGAGCAGTACAAGGAAAAGAACGCGGCTCTTGCCAAGGACATTCCACTCTTGAAAGAGATTGCAGGCAAACAGTGGAAGAAAGAATAAAATATAAAGGAAGCATAACAAGAAAAATAAATTATGAAGAAAGAAGATGAACTGAAAGGCTTGAAGTCCGAATTGGCGGCACTTGAAAGAAAGATTCAATTGGAACTGTCGAAGGATAATGAACCGAAACAGGAAGATCAACAAGCGGTCGCCAATAGTGATGTTACCACAGATATGAACTATCGACAAGATTCTCAAAGGAAGGGGCTGCGACCTTGAATTTGTACATTTCCAAGGACATCAGCTAAAGCTGAACATATCTTGAATATCATTAGGTAAATTGACTAAATCGCTATTTGTTTTTGTGATTTAGTCAATTTACCTTTAATTTACTCTTGCCGTTTCAAAATAATTCGCTACCTTTGCAAAAGAATAATCTGTTATTCCACTAATTACGTATTTTTTGCATTTATGAATAGAATAAGTACTATTTTTGTACTTAAAACTTATGTATCATTGCATCACCTATATCAACCAAAGAATCTATGCCAGAATTTCTCAATATGCCAGCAATAAATTGTGTACCTTTGTTTACCTTTTTTCTTGGTCTAATAGGCTGTTTGTCTGTTTCTGAAGAGACAATGTTTTCAATTTGGTCAACATAGGGTACAGTACCCTTTATCTTACCAACGTGAATATTTCCATAAGCCGGTAGGGATTGAAGTCCTTGCCTATTTTGTTGTGGTTTCATACTCTTTATTTCAAGACGTTTCGCCTGTTTCTTATTTTTTCTTTGATTCATAACAATTGTATTCTATAATTAATTCATAAAACAAATGAGCAATATATCCAAATAGATTTACGCATTCTTCTTCCGAGAATCTACCTTTCTTTTTGGTGTCAAAAATAATAAGACCTTCTGGAATTACGCTACTATCTGGGGGCGTTATAGAAAAAGCAGCCATAGACTGATAGAGTTCTGGATAATTATCACTTGATGTAAAGAAATCATTAGCCTTTTCATCCACAGTTAAATCATTGGACATCCAGTATCTTTTCCGTTTTGTGATAAGATATGTAAAAATGCTGTTGACTTCATATTTCCGAGTCATATCATGCAGTTGACAGTATTGACGTGCCTTTGTTGCATATTTTGATAGTTTTGTATGATCTTCTGGTTCAATGTAGTAACAGTAATTGAATTCCCTTGGATTGTTTGTGTTCCTTTCTGCCACATTTCTAAAATGTATGAACGGAATTAAACACAAGTTGTCTTCTCGATCCATGATGAGCCTTTTGACGTTTATGGTCAAGTCCAATCCAAACGATTTTAAAATGGCTTTATGGATATCATACAGAAAATCTTCTAAGCCTTTGTTAGCTTCTTCTAAAGTTCTAATTCGACGCATGTGCATGTCATCCTTTAGTTTATAGAAGCTATGATATATGTCCTTATGAATTGATTTGAGCAGTTTGTTATTTTTATTTGCTATTTTGAAATGATATAAAGCGATTAAAGTACATGGAATCTCATGAGTTCCCATTCTTTTTCTATATTGTCGTGTGACATAGCTTATAATAGAAATGACGACAACGACAACACCAAATGGTAGAAGAACGATTAGATTGGCATATATAAGGATTTGAGATAGAATGGGACCCAGTACTGTTGAAAGCCACTCTGTTGTTTTGTCCAATCCATTGATTATTGCAATAATTGTGGAAAAAGTTGTCAATAGAGTTATGCAAAGAGAACCAACTTTTTTCCACAGTTCATATTTTGTCTTATCTGTTTTTTGCATAATAATACTTAGATTAATAGAAACTACATTTTTTATGTAATGTGTTTATATAATGTAATGACACTTCTTATCTCCGCCAAAGCCTTTGTGAGTTCTTCCAACTGTTCTATTACATGGGATGCCAAAATGTTGATTTTTCCTTGCATCCCTTGGCCTTACAGCAGGACAGACAATTCTTGTGCAAGATACTTATATATATATTCACAAATACAACTAAATACACTTAAATAAGGCGGTTCCACATGAGAAACGACCACTCTCTGGCACTATAAGTAAGATAGTATCTCCCTTTTTCAGGCATCCGGTTTCTATCAAACCGTTAAGCGCAACAAATGGTGATGCCGCCCCCATATTACCGACACTAGTAAGATTAGTGAACCATTTAGTCGTCGGCAAGTCAATATTCCTCTTTTTGAATTCCTGTTCAAGTAAATTGTAGAAATACATGGATGACAAATGAGGTATCACGTATGTAATATCATCTGTGTCAATTTCTGCCTGCAACAAGGATGTCTCGACTGCATCTACGAACAGTGACATACCATATTTGTTCAGCTGTCGTACATCCTGTTTGAGAGCCCAAATAGATTTTTGTTCCAATTCTTTGGCACTAAAGTTTTTCCATCCTTTAAGAGTGCCGTCAACTTCTTTTTCTGCCCACATATACATACAAGCAGGTTGCTTGTTGGCATATGAAAATGTACGAATCCACTCTATGCTTAAACAGGAATTTTCCTCAGGCTTGTTGCTCAAATACAATGCAGCAGCGCCATCTGAAAGCATGAAACGGAGGAAGTCCTTTTCAAAAGCAATATATGGATTTTCTTCTATTAATTTTTTATGCTCTACTTCCTCGTTGAAGAATTTGGAGAGCATAGTGGGAGAAAGCAATTCGGAAGCTACACTGATTGCATTTTCTGAATTTCCAGAAGCAATTGACATGAAAGCTGTTTTCATTGCCATCAACCCGGACATACATACTCCTGCAAGCGAGGCTATCTCTAACGGATGGTTAAATACGGCTCCATGAACCATTGCTGCATGTGATGGCATGTATTGGTCTGGCATGGATGTTCCACACGAAAGAAATTGAACACTATTAAGCTTGTCTTCGGATAAGCCAAGTCCATTAATAGCACACTTAGCCAAATCGACATTGGTATGCGTGATTTGCTGGTCTTTCGTCAAAGCATAATATCGTGTTTTGATACCATTCTGACGAAGGATAATCGGTTTTACTCTGGACGCTTTTCCATTAACAAGTCCTAAATACGACTCCATTTCGTCATTATTGACTGGGGAGTTTGGTAAGAACGAGGCAACTCTGTTTAAATAAACGTTTGAAATCATAAATTACATAATGTATGTTATCTTTTTGCAAAAGTATAAAAAAATATCCATTTACAAAAGAGTTTTGCCATCAAATTTTAATAAATCTGTAGATATTTTGGAATTGTAGCCTTAATTCCACCGTATTCAGACCTGCACTCAGAGCATCCAGATATGATTGTCCATAAAATACGTTCATGAACAACTTGGCCGTGGTAATCACATCAATACCATCCTTAATTTCCTTTTTCAGAATAGCCTTTTGGATTATTTCTATCCATTTCAGTAGCTCCTTGTTACGATTTTCAAGATATTGCTCATGTAAATCAGGAAAAAAGTCACAAATTTGCAAGATTAGAGCCATATATGCCCTACTTCCATTCTCTACCGTAGAGTCTATGTGATGAAATCTGGTCATGGTTTCTTGACTGCTACGCACGTATTCTTCAATGAAATCACTGAGGCTTGCAAAATCATTCCTTTTTAATTTGAAATCAAGATTTTGCGAATCAATCAAATAATGTCGTACAACATCATAGAATAGCCCCAACTTATCTTTCCCATAATAAGTAATTGCACCACGAGTCATACCGGACTCTTTTTCTATGTCGGAAATGCTGACTGCCTCATAACGTTTTGTTAGGAACAACTTAAACGCTACTGCATACAGATATTCCTTTCTATTGTTCTTGTTCATATTGTAAATTATATCTTTAGGTTACAAAATTATAAAATAAATACGTAGTTTGCAAATTATTTTGTACCTTTGTCAAAAATACATAACGATATATATCTAATTAGCGTATTCTTGAGTGGTTTTCGAGATATGGCTGTGAAAAATGTGGAAATTTTTGCTGGGCATATTAAGGAACCACTCATTTTTAGCAACAAGCTTTAAATCTGACAATTGAACACATAGTGCTAACTCATTTCTCGTGATTTTCTGAGCCGTGGAACTTCTGTCACCTCACTACTGTTCGCCCTGAGGTTCTCTGTCTTTCGCCAGTTCCAGTTGAATCATTCTTTCCATGTGTCGCATATTCATACCTCACTTCCTTCTGTTTATCTTCTTTCTTCCACTGCTTACTTGTGATCTTATTTAGTTGTAAGAATGCTTAATTTTACATGGGTTGAGTTCCCCCTTTTCCCAATTAGGACAAGAGATAATAAAAAGTGTTAAAAATGCTGATATGTTGCAGAAAAAGCGTATCTTTGCATAATAAAAAATAAATTAGGATTTATATTTGTCTTTCGCCGTGAAAATGTGGAAGTTTTTAGGCTGGGAACAGACGGATATGACACTAATGCCGTATATAGGTACGGGGTTGTCATGTCTTTTCCAGCAGGTCTTCCACAACCTTCACAGCGAGACATGAGACCTCGTACTTTTTATATGAACAAGCCACGACCACAGACACAGCGGAACAAAATAGAGATTCTGAAGCAATGTTATCGTCTTATGGCTCAGGGTACATGGGATGCCATATCCGTTGCTGAGTTGGAGAAGAACATTTCCCAGACGAGAGGTGCGATATTCTATTTTAACAAAAATAAAAATGACTTGTTCTTGAACATGATTGATGAATTGTTTTATCCGGTCTTTGTGTTATCAAAAGATGAAAAGGCGAGGTTATCAGCATGCTCAGTATCTCAGTTTTATGCAACATATAAAACTCCATTTGACAGGCTTAAAGAAGACTTAACCAACAACTATGGTTTACCAAATGGTGCCCAAGCAGTATTCAATATAATTGTGCAGGCACAGAAGCATTACGAAGGTTTCAGCATATTGTTAAAAAAGGCTATTGATGATGAAATGTCTTTCATTAACGAACTGACAGGAGGCTCCATTCATGAATTTTTGAGTTACAACAACTTCATGATTCAAAATATTGGTAATCTGTTTCTGGACTCCTTGGAGATTTTTCACGATGGCAGAGTTCACGAATAGTCGGATATATTTAGCTATAATTTCGACCATTCTTTCATTGAAAGAAATACAATCGTCGTTACAGTTCATTCTTAACTTTGATATTTCTTTGATGGCTTTCCTTGCCAGAATGAGAGACCATAGACCGTGCGGACAAACCTTATTCCTGTAAGCGTCGTTATGATCTGACTAATAATATTTTGTATATTCATTTACATACCAACATATTATAGTATAAATACAATGCGGAGAATCAATTAAGACATCTAAAATTGAAGTTTGCAAAGTTCCTTATCAGACAGATAAAGATTCACATATATAAGATTTCCGTTTTTATCATACAAATATACGTGATTGTTCTCAATTTTATTTTCTCCTGGAGTCTCTTCGGTACGATAATTCACATCTTTGACACTTGCAAGCTGGGACATTTTTCCGTCTTCCGTACCGTATGCGTATGGCAGGTCGTATCTGACATTGAGCGTGACGTTGAACTGCACGTTGTCCTGGGGCGGATGCTGGCTCTTGGAAGTGATGCGGTGCATGTTGTCGCAACCCATGGCGAGGATGTAGCCCGTGCCCTTGCTGTCGACTCCCGTGTAGGTGCCTGTAGCCGTGGCCAGACGCTAGAGGTTGTTATAGGTGTAGGTATGCGCCATCTGTCCGCCTACCTTGTCGCTTTGTAGCACTGATGCACCGTTGACCATGCTGGCACGTTGCTCACGCCTTCGTATGTAAAGCAGATGACTCCGCTCGCAGGATGGCTCACCTCGGTACTACGGTCGCCCATGACATAAATGGATGTCGTCATGTTGCTCTTGACTTTTTTACATTGTGCGAATATCATTATTAAGTTCTTTTCTCCATATTAGAGTACCTATAATTGTAAAGATAATGGTGAACAACAAAGCAGCTTCGGCATAACCCACAGGTAGGTAATCTCCTTCAAAAAAAAGATAATCAGTTTCTGAAGAATAGTATAATTTAGGGAAATCTCCAGATTTTATTTTGTCCAAGATTCGGTCTCCCGTATGTAATGTATATTGTTTTGATTTATAGGTTATAAGAATTGTATTTGAACTCTTATAGTTACTTTTTTCCTTAAATCCATTATATATATAATCAACAATAGGTTCCTGTGTTCTTTCTATATGGTTACCATATAAATGGCATAGATACAAAACAACAGTTAAAATTAATCCTGCGCAAAAAATTGTCTTAAATAATGTTTTAATCTTCATGTTCTTCTATGTTACATTCCAAATAATTTGAAAATTATGATTTAATACTTGTATTAAAGGTGACACATCACCTCCCTAACAGGGGAGATATATGCCACCTTTTAATATTAAGTCACTCATTCATTTCCTTAGACTTTTTTTTGCTTGTGATGTCGGATACGCCTCATTTTCTATCATAAAAGTTTGAAATACATTTATAATTAATCAAATTTTCTATCTTAACATTCTTTGTTTCATCAAAGACAACCCATCCTTTATCAAAAACAGGTATAATCCAATGAGGCTTATTATCTTCATCAAAACAAAATACATAAATGCTGTCTTTATTGTAATAGTAACTTTTTATATAACTGATAACAAATTTTGTATTATGAGAGTTTACAGGAATGGAACTTCCAGTTCCTGTAAACTCTAAACTATCCGTAATTAAATAGAACCTCTCTATCGGTACTATGGTGCCATTCTCTATAATATTGTCTTTGGTATAATACGGAGTTAGTCCATACGGCAGCTTATGATAATCAATATAACTTTTGCCATAAAAATAGTTATTGTAATCATGCAATATCATTAAGCCAAGTATCATAACCATTATTACTGATATTATTATTTTCTTCATTTCACAGGCTTAAAATAGTATGTAACAGTTCGTGGCTTATAGTCATATGGAGTTCCTCCTGGTAATTCAAAGCCCATATCAAGAGGATCACTAAAAGAATCCATTTTCCCATTTTTATATTGGAATAAATGGAAATCAACATGACTAGATTTTTGACCATGATGAACTGTATAATGGACTGGAGTTCGTCCAATATGGAAAATCGATTTTGTCATATCTACCGCAAACTCTTTACTATGTCTATCTAGTGTTGTCGCAGCTGCAAGATTTTCCTTAAATCTTTTCGAATTCATTAACAGTGCTGTAGCTGCATCTCCAACATCTGCAGGTTCGCCATTTCCAAGATAATAATGGGAAACTGCCAATTCTGTTTGGCTTGGTATTTGAGGTGCATACAAACAATCTACATACGGATTATGCTCTATAGGTCTACTTTCTAGCACAATTCCGCTTTTATCAGCTTGCATTACATATAAAGAAGATTTATCTAATGACAGATTACTCAATTTTTCAAAATTTATTTTGCCATTTTCTCCTACAGAGATTTTGTTTCTTTTTAATATCTGAAGTACATCTTTTTGAGTCGTTCCTAAAAAATCAGCCATAGTTTTGGTATTATCATTTTGTTCCGCATGCAAATTTCCATTTTCCTCCCAAAACCAACGACCATCAATATCTACAAAACGTATGGGATTTTCAGCACAAAAAACATATCCACTAATACCAGTATATTCCTCTGCCAATGGATCAACATTTAACCACAGACTTAACTTCGGTTCATAGTATCTCGCCCCATAGTAGTACAACCCCGTCTCCTTGTCAAATTCCTTTGCATTGAAGAGATAAGGCGTGTTCCACGTATTGTTGCGTTCCTCAATGAACACCTCTCCGAAGGGCACATACTCGATGTGCTGCACCACCTCGCCGTCAAGGTCGGTGATGTAACTGCTGCTGCCCAAATGGTCGGGATGGTAGTAGAACTGCATCTTCTCGTATGCGTCGGCATCCTGGAAGTTGCTGGCCTTGGCGCGTGCAAGGACACGAGCCTGTGCCGCCTCCATGGAACCGTCGTTACAGCAGAAGCCCTCGCCGTCCACGTAGTCGTTGTTGTCCTCACCATTGTAGGGTACATCGAACGTGGCATAATTGTCCCTGATGACCTGCTGCTGGCTGGCATACTTGGTCTTGTAGTCTATGCTGACGGCATCGGCCTCGCTCCCTGCATAGGGAATCCTGCGCGGGTCGGAGCCATAGGAGTCAAGGTCACCCAGCTTCGACACGATGCGCTGGCTGCCGATGTAGATATGCTTAGTATAGCGTCCGCCCTGGTTGGCAACGAGATAGGGCGACACATACAGCGAGAACTTTGCCGTGTTCGTACGTCCTCCGGCAAACACAGAATTGACATATACCTGCTCGCCCTCACCGCTGGTCTTCACCGTGCGCTCGCCGTCGGCATCATACCAGTAGTTAGTCACAAACCCATTGTCGTCAGATGACAGCAGGCGGTTCTCCTCGTCCCAGCGCAATTTGCGCTCACCGGCCTT
>ERZ809504.145-NODE-145-length-10399-cov-5.383604_pt1 | contig 10399 bp, 10 predicted proteins | sample MGYA00521273_ERZ809504 | MGnify/ENA primary metagenome ERZ809504 (study PRJEB31581, sample SAMEA3312979) | metagenome | study: EMG produced TPA metagenomics assembly of the PRJEB8939 data set (Metagenomic analyses of Rumen microbiomes reveals...
CTTTCAAATTCAAAAAATAATTTATAGCAAATGCCTATCTTATAATTAATTAAAGACAAAAAATTATCAGTGAGAATGAGCTTTATAATGCCAAGGTTATCACGCCATCGGTGTTTGAAACGCTCATGGCAACAGATATTCTGAACGATTTACCTGACATCCGTAAGGCCATCGCCGATTCGAAACCAGATTGTCAAGAGGGATATACAGATGTGTTTTTCTTCGGTGTTCCATCAACGGGTAAGACATGTGTGCTAATGGGACTGTCACGTTCACAGGCACTACGCATCAATTTGGCACATGGTGGTGGGGACTATGCAGCAGCCTTGCAGCAATACACTGATGCTGGTATTACTGTGCCGCGCACACCAGGAACATTTGTTACTACTTTGGCAGCTACAGTGAGTGCTCAGCAGCGCACAGATGCTTTCCATAAAATCAATCTCGTGGAGATGTCGGGCGAGGAGTTTGCTTTTAGTATCGCCAACAATGAGAACCATGTATTCACCTTTGAGGACATGGGTAGTGGTGCTACGGAATTGCTGAAAAACAATAACCGCAAGGTGTTCTTCCTCGTTATCGACCCCACAGCGAATGTTGTACGCATCAATCGTGAACGCATAACAAGTTATGACGAGATGACGGGCAAGCCTATTGTCGAACTGGAGTGGTGTGTCGTCAACCAGCGTACTATTCTGCAGAAGATGGTGAACCTTTTGGAAAATCCTTCCAATGCTGAAATCATGAAGAAAGTGGACGCGATACATATCATTATCACCAAGAGCGACACCCTGGGGGGCCCTGTGGAGCGTGAAGAACGGGCATTTAAAATCTTCCAGGAGAAGTACAAGAATGACATATTGGAACCGCTGGTTGAACTTTGTCATGAATATAATATCAATGCCCCAACAAAGTATCATCCGAAACTCTATACGTTCAGTCTCGGAACGTTCTACGTGGGCGGTATTTATGAGTATGACCAGACGGACTCTAACCGGCTCGTAAAAGCCATCCGTAACTCCACTGAGGCTATCAAAAAGGCGTCTCTCTGGGAACGTATCAAAGACACGGTGAATTAGTTAAGAGTTAAAAGTTCAAAATTATAAGTATGATGTATATCTCATTGAAAATATGCGGCAACCCCGAGAGTAACGGCGGTTTTCAGCCCATCCTGTTGTTTAACAACCCTATGATCGAGATACTCGATAAGTTCGACAGTGGCTTCGATACAAACTCTTATTATTTCTCGCTGAAGACAGAGCCAACACAAGTCATTTATAAACTTATCAAGAACAATGTGCGCAGTTATGGCTCTATCCGTGCGGGTTCGTTGGTTATTGCCATTTCCATTCCTAAGGGCTACAGGATAGATGGTGGACAAACACCTTTCGATGCACTAACGACCATTAAGGATGCTTTTCTGCAGCGCTGCATGACTTGCCGTGACACAGTGAAAGAGACGTACGAATTTAATCCTGGACGCATAGAGTCAGGACTGCTTGATGATGTAGCACAACGTTTCGCACTTGTTCCTGTTCAGACCCCGTGGCATCCGATGACCGAGGGGGCACCTGTAGGCTGTATTATACGTCCTGAGACGGACATTCTACAACTCTTCCATGATGTGCAGTACCCTGAGTTTGAGCGATTCAGTGAAATTCTCGTGGCCGAACAGACCAGTTCGACAAATTATATGCCAGTCAATGTAGCCATCCCCCGCATTCCACAGTACAGAATTTATGTCAACAGCCAGTTGGTGGAAACGGTGAGCGACATTAAACGGCGTAACATCTATCGGATACAGGAAACGGCATATTCACAGGGAGCACAGATTGCGTTCACCATCGAACAATTGATGGGCGGCGACAGTTTCCCAGAGATACAGTTCGATCCCGTAGCAGAGAGTGTGCATGTAGCATTGAAGGCTCTAGGTAAGGAGATGAGGTATGTGTTATCGCCCTCCTTCAACCCTTCACCCTCCTCCTTCAACCCTTCACCCTCCTCCTTTCAGTTAAAGTTTCGAGGAAAGGCAAAGACGGTTGACGGTAATTTTGGTTTTACACTCATTGGCGATGAGAATGCCAATGTGAAAAACGAGGATTTCGAAGTGAAGTTTCTTAGTAATGATTTTGAAGTACGCGGATGGGCTATGCGCGATGGGCGGTTACAGGTAGCAATGGAAAGCACCCGAGGCCCACAACCCTCCACCTTCAACCTTTCACCCTCCACGCCAAAACAGCCTACCGTATTCCGTACTATTGCTGTAGATTTATTATTGCCCATCGGTTTCGAGTTCACACAGTCTATGTCGAAGCATGCACTAAAAGTGAAGATGATGAAAGACAACAAGGAAGTGATGAGCAATCACACTGTCTTTACCAAGTCGAACTCGGCTAACAACAGACGTTACCACGGCGAGGTGCTTATCCCGAAGACTTGGGGACATCAGTCAGTCAATTTTACGTCATCTTACGAGAATTATGTGTTCGATTCGGGTACCATTGTCATACCTCATCCCGCAGACAATATCACTGTGGAACTGCAAGCCATGAAAAAAGGATTTATGGATCAGTTTATTATCCCCCGTATGAGACTTATTATTCTCATTGCTGGTTTGTTGTTAGGTTTACTGTTAGGATGTATCATTGGCTATGCTACGCACGACACGTTTAAGAGGATGCTCAATCCTACAAATCAAAAGGTTACGCCAGTGCGCCAACAGACGACAGATGACAGTCAACCAGTGACAAACAAGGAGGAGCTGCAAGGAAAGATAACGGAGTTTAGCAAAATTTTGAAGAAAGAAGACTTGAGTTTCACGCAGATAAATGATATTTATAGTTACTATAACGAAAATGCTGCAATGATGAAGGATATCGACCCAGAATTTAGTCAGAGTATCGAAGACTATAAGAAGGTGAGTGATGCTTTACAAAATGGTAAACCAGAAGATATATGGAAGGATGTTCGTGATAAAAAACTAAAAATTGAAAAAATACATAACGAAAAAATGTTTAACTACTTTGTAGGTAGTATAAGTGGATCACCATCCATGTATTCTGAACAGGAGCGCAACAAACGTTTTGCAAAACTAAAGAAAGAATATTCAAGTTTCGAGTCCTTTGTCGACTTGATATACGTGGCTGATGTTGACGCACCAACACCCCCAACATCAAATACTCAGCCCCCAACGACAAATACTCAACCTCCAGTGCAGCGTACATCACCAGTGAATCCACCGGTTAATAATAGTGACGACGATAGAGATTAAGAAAATATGAAAGCATTAAAGTTAGGAGGCATCTTCGTACTGGTATTAGTTGTGTTTGTCGGGATATTTTTCCTGATACCAAGTGGTGATAGCGGTAAATTGCCACCAGTGGCAGAGAATCTATATGAAACGTACCGACAGCAATTTACAAACGACTGGGAAAAGGCTGGCGATTGGAACGAGGCGCTGTTCAAGGGGAATTACGACATGGTACAACAGTTGAGTACGCAGTATGGCGGTGATAAAATTGATGCATTGCGTCAACTCAATACCCGTTCGGCTGTGGAGGTCGTGAAGAAGAAGGTCTTTGACGAATGGGCTACGCCTACGTGTCATAAATCTGTTATTGACCAATATGTCGGTGCTGTCAACACAGTAAAAAAAACTGACGCAACGGCAGAACAGAATGATGACGTGAAGAAGATACTTTCTGTTAACAGTACCTACAGCTCAGCATATAGCTTGGCACATAAAGGTATCGGTCTCTCACCACATTTCGATGGCTCCGGCTGGCAGTCGTATGCCAATTATGCGCAGTCCATTAAAAACCAGAAAGCTGCTATTGTGCGTAATAACAATTACACGCAGTATTTGAGTGATATTACCGATATCAAGAATGGTCTCAACGCCATTGACAGCAAATTACAGAAGGGTCGTACAAGTTACTACCAGTCTCTGGCTCAGAGCATCATTTCCTATTATAGGAACAAAGAGCGCACTACGGAAAACCTAAACAGTCTGCGTAGCATGCGCAACCGTTATGAAAGCGAATATCAGCAGAACAGCAGTCTTACGGCGTTCACACGTGAATTCGCACAAAGTGTTCAAAATTGAAAAATATGAAGAGACCTATGAAAGCCCTCTTTGCCATCGTCTGTCTTCTGTTACCCACAACACTGTGGGCACAAAGTGAAGAGTATGAGAAAGTGATGATGGAGCTTCAGGAACTGAGGCGCGACAGTGCACAGCTTGTTGCTGATACCTTGGAGAGCTATAGGCGGTTGACAACTCTGCGAGACTCCATTGCTCAGCAGGAGCAACTCATTGCTGACAATGATGCCCAGCGTGAGCAGTTGGCACTATCGCTTGATAAGACCATCATCAACCGCACACAGGGAGAGGTGGACGAATTACAACGGCAATTTGACGAAATGCAACAGACATGGGAACAACTTAATGACGAACGGCAGCAGCAGAACGAACGGCTGGAGGCTATGAGGGATGAACTTAGCAGTAGCTCAGATGCTATAACAACTATCCAGCAGGCCCAGCAACAACAGATACAGGAAGTCAAACGCAAGATGTTGGGTAAATATTGGAATCTCTATGATGAAGGTGTCCAAGCACTACAAAATAGCTATAATCCGAAAAAAGTGGAAAGCATACGCAAGAGGTTAAAGCCTCTCATTGCTGACAAGAATAATACACCGCTCAATGTCGAACAGTTCGCAGAACTGGATAATTTGGACATCTGTTTATCGCGCTTCAAAAACGGTGTCAAGGAATTGCAAAAACTGATGGTCAGCATCAACGATGATGCTACAGTAAAACAGTTGAGGCAAGAGGCTAACGATGCCAATCGCATGGTGTGTATAGAGGCTATTCGGAAATATATCTTACCAGAGGCAGGCAGCGAAGTCGAGCGTATTCATAAGCGTTACTTCGACCACGTCCCGTATCTGAGTAATAAGCTACGCGATTACTGGAACGAGTTACAGGCTGATCCATATACAGTGCCAACTAAGACAGAAAAGGAAATCGGAAAATACGTTATACAGTGAAGCTATCTGTAGAAATGGGCAATATATATATATATAATAAGGTAAGAGAACAGGTAAGGGGATGCTTTCTCCTTTACCTTTTCTCGCTGTTGCCTTTATACAGTTGGGCACAGGATCTGAATGAACTCTACGAGAAGGCTGTGCAGGAAAAGATATCGCTGAAGGGGTACATTGAGTTCATCGACAATCGCAACAAGCAACTGCGTAAGGAAGTGAAACGGTTAGAAGATGAGCTGAAAGACAAGCAGGAGGATGCAGCCAAGAGTCAGTACCTGCTTGACGAGTTGCGCCAGAAGGAACAGGATAGTCCACTGCCTGCTTTGTTAGAGCGTAAGAAACAACTTGCCGACTCCATTGCTTTTTACAAACAGCGCATAGAGGAGGTTAGACGGGATCTGGCAAATATTGGCGAAGCTTACAATCAGGCCAACAATCAGCGCCAACAGTTGGAAGCGGCGAAGGAAGAGATGGTAGCACAATTGATAGAGAAGCATCGTCAGTTGCTGCAACGGCCATTCCTGCAACTTGCCCCGTCCGACTTTGAAACGGCACGTCAGGAGTTGCATTCCTTTGCCGATGACGAAAACGTGAAGGCTCTGCTCCAGCAACTCAGTGTGGCGGAGAGGAACAATGAAGACTATTCTAAAGCGCGACAAGTGCTCAACAACAAATATGATAAGACAGCAGAGCAGCGCGCGATAGCAGCACTAAGACAGCTCACTCAAGTGAATGATGCTCAGCGTGCTGAGATAAATAACACCCTTACACAACTTATGGCTTTTCAACCGGCACTCAAGGTTTTTAGGGAGCTGATAACGAGACTCAATGGTAACGGTATGGGAACGCAGAGCTATTCGAACAGTGACCTTGATGACGATCTCTCCATCTTCCATGCCGAACAGGTACAACAGAAGGTGAAGGACATTCCCTATTTGCAAAAGAGTTATGCGACATTCATCAAGGAATTAAAGGCTAATCCCAAGAAACATCCTGCCATTGAGAAGGAAATCATGGGTGAATAAGAAAAGATAATAACGTTATAAAATATAAAGATATGGATATCAAAAAGACTGCTGTGAGCGATATTCACAGGCTTATTCAGAAAGACTACAAAAGCTTGTACCAACAACTGCAGAAAACGTTGGGCAATGACATGCCCTTTGCTGATATACAGATTGGTAGTGGCTTTTACGTATGGTCTGATGCACGGTGCGAATGGCATCAGATGATTGCGGCCAGCAGCATCAAACAGGACTTCGTTGTCAGTGCACTGACTGATCAACGGCAGGCGATAGCACAAAAGTTGGGCGATGACACAGCCGAAAAGCTGTTTACCTATCCCGACGAGAGCTATATCTACTTTAATGACGATGATGGAGAGATGCATGTGTTGCTGACGGGCTGGGGATTCAAGAAACCAGTATTCGGGCGCGGCACTGCTGACAAGCAAGACATCAATGTAAAAACAGGTAACCCTGTCAGCGTGTCGTTCTCTTTTGACGGCGTACTTCAGCCCAACTACGAGTTCGGTTTGCGACTGGCCAAACAGGTTAAGCGTTTTGTCACTAACGACTTCGGTGTTCATCAGTTTGATGACCTGCAGGTGGGTGAACACTTTACATTGGTAGATTTGAATAGCAACCGTGAATTCTCACTCGAGATTGTGGCTGGACAGTCGGAATATGATTTCGACATTACGAATTATACCACCGTAACATTTAGTGCTATGTGTGACGGCCAGCCTATCAGTGGTGAGGCCATCGACCTCGACTACAACGGACGTCAGTATAAGGCCATCACAGATGCTGCAGGCAATGCTGCCATGCAATTACCTTTATTTGCGGGCGAGACATTGGTTGCCACCATGCGTGGGGAGAAAACAGAGGACACCGTTAATGCTATGGGTAATCATTTTGATTTCTTGTTCAACTCGCCCACACCGCCAGAGCTGCCACATCAGGAGGAGTTGCCTCCGATACCTCCTGTGCCGCCAGAGATTCCGCAGGAAGAGCCGAAGCCCGAAGAGCCGAAGATTAAGATCATGGTGCGCAATGCCAAGGGTATGCCTCTGCAATGTCAGAGTGTGCGCTTTGCACAGCAGGACCATGCAGATGTGCTTACCCGTCTTGATGCAGCGGGCAACACCTATTTCGATAAGAGTGCTTTCACACCTGGGTCTGTTCCCGTCACAGCATTCATTCAGGGCAGTAGTCAGATGTATGCACCCATCACATTCACGTTGGAATCTGAGGAGAACGTTTATCTCTTACAGGAACTGGAAGATAAGTCGTCAACAGGCACTATTCTTTTGGAGATTCTCTCCATTGTGCTCACGCTCATCTTCCTCTGCGTCCTTTGGTATGTATTCTCTAACTTTGTTGTGGGCTTTGTTTCTCCTTTCATCGCCTCGCTACTTGCATTATTATAATTCATTAAACTAAACGCAACGTCATTATGTTTTTAGCAACGATAGATTTATTTGTTATCTTTTTCATGAGTTGCCTCACCTTCGCGCTGTTTGCCTTCGACAAACACCAGGCTCATTTCCAGTTCTCGCGTATCCCTGAGGCTTTGCTGCTCATACCGGCCTTCCTTGGTGGTGCTTTCGGTGGACTCTGCGGCATGTTGTTCTTCCGTCACAAGACGAAGAAAACGCTCTTTATGGTTAGCATACCACTCTTAGTGTTCCTTCAGCTTGGCGGTATCGTCCTGCTGCGGACTATCCTTTATTCGCTCTTACCCATTCACTAAATAATAATAAACACAAGACATATGAAAGCACTTAGCGCAGTATTAGTTTCCATTTATGTCATCCTTATTATCCTGCTATTGCTCAGCAACTGTCACGGATGTCATCGGACGACATCCACCCCACCACGGACTGACACTATCATAGAGACCCGTATAGACACGGTTGTCGAGACCCGTGTGGATACTGTTGTGCGCGTCGATACCGTGCGCGAACAACCTCAGCCTCAGCCCCAGCCTCAACCGCGTCCTCGTCAAGACGATGCCGTGCGTCAGGCAGAACAGGTAGGAAACAATGGTGAGTTGAAAATAACGCTGTTATGGGATTTCTATGCTGACATCGACTTGCATGTCCTCCAACCCAACGGTAAGGAGATCTGGTATAAGAACAACAGAGACAGCAATACCGGTGGTGCCCTTGATGTCGATCATCGTTCTGGTGGACGTGGTGCGGCAGAAAACATCTACTGGCAAAACCCGCCACAAGGACAATACAAGGTAGCATTAAAATACTACGGCAAGTCCAAAGACACCGGGAAAATGGAGTCGGGCACCTGCACTGTCGTTGTCTTCCAGCCAGGAAAACAACCCAAGACCTATAAGGTCAGTATGACACAAAAAGGCCAAGTTGCACAAGTATGCACAGTCAATCTGTAAAGAATGTATGTATAGGTAGTAAACAAAATGAGAACTTGTCCTAAATGTAAGAAAACGATAGAAAACGATTTGGCGCTTTTCTGCCGTTATTGCGGTACGAAGTTGCCAGAGGTACCGAAACAAGAAGAAAAACCGGAAGAGACGTCTGCCCCCGTGTCTGCAGATCCGACTTCAGCCCCTTCTCCAGTAGAAGAGCCTAAACCGAAAGCTGTGCCACCGCCTCTGCCGCCGTTGCCAAACGTGGCAGGTCCCGGTATCGAAGTTGGTAAGGCTAACGTGGGTAGTGGATCTGATGACGAAGTAACAATCATCTACACTCCTTCAGACACACCACCGCCTATTCCAAATTTTTCACCAGACCCCTCTCCGATGGGGGAGAGGGGTAGTGACTCTCAAGTTAAACAGGAAGTGAAAAAGGCCCCTATTCCTCCTTATAGAAAAGAGAAAAAGGGTGGTTCTTCTGTCGTTATCCTTGCTGTTGTCTTTGTCCTGTTAATTATCTTAGGCATTATTGCATACGGTCTTTACTATAACGGTGTCTTCGGTAGTAGGACCAATGCGTCATACGAGCCTGATTATGAAACTGCCATAGACTCTGTGGCTGTTGACAGCGAATATGTTGACAATGACAACTACTATGGTCGTGACAATATCGTTGACCGTGGCGAAGCCGAGTCTTCTACTCCTGTTGAGAACTATGACAACGTGGATAATGTCATCGAACGTATCGGCACCGATGACGAATATATTGATGACGGGTATGATAATATCACCGATGAATACTGACTCATAAAAACAATTTATCATTATGGCAAGCCATCAGGATTTTGTTCAGTACATTGCCGACCAGTGCAGTGGGGCGGGGGAGATTGTTACCAAAAAGATGTTTGGTGATTATGGTATCTATTGTGACGGAAAGATCTTCGGCCTTATCTGTGACGATTGTTTTTACTTGAAGCCAACAGACGTCGTGCGGCCATTGCTACGTGTCATCGATATGCGTCCGCCTTATGATGGGGCAAAGGATTATTTTTATATTGGCGATGTTGATGATCATGACTATCTCACTCTGCTTGTTCGCGAGACATGTAAAGTTTTGCCAGAGCCAAAGCCGAAAAAGAAACATTAGTTGACAAGAAAATATGCTAAAGAAAGTTTTTGTTTTTATTATTTGGTCGTTGGTCTTCGCCTGCGAAACAATGTGCGCGAAGCAAGGTAACGGGTTCATTGTCACTCCTTTGGCCCCGAATGCAGTACGCATACAATACACAATGGACGGTCAGGTTCCGTCATCCGACTTACCTGATTGGCTCTATGTCAAACATAGCGCTGTGGCGAACTGTGATCTCATTGTTGAGACAGACGCGGACGGTACGCTGTGCGTCAAGGACAAGGCGGGTCGTGTAGTCTTCCGTGCCTTGCGTCATGAGCTAAAAGCGTCGCAGATTCCTGGATGCGGTGAGGCAACGCATGAAGCAACATTGGCCTTTTTCTCTCCTGCTAATGAAAGCCTTTTCGGATTGGGACAGTTTCAGGACGGCTATGCCAATGTCCGTGGCTTGTCACGCCGCCTCACGCAGGTGAACACGCAGATATCACTGCCGATGCTGTTGTCGAGTAAAGGCTATGGCATTCTGTGGAATAACTATGGTTTGACAGAGTTCAACCCGTGTAATCATCGTGTTATCCTTGAGGCTCAACGGTCGCCCCTTAATGCTCAACGTGAAGAAGTCAACGTCACTTCTACTGAAGGCGGCAAGCGCGAAGTGCGTGAGCGTCATGTGTTTGAAGCGGCCATCGATCTTGCTGAGACCGGCGACTATGCGTTGCTGTTGGACGTGGGCCAAAAGATGGCGCGCCGTCATAATCTCAGCATCGATGGTGAGACGGTCATTGAGATGCAAAACCTGTGGCTTCCGCCTACAGCATCGAAGATTGTCCA
>ERZ809504.146-NODE-146-length-10397-cov-16.420035_pt1 | contig 10397 bp, 14 predicted proteins | sample MGYA00521273_ERZ809504 | MGnify/ENA primary metagenome ERZ809504 (study PRJEB31581, sample SAMEA3312979) | metagenome | study: EMG produced TPA metagenomics assembly of the PRJEB8939 data set (Metagenomic analyses of Rumen microbiomes reveals...
ATTGGCCCGATATACCCAAGAGGATGGGATGCCAGAGGGTCGGGAGCCCGTAGGCGTAAAAAAGAAATCGTCATGGATGCAAGCAGTTCTAGACGGTACGTAAAGTTTACGCACATACCGTCTAGATCTGCTTGCATCGATGACTACCGCTGTCCCCCAAAGAGCCGCGGCCCAAAGGGCGGCGGCGTGGGGCTTTAAGTTGGCCCGATATACTCATGAGGATGGTATGCCAGAGGGTTTAGAAGCCCGTAGGCCCAAGGCGGTAGCAGACAAAAGAGCCGAAGCCGTAGGCGAGACCGCTTTTCCAGATTGGCCCGATATACCCAAGAGGATGGGATGCCAGAGGGTCGGGAGCCCGTAGGCCCAAGGCGGTAGCAGACAAAAGAGCCGAAGCCGTAGGCGAGACCGCTTTTCCAGATTGGCCCGATATACCCAAGAGGATGGGATGCCAGAGGGTCGGGAGCCCGTAGGCGTAAAAAAGAAATCGTCATGGATGCAAGCAGTTCTAGACGGTACGTAAAGTTTACGCACATACCGTCTAGATCTGCTTGCATCGATGACTACCGCTGTCCCCCAAAGAGCCGCGGCCCCCAAAAGGGGCGGCGGCGTGGGGCTTTAAAAGGATGGATGTCGTAATAAGGATGGATAACCTCAGCAACGGGCGGTGTGTTGTCTGAGATAGTGACAACACGACGCCCGTTGCCTTGACTTACTTGGGGTTTCGGTGGTTATCTGTCCACCATCTGAGCACGAAGCCCATCGTAACACATAATAAAGCTAGCAAGTATTGTTCCATGGGTGCAAAGGTACAAATTAAAAATGAACCAGACAAATAATTCACGTCACTATCTGCTCTGGATGGTGTGCCTGTATCTCGTACTCATCTAGGATGAATTCTGACCACTGGCGGGCAAGGGCTTGGGCTAGTTCTGGAAACGTCCTCGCGCGATATTTGCCACGTGAGCTGCGCACATATTCCTTAGGGTTGGGGTAGTCACATGTGGCCACCAATGGTGGAAGGTTCTTAACCCAATACAAGGTCTTTTTGGTGTACTTGACTCCATACCATGATGGACAAGCAAAGAAGGAGGGCTTCGGAAGTCCTGCCCGCTTCATCGGTATTGGATTCTCTACCGCCACGAATGGCGCTTTTGCCCGTAGGCATTTTCGGAAGAAGCGCGCTGCGTCTATCATCTTCTGGTAGCGCTCTTTGTTGATGAATGTGCCTTCATCAGTATGGCGTATCAACTGTACACTGGACACCTTGCAAAGATATGTGCATGGTGGGTGGCAGATAATCAAGTCCCAGTGTGGCACGGTCACATGTTCTCCGCTTTGGGTGTCAAATTTTGTTCCGCCTTTTATTAGGGGTATACAGTCAGCCTGTATGTGCCATTCTGGGTGCCCGTAGGGCCTGCAAGGTTGTAAATCACAGGAATAGGCTATGTGCCCAAGGTCACGGAATGCCTTGCACTCCGCTTGAGATTCTTCACAGGCTATCAGTACGTATAGCCTGCGCGAGTGCGGGCGCGTGTCTGCGTGCGCGCTCCGCGATGATTTTTCTTGTAACGTGGTCATAATTAGTGATATAGGTCGTAACGAATTGGAAATTCGACGGCAGTGCTACTGCACTGCCTTTTCTGCGCTAGAAAATCCCATCCACCTCGTCGCGGATTTTCATTTCTTCGCGTGCAATCTTAATCAAGAGAGCAGGGTCTACCCAAGGCATATCCATGTGGCTTCTTAGTGCTCGTTGTAGCACCTCGATGTCATGGCGGTTGACTGGGTTCGACTGGTCGTATCGCTTAATGCGGTTCTCTAGGTAATCAATAATGGTGCTAGCTGACTTTCTAATTGCCGCATCGGTCGTGGTGTCTCTGAACTGTTTCAACTGACTCAGCAGACGTGACAGGTTCCTATCTGGTCGCTCTGAGGTTGCAACCGCATTCTTCTCGACTTTGTAGAAGCACGTTTGACCTTTCCAGTTAAAGAGAACTTTGTCGGGGCATCGGTCTTTTCTGACTGCGTAACCATCGGTTTTTCCTTCGACGTAGAAGTTATATCGCTTTAGCAAGTACTTGAAGTGGAAATAGTGGTCTGCCAGTGAAGCGAAGAGCACAAGCAATTTTTCGCGACTGTCATACATATCGAGAGTATTGCGGATGGACTGTTTCTGGCGCTCTTTACCATTGAGCCAGATGACGAACCAGTTCTTCACACTCGAGCGGATGGAGAACTCTACGCGCCAAATCTCTGGTGTGTAGACCTCTCCATTCGGTTTCGCTTTGGTGACGTTGGTTGCATCGTCAATAAGTCCGCATTGGAACCATGCCTGTCGTATGTATGGTTTGCCATATTTTTTGGTTACAGGGTCGTAGAGTTCGAGGGTCTTGTTGTAGAACTTTGTTCCGATGTCAGACGCTGGGCTACCCCATGAAAGAGAGTTCCAGACGCGGCCTGCCCATTCATCGCTACCATGAGCAGAGATGTTTGCTTGGTTTATCTTGGAGAATACACCTTCCATGTACCGACGCATGAATGACCTGGGACTATCACCTGAGTCAAATTTTTCGAAATCGAGTGCAATATCGACGCGGCAAATGTGATGATATTCGAAGCCATATCGTTCTATAAACTGTCGCATCACATCAGCTGCGTCATCGAAATAACAGGAGCGATTAGTCAGACGCAATCGTGCAATGTTGGGCGCAATCACTTGTGACTTTGGAGCACGTCTTACCTCCAGCAATGGGAGATGGTCTGCACCTTCCAGCGTGAACACTTGGCCCCAGACTTTTGTCCCGTACTCTCGCTCAATCACGACAAAGCCGCATGCACGGAAGTAGTCTGCGTCATGCGGTTGTGTCGCTGGTTCCAGTACAGTAACCTCTAACCAGTCTAGATTGATACATCTAGGAGCCTTATTCATACGACTGTGAATGTGTCACGATGTTGTTCGTTTTCTGCACTAATGTATGTCCAATAGCACGAATAACAATATCGTTACCGTTGGACATGTGATGTAGCCTGCATATCACACCATCAGCCAGAACAGTTTCGTGTCTGACACGATAGCCGTCCATGAGGAGCGAATTTCTTCGCTCCTCGTAGTCGGCAATCATCTTTACGTTAAAAGTGGTCTGGGTGTTCATTGTCAATCTTCTTTGGTGTTACCCATCCGTTCTTATCCACAGTGAATTCATTGGAACGCATGTCCCTTAACACACAGTCTGCTGCGTTGACGTGGAAGAACTTAGTCACGTCTACCTGAGCACCGTCTGCGTCATACAAACGACGTGGAATGGGGTCTGACTTTCCACCAAGTAACTCAACTCTCTGGACGTGAATCGTCACACCAGCCTTCATACATCTATCTGTCTCGGAACTGTATATCCGCGTTGTCATGGAGCCACTGACGTACACCAGTGTACCGGCCAGTAAGTATGGGAGCACCGCAGGCCGTCCATTCTGGCATGACATGGTACAATCAATCCACTGGGTACGGTCTACCTTCTGCCCATCATTGTTCGTGTAAGACTCGTTGTGGGCCACACGAAAGGTTACGAACTCTCGGCCATCTGCCGATTTAACTTCGGCGTTGCCGCCGATGTTGCCAATCAAATTCACTTGCAACATAAGTAATCAATATTAAAGGTTATTACTGCGCTGACATAATCAGCAATTAATTCAATCACACCATAATGATAAAGCACGCCAATCCAAAGGAGAGTGCCGACCATCTTGATGGTGTTTGTAAGGAATTTCGTTGTTTCGCTCATTGCTTTTGGTTTTATACGTTAGTTCTGCTAGGCAAGGGAATGAATTGAGTTTCGGGAGCAAATTAGGAAGCGCGAGGGAGTGAATTCTGAGTCACTTTTGGCTAAATGGTACCCGAAAAATACCTCAATCAAACCCGAAAATGACCTATGTCCGCTTTTTGTGGGTGTGGTCATCGAAAGAGAAGGTACCAGAGGGCTTTTCATAAAAGTGCGGAGAATAGCGCACCATGTCGTAGACCTCTTTGTCCGTGAAAGTGTTCATAACGGCCGTCAGAATGCCGTTAATGACCGCATTCCGCTTCCAATATCGATGGTTGGTCAACCATTTATCGATAAGTTCCAGCGTATCTGGGTCGAGACGTGTACTAACAAGTTGTAAGTTCTTTCCTGTCATCTATGTTCGTGAACTTTTTGTATTACTCGCTGCAGTACATCTGCAGCGTCATTGTTAATGTAGTATTACTCACTCGTATGGCCGCTGGTGGTTGTATTACACATTCGAGGCCTCGCGAGATATCTATCTAACTAACTAAATGAAGGTAATATTCATATTTAGCAAACGTATCAAGTTCATTGCAGATGTTGCATACATCTTCAACGCATCTACAATCGACATTACAAAGATAGCAAGGCGAGTCAATATAACCCTCTGGAACGCGCTTAGCGGTAAAGTAATTACCATCAATTTCGACAGCCTGCCCAGCCTTTAATAATGCAACCTTAGAAGTGATATCCTTTTGTTTCATAGTCATTACTTTCTTTTAGATAGTTCATGATAGGTGTAATAGTGAGGGTCAATCTGCATCAAGAGATTGTGACGGTGCTGGATGGCCTGCCAACATGCAGGGTCATCACAACCTGTTTTCAGAGACTGAATAAGTTCCTTGGCCCCGATAGCCACGATGCAATGAGCATCGGGGCCGATGGAGTCAACACATTTGGTATAGAAGTCAGCTGCGTCATGTGACCACCTAACGAAGTAGTGGCCATGCTCTGCTGCGTATGCTTCTAACCAAGCATTCATACGGTGTCCTGCGGCAGACTCGCCGCAGGCCACTTTGTAGAATCGTGAATCGGTGTTCAACTGTACACCAGTTTGAATGTAAAGATAGTATCTATTCATAGTTGAGATAGTAGAAAATACTGATTGTGGCTTATACCGCATCCGTGAACATCCATACAAGACGCATTACATTCTAAATAGTCAGACCAGCCACGATAGGCACAAAGGTCACAAGCCACATAATGCCCCATATTGTCATCGTAGACAAGTTGTTCCAGACAGTCACGGCCAAACGCCGTGACGGGTGTTTCTTTAATCACAGTAATCATAGTCGAGAATCATTCTTCGCTTTCGTATGCCCAAGTGTACCCAAGAATTAATCTATCGTCCTCTGGATAGATGCGGCGTTCCTCGCCACCATCTGGCCAAGTTCTAATGGTGTCGTAGGTCTTAAAGAGTAAGTCCACATAGTCAGAATTGATGTGGATTTCGGGGCTACCCAGAAGACCCCTGTTTTTACGGATGAACGAGCCAATTTCTGCCCAGACTTCATTGAATGTTTGATTGTGCATAGATGTTATGTTTTAGGACTGTCGGCAAGTTCACATGATCATGCCGACAGTCTGGTTATGAAATGTGGAATTCGTAGTTCTTATACCGTCCGTCATTCCTGCGGGACTCCGCAAGAATAACGGCCTTGTCTAGGGGCATAGTTCTAGACGTCTCGCGTCCAGAACTATGTATGTATGTAAAGGTCACATCTGGATTCTCGCCACGCGCTGCAGCCTTTGCCACATCGTCGCTCATTGTGATTCTATTAGCCCACTGTATCATACCTCGTATCAGTCAAGATGAGCGGTAACCACACCATTGTTAACATTCATGGACAGGCGGACATTGTACACCTGGGAGATGCCAAGTAGAATGACCAATGCGGATTCAGTCCAGAACGGATAGAATTCGGATGGGAAGATTACCAGTGAGTAATGCTCAATGGCATTCCATGAGCGACATTTGACGCTGATAGAGAAGTCAAATGAAGTGTTACAGGGTTTAGCATTGGCCAACGCCTGCATAACGGTTTTGTAAGTTTCGTTTGTCATAACGCAACAGGTTTTATAAAATTCGACTGAGGAATCTACGTAATGACGCTGGATTTTCGTTAAATAATCATCAATATGCTAACTAGAACTGTAGCTTTCTGACGTATTATGTTAAACAAAAAAGCCGATGACGAGGAAATCTCCGTCATCGGCTCTTGCCTGAGCGTCAACCTTTACGTTCGCGGGTCACTCCTCAGTGTTGCCCGTTATCCTAAGGTGTTACAAAGGTAGTAAGAATTATATGAAAAGGCAAATAAAATCGACGTTTAGGCGATTTTTATCGACGAACATGGTAATAATAATGGTGGACGCATCCCTGCGCCCACCATTCCATCATCATTTAACCGTTTTGTAATGAAAGCATGTTCTGACTAACAAACTATGCCATGTGGTAGCCTTTTGTGACCTTTTCCATGTCAGCAGGCACACCGCATTCCATCAATTGCATGGAAGCGACCAGCTGCGTCATCTTTTCCTCATCCCCGTAATCAATGGGCACGTCTGGCGCAATGCCCATCTTCGCAGCGATGAAGTCAATATAACGCTGGGTGTTATTCTCGGACGCTGGTGCCCAAGACGATATGATGGACGCTATCGTGTTTTTGTGGTACCGTCGGATATAACGACGAAGGATGCAGAACGCAGCCCTGTAGCCATATTCGATGGTAACGAATTCTTCGAAATCTTGGTCGGTTGGGTTGTTACGTTCGCCCAGCCATGTATTCCCTATTCTGATATTAAGGGGGTTATTGTTGCGAATACCTCGCGGAGTTTGTCGTTTCATATTATTTATTAAAAATGAACCAGGCATTAAGTACTGAGTCGGTTTTAGCATGCCAGCATGCCTTGATGAAAGCATGAGGAACGGCCAGACGATGGGCACCTATTCGAACGGTGTCACGGTCAAGCCATACAGGCATGGCCAGAATGCAGATAGAATCGTATTGTAGTGCCGCTTTTCTGCACCATTCTTCGGTACGAAGCCACGAACCAGTGTTCAACCTGGGTGTTTGTGGTGCTATGTTCGAGGTCGTGAAAGTGCTGCGCATCGCGCAGATCTGGAACGACCTATCTTTTGCAGGGCAGAGATGGCCCCTGTGATAACCAGAGTTTTTGTAGTCATCATGACAAGCCACACCTAAAGGATGGTCGATGTCATCGACAAAACGCCAAGATGGCTCCCTCTTCACATCTCCGATGTCGGAAGCGTGTAGTGTCCATGTCACCTGTCTTGGACATAGAAGGTCTAAGTCATAGACTGAGTTGTAATACTGTCTAGAGACATGCAGCAGCTGCGCACTAGTACTGCAGACAGTAATACATAAAACGAATACCAACAGTGTAATTCGTTTAATCTCGTTTGATAGCATGGGTCAATCGTTTTATATAGTAATCAAGTCCAAAGATGGAGCCAGCTAACAGGAAAGCCTGTGCAATATAAATCAAGACACCATCGTTGATGTCATCTATATCCAGAACTTGGACAAAAGCAAGTGCGACGCTGCTTACAATGAGCAGCACCGCACAAGTATAAGATATTTGTTTCTCCCGTTCCATAACTAAAGACTACCTCCAGCCAGTCCGGCGAGTAGCGCGGCAATAAGTCGCGCTATCTCGGCCAGAATGGAGAATGTTTTCTGCTTATTCATAATTAGTCATCACTTTGGGTGGTGAAATAATACTCATAAACAGCATCTACAGTAATCTGGTTGTTGCCAGCATCGTGACCAACCACGAGGTAGTAACGTGAACCATCAGCCAGACTCAAAGCGTTAATGGTAAACGGACTACCAGCCTGTGCAGCAGTCTTTTGATTGCCTAGGGTATAGTTCTGGCCAACTTGTGGCTGTGAACTAGACTTAAGCAAAGCGGCTAAATCAATGCCTGCGACTCCGCTTGTACCAGCTACGGTCACGTTGCTGTAAGGTACATTGCTCTTGTCACCATTCCAAGCCTGTGAGTTCAAGGTAACGTTCGAGAACTCAGCGCCAGTCTTGGTGATAGTGCCCATTACCTGAGCAACAGTTCCAACGTTGCTGTTAGCAGCGTTAGCGTCAATCAGATAGCATCGGTATTGACCATCGGCAATGCCAGTCAGACTGAATGCCTGTGAAGTACCGTTCACGACTGCGAAGCCATCAGCGCCCGAAACCTGTGAACCTACGGCCACATTAAGGCTTGACGAATACACGATTCGCGGATGCGTCAGAAGATTAACCTTCTGGGCATTGTACGTACCAGATACGTTTCCATCAGTCGTTGACTTGCCTGCGTCGGCAGAAACAATGTCCGTACCATTTGCAACCAGTGCCGTCACCTCAGCATGTGGGGCCACAATCACGACATCGCCACATTTCTGCAGTACTGATGTACCATCAACCAAGTAAGCATGGAGTGTGCCAACTGTCGAAGCGTCCACAGTTCCGCTGATTGCGTCTGCGCTGATAGCGAATTTCTGGTTGCCCGACGCATCGGGATTCAGAGAGCCACCAACATTAACACTAGAAGCCGACAGGACTACGAAGCCGCTAGACAGTTGAGCGCGATTAGCGATGGTTCCAGCCAAAGCGCTGTTTTCGTCTATCTGCTTACTCGAACCCTGCGTGAGGATCGTGGAGCCTGCGACAGTCAGAGCGGTTAGTCTGGGTACAGGGATAGGCTCTGCAATGACAACACGGCCGCAGCGCTGTTTAACCTCTGAACCGTCTACCAGATAGGCGCGATAGGTGCCAGTAGTGGTGGCATCAACTGTACCGTTCACGACCAACGCAGTCACGGCGAATTTCTGGTTGCCCGAAGCATCGGGATTCAGAGTACCACCGACGGCCACGTCAGAAGCAGACAGGACAATGTAACCATTCTCAAGACCTCCGAAGTCCTTCACTCTTGCAACAAGTGGTGAATCTTCGGTTACCGTCTTACTGTTGTTCTCGAGTCGAATGGATGAACCCGCAACAGTAAGAGCGGTTACTAAGGGTTTACCTGAGTAGTGGAAACTTTGCCGCCTTTCTGGGCGTTGTTCAAATACTTAGCATTGTCAAGACCGATGCCAGACTCATAGAAATCGTCAATTGCCCCTTGCAAGGTCATGAAATCTATGCTCTCTTCGATGGCGTTGGGGTCAAGAACCAATGAGGCCTCTGAGCGACTGAAAGAACCGTCCCCCTTTTCACGTGAAACGATGATTGCAGCAGCCTTCACGCTGGTGTTACCAACAGCGAACGTGATTCCAGATGCAGTCCAAGACAATGCAGCGAATGAACCTTCATTCATGATGCATGGTTTCACGATGGCGTTATCAGCGATGAACGCAGTGCTCATTGGCAATTTGGTGCCGTCGCTTTCCATGGGGTCAAGAATGACACGTGAGAAATGGAAATACTTCTCACCAGCAGCGTCTTCTACGATGTCGACAAATGTCAACTGGTCACCACGCTGCAGGTTGAATGCTGCGCACACACCTTCGTACGTGTTGGCGGCAACAGCAGCAGTGAGGGCACCAGTACCAGATGTTACACTCTGGATTCCCACCTTAGGCAGAGAACCTGCAGAGATAACCAGCGGGTTGTACACGAAGTTAGCGCTACCGATGGGCGCGAAGTTGTAGATGTCCTCGTATGTCTGGCCATCGGCTATGGCCTTACCAATACGACTGCGGAGTTCGTTCATGTTACGTTTCATGAACGCAGACATGTTGTCCTGTGCGCTGGTCTTACCCTCGAAAGAGTGGTCCGTAATAGCGCTCATGCGTGAGTACGCCTGTGCGATAGTATTAAGAATGATACGTTGAACCACCTGCTTTTCGGTCTGGGGGTTCTTGATAGTTTCGGCCTTAGCACGTGTTACCTGCTTACCGTTTGAACGACTGAATACCAGTGAGCCCACCTTACCGCGAGCATGGCCCAGTAGCATATTACCTTTTGACATGATAAATAGTGTATTAATTGCCCGATTGCGTCGGGTACGCGTTCTTTAACGTCCGCAAAGATACAAATTTCTGCCGACTCGGACAAGAGTCGAAGGAAAGTCGGGGTTAAGTCGGAGGAGATACGGATTTTAATCAATAAAGTTTACATTTATAAAGCTAAATTGGCGTTTTACGTTTACAAAGTTTAACTTAGCTTTGTAAAGTTTAGCTTGACTGATGAAGCCAGCTGCGTATAATCGCGTATCGGGAGGGCTAGCGGCGAAGCCGCCAACCTAATAATCTATACCATTGTTAAAACACTAGCCAAAGCGGCAATGAGCGTCCCCGATATGCACCATGCGGACGTATAACCGTAGTTGGTTGTCCGTGTGTTTATTATCATTTCTTTTCTTTCAATGGAAACTGGAGGGCTTTAACAATTGTGCCCTTTAGGGCGGAGGGGGCGGCGGCGAGGATTCGCCGACGCGGGCGCTTGCGCCCGAAGACACAAGCGCACAGTCGAGCGCATAATCATTTCTTTTCTTTCATGGGAAACTGGAGGGCTTTAACAATTGTGCCCTTTAGGGCGGAGGGGGCGGCGGCGA
>ERZ809504.147-NODE-147-length-10365-cov-4.588264_pt1 | contig 10365 bp, 10 predicted proteins | sample MGYA00521273_ERZ809504 | MGnify/ENA primary metagenome ERZ809504 (study PRJEB31581, sample SAMEA3312979) | metagenome | study: EMG produced TPA metagenomics assembly of the PRJEB8939 data set (Metagenomic analyses of Rumen microbiomes reveals...
GATGCTCTGGCACAAATCAAGTATGAGTAAATCGCAGCGGACTTATGGCACAGACACTGTGGGAAAAGAACTACGAGATTAACAAGGAGATTGAGCGGTTTACTGTGGGACGGGATCGCGAGATGGATCTCTATCTGGCCAAGTATGACGTGCTGGGCTCGATGGCTCATATTACCATGCTTGAGAGCATCGGACTCATCGGCAAGGACGAGTTGCCGTTGTTGTTGGCAGAGCTGAAGAATATCTACCAGACGGCAGAGCGTGGTGAGTTCGTGATTGAGGACGGCATCGAGGACGTGCACTCACAGGTGGAGCTGATGCTTACCCGCAAGCTGGGCGACATGGGTAAGAAGATACACTCAGGCCGCTCACGCAATGACCAGGTGCTTGTGGATTTGAAACTGTTTACGCGCCATGAGCTGATGGAGATTGCTGACGGTGTGAAGACGCTGTTCGACGAGCTCATCAAGAAAAGCAACCAGTATAAGGACGTGCTGATGCCTGGCTATACGCACCTGCAGATTGCCATGCCCAGCTCATTCGGACTGTGGTTTGGCGCATACGCTGAGAGTCTGACAGACGACATGCTATTCTTGCAGGCTGCATGGCGCATGACAAACCGTAATCCATTGGGTTCTGCTGCTGGTTATGGCTCGTCGTTCCCCCTGAACCGTCAGATGACGACAGACCTGCTGGGATTCGACACGATGGACTACAACGTGGTCTATGCCCAGATGGGGCGTGGTAAGACAGAGCGTAACGTAGCCTTTGCCATAGCCACCATCGCCGGTACACTGAGCAAGATGGCTTTTGACGCCTGCCTGTTCAATTCGCAAAACTTCCAGTTCGTCCGGCTGCCGAAGGAGTGCACCACGGGGAGCAGTATCATGCCCCACAAGAAGAACCCCGACGTATTCGAGCTGATACGTGCCAAGTCGAATAAGCTGCAGGCATTGCCGCAGCAGGTAACGCTCATCATGAACAACCTGCCTGTGGGCTACTTCCGCGACCTGCAGATTATCAAGGAAGTATTCCTGCCTGCCTTTGACGAGCTGAAGGACTGTCTGCAGATGACGGCCTACATCATCAACAAGATGGAGGTGCGCGAGGACATTCTGGACAATCCGATGTATGACCCGATGTTCTCCGTAGAGGAGGTGAACCGGCTGGCTGCAGAGGGTATGCCCTTCCGCGATGCCTATAAGAAGGTGGGTCTCGACATCGAGGCAGGACAGTTCAAGGCCGACAAGGAGATACACCATACCCATGAAGGAAGCATCGGCAACCTCTGCAATGACCGCATTGAGGCACTCATGCAGCAGGTGCTCGGCGAGTTCCATTTCGAGCGGGTGATTGAGGCTGAGAAAAGATTAGTGAAGAATGAGGAAAATTAAATACTTGGCGCTCACCTTGCTGCTATGTGCATGCAATGCCGAGAGTGAATATAGCAATCATGCGTGCTATATTCTTTATCATAACGCCTACTATCTTGACCAGACGCTGGCAGAAGCCATGAATTCCTACGCCCGTGGCATCTTCTGCCTCATCAGCGAGTCGCAGGAGGGTGGCGTTATCTATCTGAACTTCCAGAACAGCAATGGTCAGACTTCGCGACAGCGTGAGACTGCGTTAGAGACCAAGGCACACTTTGTGCTTGGCATGAATAACGGCATTATTGTAGGCTTTCAGGCCCTCAACGACTCACCCAATGGGGGCTTTGCAGCCTATGACCAACAATGTCCCAACTGCGTGCGTAAGCACAATAGTGCCTACAACCCCAAGTATCGCCTGACGATGGGCAGTGACGGCATTGCCACCTGTACTGTCTGTGGCAAGCGGTATAACATGAATAATCGCGGCATCATTCTCAATCCCGAAGAGGGTGACATCAACCTCACTCAGTACATCGCCACTACTACTGGTCCTCAAGGGGACCTGCTTGTGCATAATCGATGAGACATACATTTTATTAGGAAATATGGCACTGAATTATATTTGGATAGCATTGTTCACCATAGGTGTGCTGGTAGGCGTCATCAAGTTGTTTTTTGGCGACTTTGAGGCATTGCCTGCCATGATGGACTCCACGTTTAATATGTCGAAAGACGGCTTTGAGATGTGTCTGGGACTAACGGGCACACTGACGCTGTGGATGGGTATTCTGAAAATTGGAGAAGACAGCGGGCTCATCAATAAGCTGGCAAACTTCCTGAGTCCTGTGCTCACCAGATTGTTCCCCGAAATTCCCAAGGGACATCCTGCGTTGGGAGCCATTTTTATGAATATCTCGGCAAATATGTTGGGTCTTGACAATGCAGCCACGCCGATGGGCCTGAAGGCAATGCAGGAGCTGCAGAGCATCAATGAGAAGAAAGATACAGCATCAAACTCAATGATTATGTTCCTGACGCTCAACACGTCGGGCATTACCATCATTCCCATTTCCATTATGGCCTACCGAGCCAAGGCAGGAGCTGCTGACCCTACGGATGTGTTCATCCCCCTGCTGCTCACGTCGTTGTGCTCTACCATTGTGGGTCTCATCGTATGCTCCATCTATCAGCGCATCAACCTGTTCAACCGCTACATTATGGCGTTGTTTCTCATCATCGCGGTGTTTGTGGCAGGGTTGTTCACCTTCATTCTGGGCATGGACAACCAGCAGATGCAGAGTTTCTGCCGTGTGCTCACCAGTGTGATGATTCTTGGTGCCATCATGATCTTCATCTATTCGGGGTGGCATAAGAAAATCAATGTCTATAACTCGTTTATCGAGGGAGCAAAGGGTGGCTTCCATGTGGCAGTGACGCTCATACCATACGTTGTTGCCATCCTTGTTGCTGTAGGATTGTTCCGTGCATCGGGTGGTCTGCAGATGTTACAACACACTGTTGAGGCGGGTGTAGAAGCCATCGGACTGAACAGTGACTTCGTGGGAGCACTACCTGTAGCACTGATGAAGCCACTCAGCGGCCCTGGAGCACGTGGTATGATGTTGGAGAATTTCTCGCACTTTGGTCCTGACTCGTTCATTGGTCACTTGTCCAGTGTGTTGCAGGGCTGTACCGACACGACATTCTATATCCTTGCTGTCTATTTCGGTAGTGTGGGCATCAAGAAGTACCGTTACTCTGTGACCTGTGGACTGTCTGCCGACATTGCAGGTATGATAGCCGCCGTGTTTATCAGCTACTTCTTCTTTGGATAATTGGTTGAAGGTGGAGGGTGGAAGGTTAAAGGAGGATACAATAAACTGCAGGAAATGCCGTTATTATGGAGTATGCAGTGGACAGACAGAATCAGACAGGTAAAGATTGTGCTGGTGGTGGCAGCGGTGGTGATTGCTGTTGCCTCACTGCTGATTTCCCATCTGCTTGTGCGTGACTTGCTAAACGAGGAGCGTGCAAAGATGCAAGTATGGGCCGATGCCATGCATTCTATCAATGCTGCAGGTCCTGACGATGATATCTCATTGGCACTCAGCGTTATTAAGAGCAATAGCACCATCCCCGTGGTGGTGATGAGCAGTGCCGGCGATGTGATAGACTTCAGCAATATTGACATCAGCCGCAAAGACACAACAGCCTATCTGGCTGACTTTGGCCAGCGTATGCAGCGTAGTGGTAATGCCATCAAGATTCTCTACGGCGACTCTACAGACTATGACGTGGTGTGCTATGACGAGTCCATCATGCTGAAACGTCTGTCAGCCTGGCCCTATGTGCAGTTAGGCATTGTGCTGGTGTTTGTGGTGGTGGCCATCTTTGCCCTGCTGTCATCGAAGCGTGCCGAGCAGAACAAGGTCTGGGTAGGCTTGTCAAAGGAGACTGCCCACCAGTTGGGTACGCCCATCTCCAGCCTGATGGCTTGGACGGAGATGCTGAAAGAGACTTATCCTGAGGATGAGATGATACCAGAGATGTCACAGGATGTGAAGCGTCTGGAGCGTATAGCTGAGCGTTTCTCCAAGATAGGTTCTCTGCCAGAGCCTGTTGAGTCCTCCATGAATGAGGTGCTGGAGCATGTCATTGCCTATATGGATCGCCGCACTTCCAGTAAGGTACAGATGATTCGCCAATTCCCTGACCATGAGGTGATTGTCCGCATGAATGCCTCCCTCTTTGAGTGGGTTATTGAGAACCTCTGCAAGAATGCTGTTGATGCGATGGAGGGTGCAGGCACTATCACCCTGACGCTGATGGATGAGGGTGACCAAGTCGTTATTGAGGTTCAGGACACGGGTAAGGGCATCAAGAAGAAAGACATTAAGAGCGTCTTCACTCCTGGCTTTACCACCAAGAAACGCGGCTGGGGACTTGGTCTCTCACTGGCCCGCCGCATAGTGGAGGAGTATCATAAAGGCCGCATCTTCGTCAAGCAGTCAGAACTTGGCAAGGGTACGACCTTCCGTATTGAAATGTCCTCTAAATAGTTGAGAGTTGAGGGTTGAGAGTTGAGAGTTCTTTGACCTGAAGGTACAAAGCGGCAAAGCCGAGCGGAGAGTTGAGAGACTAGAGATTCTTAAACAACCTCGATGCCTTGTTCTTCACACAGCTTCAGGCTCATCTCCTTGAGCTTGAACTTCTGGATTTTGCCTGAACCGGTCAGGGGGAACTGGTCAATGAAGAACACATACTTGGGAATCTTGTAGCGGGCAATCTTGCCGCGACAGAACAGTTGTACGTCCTCAGCAGTCATCTTGACACCCTCCTCCAGGATGATGAAGGCACCCACGGCCTCACCATATTTCTTGGAGGGGACAGCAGCCACCTGCACGTCGCGTATGCCAGGCATGTGGTAGAGGAACTCCTCAATCTCGCGTGGGTAGATGTTCTCACCACCACGTATAATCATGTCCTTGATGCGGCCAGTAATCTTGTAGAAGCCCTCCTCGTCCTTCACACCCAGGTCTCCAGAGTGCAGGAATCCGTTTTTGTCAATGACCTCTGCTGTGGCCTCGGGGTTTTTGTAGTAGCCCTTCATGACGTTGAAGCCCTTGCAGCACATCTCACCCTGCACACCTACAGGACACTCCTCGCCCGTTTCAGGGTCAAGCACCTTCACCTCCACAAAGGGGAAGTCACGTCCCACAGTGGTACAGCGCTGTTCAAAGGTGTCGTTCAGGCAGGTCTGTGTCATGCCTGGTGAGCTCTCCGTGAGTCCATAGACGCTGGTGATGGTCATATACATTTTTTCGCTTACCTGCTTCATCAGCTCCACAGGACAGAGGCTTCCAGCCATGATGCCCGTACGCAGACAACTCATGTCAAACATGGAGAACATGGGGTGGTTCAGCTCGGCAATGAACATGGTGGGCACACCATAGACAGCCGTGCAGCGTTCCTTATGGATAGAGGCCAGCACCACCAGCGGGTCAAACTTCTCAACCATCACCTCGGTACAGCCGTGTGTAAGGCAGTTCATTGTGGCCAGCACCACACCGAAGCAGTGGAACAGGGGCACGCAGACACAGAGCTTGTCGTCCTGTGTGAAGCCCATGTTCTCTCCTGTGAAGTATCCGTCGTTGGAGATGCCATAGTGAGTCAGCATCACACCCTTGGGGAATCCCGTAGTGCCACTGGTGTATTGCATGTTGCAGACGTCGTAGCAGCTCACCTGCTTCTTCATCTCGTTCAGGGTCTCATCCTCCACGTTCTGTCCCAGCAGCAGCAGCTCAGCGGTGTTGTACATACCGCGATACTTCTCCATACCAATATAAACCACGTTCTTCAGGTAGGGGAAACGCTCACTGTTCAGGTGTCCGCGTTCACAGGTCTTCAGCTCAGGCAGCATGGTGTACGTCATATCGACGTAGTTACAGTCCCATGTGCCGTCGGTGATGCAGAGCACCTCCATGTCAGAATCCTTGCACAGATACTCCAGCTCGTTCTGCTTGTAGTTGGTGTTCACCGTGACCAGCACCGCACCAATCTTTGCCGTAGCATAGAGGAATGTCAGCCAGTCAGGCACGTTTGTGGCCCAGATGCCAACATTGGAACCCCTCTTCACGCCAATGCTGATGAGTCCCTTGGCCAGGTTATCCACACGCTCATTGAACTTTGACCAAGTAAAGCGCAGGTCACGGTCACTATATACAATGTACTCCTTGTCAGGCGTTGTCTCAGCCCAGTATTCGAGCCACTCACCCAATGTCCGTTCCCAAAGTTGATAGCCCGCCCCATGATTCTCTGCAGGATAGACCCTCCCCCGGCCCCTCCCTATAGGGAGGGGAGATGTTACCTGAGCGTTGTTGTTTTTATTATCCATTGAAATAATTTTCTATTTGTTCTATTACATATTCTATATTATGGAGGACTTCTTCATTTGTGAACCGAATCACATGATAGCCCATCCTTTCAAGAGTCTCTTCCCTAAGTATATCGTCCTCTTGCTGTCTTGGTTCAGAGTGGTATCCGCCATCAACCTCTATGACTAATCCGTCATGTTGTGAAACAAAATCTACGATGTAGTCACCAATTACATGTTGGCGCAGAAACTTCAACCCTAGTCCATTGCCTCTCAATTGTTCCCACAAGACTTCCTCTGCAAGTGTCGCATTCTTCCTGTTCTCGCGGGCATATTCTTTCAATAATGCATATCTATCTGGCGAAGCCGTCTTAAAACTCATAGCTTGGACTATCTACTCCCCTCCATTTAGGGAGGGGTAGGGGGTGGGTCTCTTTTTAAAACGGAATATAAACAACAGCCAGAATCTTTGCAGACTTACCAGGGGCACCGTGTACGTGGTGCTTCACAATGGAGTCGTAGAAGATGCTGTCACCCTCCTTCAGCGTGTAGGTGTCCTTGCCATAGACAATCTCCACCTCGCCCTGCATCACGTAGATGAACTCCTCACCCTCGTGTGCTGAGAGCTGGAACTCAGGGGCCTCCTCGGGGTTGATGTCAATGACAAACGGCTCCATGTGTCGTCCAGCCTTCTGCTGAGCCAGAGGGTGATACTCCATGTGCTTGCGGGCATCAGTGGCACCATTCGAGAAGCTGATGCTGCTCTCTGCCTCACGGTCCTTGGCACGGGTCACCACAGGCCCCAGTGCATCGTTGTCATCCATAAACGTACCCAATCTCACTCCCAGGGCACGTGCTATCTTGATCAGCGGGCCCAGCGAGGGCAGGTTCTCGTCGTTTTCAATAGAAGTAATCTGGTCTGTTGTCAGACCACTACGCTCTGCAATCTCCTCAATGGTGAGGTTCTTTGATTCCCTAATCCCTTTGATTTTGGAACCTACAACCGTGTTGTTAGTGTTATTCTTAGTCATGTCTAGAAAACAATTTGGCTGCGAAGGTACGCAATAAAATCCAAATAACCAAGAGAATCTTGAGTTTTTTGTCCTTATTTATTTGGTAGTCTCAGGAATTTTTTGTATCTTTGTAGTGTGATAAAGGAGAAATCTAATACCACGAAAAACACAATTTTAATGTTTAATCTTAAATGTAATTAGCTTATGGCAGTACGTTATGTTTTGCAGCAATGCAACAATCAGAAGAGTGAGAAATACGGACATTTTGTTGCCCGTGTGTACTCTCTCGGCACCATCACTACAGATGAGCTGAGTGAGCAGGTGCAGCAGAATGCGAGTGTGAAGCGTTCTGATGTAAAGGCCGTCATCGAGGAGTTTGTTGATGTGCTGAAAGAGAAGCTGGGCGAGGGCTTCTCAGTGAAGTTGGATGGCATAGGGACCTTCTCACCCCGCATCCGTGCCAAGTATCAGTTGGTGACAGCAGAGAATCCCTACGACATTGACAAGGTGGATGCCGAGGGCAAGCCTGCTGGCATTGTGAGTGTGGGTGTGCTGTTCCGTCCAGAACGTAAGCGCATAGCTGGTGGTCAGGTTCAGACCTTGATGCCTGTGCGCAGACTGAGGAAGTATGAGAACTACGTTCAGCAGACCAATCCTCCTTCGGGTAATGGAGGTGGTGATTAAACCTTCCACTCTCTTAACGAGGCCTTCTGACACACCGTCGGGAGGCCTTTTCTTTGGTCTTTATGCTGTCCAGAAACGGCGTTTATACACAGTCAAAACGCCACTTTTACCACCTTCATACGGCTTTTTGAGGGTGCAAAAACGGCGGATTAATGAGCGAAAATAGAAAGGAGAAGATGGACAGGAAGAGGGAATGAAAAAGATTTAGTAATATTTAACAATTAAATCTGATTATATATTTATAAGACTTTTTACTGTTCTTGTCTAGTTTCGCTTTTTCCATGTTTCGTATTTTTCAGTAATACGTTTGGCGGGTATGGGAAAAATGCTTACTTTTGCCGGTGTATAATTCATAAAAAAAATATTATGTGGAAGTATTTAAAAAATAGAGGTTCAAAAAAGATTGAACACCCTCGGACGCTGAAAGATGTCAGAGAAGTTAAACCTGTCTTGCTTTTATATCTGCAACCATTAGATGAAGCAGAACATCATTTTTGTTTTTTTGCTTTTGCTGATTATATCAAGCTAGGTGCTAGTGATGAAATTGTCAAGCAAGCAGATTCAAAAATGAAAAAAATGAGGGAGGAACTCTCTGATGAAGAATACTTTATTGTCAATTATAATAACATGACATATCGATGTTATTTGGGAGAATTTAAACCCAAACACATTCCTCATGACTATAAAACACGAGAAATTGATTTTGAAAAGCTAATATCAACAATCCATAATATGTCAGTAATTTTGAAAGGAAGACATCATGCAGCCATTTATTTAATGATCAAACATGGAAAATTCGGTAAAGGGCAGGAAAATATGAAACAGTCAGATTACCGTAAAATGATGAAGCGATATGGTTTCAACAGTTCATTAGGAAAATCAAATTTATCAGAATCGACCAATGAGAACTTTGACTATTTATACTTCAAAATACCTATTTTCAAGAAAAATGGCAAGTATAATACATTGACAGAAAAAGACAATAAAAATATTGAAAAAGAACATCAATTTAGAGAATTCTGCTGTCATTTAATAGACAATTATTGGCAGCAAATGGTGCAATAAAGCCCCAGAAACAATAAGATTTACACATTTGTCCGGTAAAATGCAGATATTTGCCGGACATTTCTTTTTTTGCTTGCTCCATTTCTTTTCTGTACCTAATTTTGCACCATCAAACCTTGCCAGCGCTGTTTCTTTGCCCTATGGCCTCTATCATGAACGGGGCATTGAACAGAAGTGATGCAAAGGTCTAGATAAACATTTAAAATTTAACTAATATGACAAATTTATTTTCTTTAATTACTCTCATTCAGCCCGCGAGAGTTGAAAACAGCAAGAAGGGCAAAAACGGTACCTCAGGTACCAAGTGTAAAATTCTGTTACAGGAAATGATCTCGAATCATTTTTTCGTTGCCACTGTAACCAGTAACAGGGCAGCGCGTAAAGCTATCAAGGAAATGGGTAAAGATCATCTCATATACGTCTATATGGGAGAAGAGAGACCAAGACGATTCCTAAGCTTTGTACCTGGAGTTCAGGTAAGTGATTTAAAATTTATTGAATTTTTTAAAGAAAAAGAAGTATGATCACTTTTCAAAGAACGGTTTTCGAACCTATGCTCCCTCTCACTGAGGGGGCTATGGTTCAGGCCATGAAAGTGGCTGACGTGAAGGTCAAAGAGTATCGTAAGATTCTGGCTGACCTTGGTTCTAACAAATGGGGCAGATATGTTGATGCCCCAAGTTTCAAACACTGGCTGAAGAAGGAGCTCAAGCGCAACCCGCGCTTGGCTCTGAATCCAGAGAAACGTATCAAGGCTTGGGCTGCAAGCATCAAGACCAGTCTGCCTGCCTATTGCTTCTCAGCCTGGTTTGACCAGAGCAAAGGAGACAAAGCCTATAATAAGGATAAGATAGGCTGCTGGCGTGAACAGCAGTATGCCCACCTGACCGGCCTTGCGGTTTGTGACTTTGACCATCTGGAAGAGCCACACTTGATTTTTGAACGCTGGCAGCAGTCTGTTGACTTTGAGAAGGAAGGCATCATGACGGTCTTCATCACTCCCTCTGGCCAAGGCCTGAAGGTTGTCTTCAAGGCCCGCATGGAGTGGGGGAATCTCATTGACAACCAGTACAGCATGGCTGAGATGCTGGGCTTGGAGGCCAAGATTGACAGCAGTTGCAAGGATGCCTGCAGGTTGGCTTTCACTTCAACCACGGTTGACCTCCTATTTATAAACAAGGAGATTTTCTCCTTCGAGAACCCTGCATACGAGCAACGTTATGGTCAGGACTACCGCGATGGCAAGACAGCACCTACCATGCCTAAGTGGATTCAAAAAGAAGGAAAGCCAGCCACAGCCGCAACACCCACGACCAAGCAGACTGTGGCAGCAACCGAGGATGCCCAGCTTCTGGGT
>ERZ809504.148-NODE-148-length-10356-cov-6.387341_pt1 | contig 10356 bp, 8 predicted proteins | sample MGYA00521273_ERZ809504 | MGnify/ENA primary metagenome ERZ809504 (study PRJEB31581, sample SAMEA3312979) | metagenome | study: EMG produced TPA metagenomics assembly of the PRJEB8939 data set (Metagenomic analyses of Rumen microbiomes reveals...
ACTTTCAGATAGCGCGTGCCATCGGATTGGAGGAAGAGATGGGAAACATGCACAAGGCGATGCTAGAGGTACGACGTGTCAGGAAGGAGATGGGAATAACCCCTGTCGTCAAACAGATCGATACCCTTGCCGCAGAATATCCCGCACAGACCAATTATCTGTATGTCACTTATAGTGGGACTGCCTCAGATATTCCTTTTGAGAACGACGGTAAGAGTATCATCGTATTAGGCTCTGGTGCCTATCGTATCGGTTCCAGTGTGGAGTTTGACTGGTGTGGGGTACAGGCTTTGAGCACCATCCGTAAGGAAGGGTGGAGGAGTATCATGATCAACTACAACCCTGAGACGGTGTCTACAGACTATGATATGTGTGACCGTCTGTATTTCGATGAGCTGACTTTCGAACGTGTGATGGACATCATCGACATGGAACAACCACATGGTGTTATCGTCTCTACAGGTGGACAGATTCCTAATAACCTCGCTATGGCATTGGATGAGCAGCAGGTACCAATCCTCGGGACTTCGGCACAGGACATTGACGGAGCGGAGGATCGTGCGAAATTCTCACAAATGCTGAATGAGATCGGTGTCAACCAACCTGAATGGAGTGCCTTGACCTCGATGCAGGATATTGATGCCTTCGTGGAGAGGGTAGGTTTCCCGGTACTGGTACGTCCCTCGTATGTGCTGAGTGGTGCTGCCATGAATGTATGTTCCAATAAGGAAGAGCTGGAACGTTTCTTGCAACTGGCAGCCAATGTGAGTGTGGATCATCCTGTCGTGGTGTCAAAGTTCATTGAGCATGCTAAAGAGATAGAGATGGATGCTGTGGCAAAGGATGGTGAGATACTTGCCTATGCCATCTCAGAGCATATAGAGTTCGCGGGTGTCCACTCCGGTGATGCCACCATCCAGTTCCCACCTCAGAAACTGTATGTGGAGACTGTCCGTCGTATCAAGCGTATCAGTCGTCAGATTGCGAAGGCACTGCATATCAATGGTCCTTTCAATATCCAGTATATGGCTCGCGACAATGACATCCTGGTTATTGAGTGTAACCTGCGTGCCTCCCGTTCCTTCCCCTTTGTGTCGAAGGTGTTGAAACTGAATCTGATAGAACTCGCTACGAAAGTGATGCTGGGACTGCCGGTAGAGAAACCGCATAAGAACCTCTTCGACTTGGATTATGTGGGTATCAAGGCAAGTCAGTTCTCCTTCAACCGCCTCCAGAAAGCGGATCCTGTCTTAGGTGTGGATATGGCATCGACTGGTGAGGTGGGATGCTTGGGCGATAATACCTCTGCTGCCTTGTTGAAGTCAATGTTGAGCGTGGGACACCGTATCCCTAAGAAGACGGTGTTGCTCTCTACGGGTAGTGCCAAGCAGAAAGCAGAGATGCTGGATGCAGCCCGTATGTTGGTGGAGCATGGCTATGAGCTCTATGCCACAGGCGGTACCTCTAAGTATCTGGAGGATAATGGTATACGGAACACGTTAGTGCATTGGCCCAGCGAGTCCAATCAACAGCCGCAGGCATTGGATTTACTACATGACCATAAGATTGACATGGTGGTGAATATCCCCAAGAACCTGACGACCCATGAGTTGACGAACGGCTATAAGATACGCCGTGCCGCCATTGACTTGAATGTTCCTTTGATAACGAACAGTCGTCTCGCATCAGCATTCATAAATGCCTTTTGTACCATACAACTCGACGAGATTGATATTAAGTCATGGAATGAGTATTAAATAATCACGCAAATATTTGGCGATTCGCCAAATATTTGCTAATTTTGCAGTTAATAACTTAAGAACTGCAAGGAAAATGGAGTTTGGTGACACCTTTGAATCTAAGATTAACCGAAGCGATTATAAGATTCTCATCGTTGACGATGTAGTCAGTAACGTCTTGCTACTCAAGATATTACTGACGAATGAGAAATTCCAGGTATGTACTGCGTCAAATGGTAATACCTGTATTGAGCAGGCAAAGAAAGAACATCCTGATTTGATCTTGTTGGATGTGATGATGCCTGATATCAGTGGATTTGATACTGCCGTTATTCTGAAAAAGGATCCAGAGACGTTGGATATTCCTATCATTTTCTTGACTGCTTTGAATAATCCCAGCGACCTGGTTCATGGATTCCAGGTGGGTGCCAATGACTTCCTGACGAAACCCTTTAACAAGGAAGAGCTGGTGATGCGTGTGATGCACCAGATCAGTCTGGTCGCTGCTAAACGTATCATTGTCCAGCAGAATGAGGAACTCAAACGCACTATCTCCAATCGTGATAAGATGTATTCGGTGATCGCTCATGACCTGCGTTCTCCTATGGCATCCATCCGTATGGTCTTGAATCTGGCGGTGAATGTTGTCTCCCCAGAAACGGTGGGAGAAGAGATTTTCGGATTATTGGATAAGGCAAACCGTGAGTCTGAGGAGACCCATGACCTGTTGGACAACCTGTTGAAATGGACGAAGAGTCAGACAGGACGTCTGAATGTGGTCTATCAGGATATCGACTTGGACGATATTGTTCCAGGTGTCGTAGACATCTTCAGGATGATTGCGGAGATGAAGAAAATCGTTCTCCAGTACATTCCTTGTGAGGAGAAACTGGTCGTCCACGCTGATAATGACATGATCAAGACAATCATCCGCAACTTCATGTCTAATGCCGTGAAGTTTACACCAGAGGGAAAGAGTGTCGAGGTGTTCTGTAAGCGTGAGGGTGACTTTGCCAAGATCAGTGTTCGTGACCATGGTGTGGGTATTGCCCCGGATCGTCTGGAGACTATTTTCCATAAGGGTGAGTCGACTTATGGTACAGGTGGTGAGGAAGGCTCTGGTCTTGGCTTGCAGCTCTGTCAGGACTTTGCACGTAAGAATGGTGGTGACGCCATGGTAGAGTCTGTATTAGGAGAGGGCTCCACATTCAGTGTTCTGATACCATTAAAGAAAGAAGAATAAATCAAATAATTATGAAACAAACAATACTTGTAACAGGAGGAACAGGCTTTATAGGTAGTCATACAACCGTTGAGCTGCAGAATGCAGGCTATGAGGTTGTTATTGTTGATAACTTGTCTAACTCAAATGAGAAGGTGCTTGATGGCATTGAGAAGATCACTGGCATCCGTCCTGCTTTTGAGAAGGTTGACTGCTGTGACTTTGACGCAATGGAACAAGTGTTCAGGAAGTATCCAAAAATCGAAGGTATTATTCACTTTGCCGCCTCTAAGGCTGTTGGTGAGAGTGTGGAGAAACCTCTGCTCTATTATCGTAATAATATCGTGAGCTTGGTGAACATCCTTGAGTTGATGCCCAAATACAAGGTGAAAGGTATTATCTTCTCGTCCAGTTGTACGGTATATGGTCAGCCGGATCCAGAGAATCTTCCCGTCACAGAGGAAGCCCCTATCAAACCTGCAGAGAGTCCTTATGGCAATACCAAGCAGATTAATGAGGAGATTATCCGTGATGACATCAATAGTGGTGCTCCTATCAAGGCAATCCTGCTGCGTTACTTCAACCCCATAGGCTCCCATCCCTCATCTATCATCGGAGAGATGCCGAATGGTGTTCCCATGAATCTGATTCCTTATGTGACGCAGACAGCGATGGGTATCCGTGAACAACTGAAGGTGTTTGGTAACGACTATGATACTCCTGATGGTACCTGTATCCGTGACTATATTTATGTGGTAGATTTGGCAAAGGCTCATGTGAAAGCAATGACACGAGTGTTGGATACAGACAGTGAGAAACTGGAGGTGTTTAACGTGGGTACTGGTCATGGTTGTACTACGAAGGAAATTGTTGACGCTTTCCAGAAAGCAACAGGTGTGAAACTTAATTGGACTTATGCTCCTCGTCGTGCTGGTGATATTGAGAAGGTATGGGCAAACCCGGAAAAGGCAAATAAAGTACTGGGGTGGAAAGCCGAGACTTCTCTTGAGGACACTCTGAAGAGTGCGTGGAACTGGCAGAAGAAACTGCGCGAGGAAGGTATTCAATAGTGACATATAACCAGTCGTTGTAGACTGTGTTTATTTTGTGTTTGTGTTGTTATGAGCCCCCGATGCGAATCGAGGGCTCATTCTATCCAAAAAATGATGATGATGAATGAGAATCTCTTAGAACAATTAAATGAAGGTCAGCGTGAGGCTGTCGTATACTGTGATGGTCCTCAACTGGTCATTGCCGGAGCAGGTTCAGGCAAGACACGTGTGCTGACTTTTAAGATAGCCTATCTATTGCAGCAGGGGATGGATCCCTGGAATATCCTCGCGCTGACATTTACCAATAAGGCAGCAAAGGAGATGAAGGAGCGTATCGGCAGACTGGTAGGGTCGGAGCGTGCCCGTTATCTTCAAATGGGTACCTTCCATTCGGTTTTCGCAAGGATATTGAGAGCGGAGGCTGCCGCATTGGATTTCCAGTCGAACTTCACGATTTATGACCAGAGTGATTCTCGTTCTTTGGTGAAGAGCATTATCAAGGAGATGCAGTTGGACGATAAAGTATATAAGCCTGCCTCTGTATCCGACCGTATCTCTATGGCAAAGAATCACCTGTTGCTTCCACAGGCTTATGCGCAAAGTTCCTGGGCGACGGATGATGCACAACATAAGCGTCCGGCGTTGAAGAATATATATATAAGGTATAGTGAGCGTTGTAAACAGGCGAATGCTATGGACTTTGACGACCTGCTGGTATATACCTATATGCTGTTGAAGAACCATGAGGATATCAGACAGAAATACATAGAGCGTTTCCAATATGTTCTGGTGGATGAGTATCAGGATACCAATTACGCACAAAAAGAAATATTAGTGTATTTGTATGATAAAAACAAGAATAATATTTGTGCAGTTGGTGATGACGCACAAAGTATCTATAGTTTCCGGGGTGCCCAAATAGATAATATTCTTAGTTTTTCAAAGGAATTTGATGGAACACAGATATTTTTAGATATTAATTATAGATCTACAAAGAATATTATTAATGCGGCAAATAGTCTAATAATGAAGAATAGTTATCGCATTACTGACAAACCGACTATTCAGGGTGTAAAAGAAAAGGGAGACTTTTTGACTCTCAAGCCCGCCTATAGTGATAAGGAAGAGGCTATTATCGTATGTAATGATATCCAGCGAATCAAGCGAAAAGACCAATGTCATTATAGTGATTTCGCTATCCTTTATCGTACCAACTCACAAAGTCGTTCCTTTGAGGAACAGATGCGCAAGGATGGTATTCCATATCGTATCTATGGTGGACTGAGCTTCTATCAGCGTAAGGAGATAAAGGATGTGATAGCCTATTATCGTGTGGTGTCTAACCCGAATGACGAGGAGGCTTTGCGACGTATCATTAATTATCCCACACGTGGAATAGGGGATACGACAGTCAATAAGATTGTAGAGACTGCCAATACCTATGGAGTGAGTCTGTGGACGGTAATCTGCCAGCCTGTGCTTTTCCATCTTTCTTTGGCAAAAGGTACTGCGACAAAGATAGAGGCGTTCCGACAACTTATTGAGAGCTGGATTGCCCGTGTTGATAAGGAGGATGCCTATGAGCTGGGGCATGCCATTATCATGGAGAGTGGTATCAGTAAGGAGATTTATGGTTCGAATAATCCCGATGACTTGTCACGTCAGGAAAATTTAGAGGAGTTCCTGGGTGGTATGCAGGATTTTGTAGAGGGTCGTCGGGAAGAAGGTATGGAAGAACAGGTATTTCTCTCTGATTTCTTGCAGGAAGTCGCATTGTTGACAGACCTTGACAGTGATGATGGTGATGCTGATGATAAAGTGGTGTTAATGACCATACATAGTGCGAAAGGCTTGGAGTTCCCGACAGTCTTTGTGGTGGGATTGGAAGAGAATATCTTCCCGTCTCCTATGTGTACCAACTCCATGCGTGAGTTAGAGGAAGAGCGTCGGTTATTGTATGTTGCCATTACCCGTGCGGAGAAGCATTGTATTCTGACCTGTGCGCAGAACCGTTGGCGTTATGGGAAGATGGAATATGATACTCCTTCAAGGTTTATCAAGGATATTGACAGCCATCTGCTGCAAGTGGAGTCGGAGAGGGGAGGCATTGCTCCTGCCGTGTCTGTTACCAGACGTCCTGTCTCACGGATGCAGAATCCACGACCGGTGGCAAAACAGTTTATGGCTGACCCCAAGCCTCGTCTGATTCCTGTCCGACAAGAAAGTCGCCTGCCGCAGTCGTCTGTCGGTGATATTGGCTTAAAGGAGGGAAATGTGATAGAGCATCAGCGCTTCGGGGTCGGAAAGGTCATCAAGATAGAAGGGAGTGGAGAGAACACCAAAGCCACTGTTGAGTTTAAGAATGCCGGTACGAAGCAGTTATTACTGAAATTCGCTAAATATACGATTATTGGATAACCCGTTAAAGAGCCTCATCCTCTGGACGTTCCAGAAGATGAGGCTTTATTTTGGGAAGATGTTTCTTCTTACGTAGAAAAGCAGCCTTACGGGCTTCATATTCCTCGAAATGTTTCTCCAGGAAGTTATCCGCCATACTACTTGTTCTTATTGTAGATGATGCTGATTCTTACTGGGTCATGTATGTTCTCTGACCCACCTACCAGTCTGGAACTGGTTATCGACATCTCATGATGGACGGCACTGATAGATGTTGTCGTCGTGGAATAAGAGGTTGTCGAGGTTGTTGAGGTCTGAACAGGTATTAAGACAACTTTGTTCCAGTCAGGATGTTCTGTGGTATAATTAGCACCTCCTCCTTGCTTGAAATCATATAAGACATTGATTAACGTGGAGATATTATTGAAGGTGTAAGAGTTGTATGATGTGTTTAACGTTGCCAGATAGGTGGTGACGTTATCAGGGACTTGATGTTTCTCAAAGAAAGTTGTCACACTGTCTTTCGGCACCATCAGTAGTGTCGTAGGGTCTTTCAGTAACTTCTCTGCCAGCTCCGTCTTGTCGTTCATCTTATGGAATATCACCTTCGCGGAGGAGATGGTGTCATTCTCATGATTAAGTTTGATTTCATCGATAGGGAGTGTCACCTCTGTGAAGATACCTGCGGGAGTCTTGAGGTATGTCCACCCTGTCTCCTTAGCCATCTCTGAGATGAGCTCCTCGTTATTAGTGATATGTGTAGTCTGCATGACCTCTTCTGTGCTATAGAAGAACGACATGTCGTAATACTCATTCTCGTCATCATCATCATCTTCTTCATCATCCATGTATTTATAATACACCGTCATGCGTGTGGTAGCGATTTCTGACATGACACCGACACCATCCGTCGTCTTGAAATAGAAGCCCGGACATACGTTTTTGATGAAAGACTGGGAGTTCTTGAAATATTCCGGATGGTCGTAATAAGTCCGCATCAGGTACGTGCCATAGTTGCTGTACTCCTTGTTGTTCTTGTCCTTATAGGGCTTGTTTAATACGAATTTGATGACGTTCCTGCCTTCGTTCGCCTTTCTCGTGCTGTCATTCTGCTGCATATTGGTCACGCTGTACATCACGTCGTACTTCAGGCCGTCTGTTCTGACATATCCCTCTTCTTCCGGGTCAAAGTTGGACAAGTAATTTCTTCCCTCCTCAATAGGTTTGTCTAACTCGTACATCGTCATCTTCATGGCGGCGAGAGAGTCTCCTGTGAAATTGGAGAGGTGAATGGATATGACACAAGAGTCCGCAACCACATTACCATGCTCATCTAAAGAAAGGATTTGATCCTCAGGAAAGAAGATACTGTCAGCATCATTCTCCAAAATAGTAAACTGGGTCGCGTAATCTGCTGTTATATAAGCACTCGTCTCCGGATCCTTAATACGACCAAGGTAAGTGTGGATGTTTTGTGCCTGCACGGCATCAACAATCATTGATCTCGTAGCGACATCAAAAGTGTCAGTTTCAATGGAAAATAAGTCAACATTGCTTGTTAATGTCTTACCAATACCTACCGTGTCTTCATCACATGAAGAGATCGTTGCCATCATGGCGGATACAATCCCTATCAGCAGTAATTTTCTCATCATTGAAGTCTTAGAATCTTAATGATATTATCCTTATTTTTTATACCTTATTTTTAAATCTGCTCATAAAAAGCCTCGTATGCCTTCCCAAAATCCTCTCCCGGGTATGCCAGTGTCGGAATATTGTTCGATTGAGCATATGCCAGCAAACTTTCATTGACATCTTTATGGGCGGCTATGACACCATCGCTATAGTCGATGGCAAGCTTTCCCAGTTCTTCAAAGTCAAAATGCTTGTTGTATTTGTCCAGCAATTCCGCTTTGGCTTCTCTGAAATCAACACATTGCTTGAAGTTTGTGCCTAAGTCGGAGTTCAAGCTCTTCGTGAAAAGGGACGTGACAACTTTCGTGTTGGCAAACGAAGGCTCTTCATGGTAAGCTGTCTTAATATAGAGTGGGACTACGGCACCCATCCAGCCTTGAACATGGATGATGTCGGGGACCCATCGTAATTTCTTGACGGTCTCCAGTACGCCTCTTGCGAAGAAAATGGCACGCTCACCGTTGTCGGGATAGTCCTCTCCCTTTTCGTCCATCGTCATCTGGCGTTTGGAGAAATAGTCGTCATTGTCTATAAAGTATACCTGAATACGGGTCTGGGCAATAGATGCCACCTTGATAATCAAAGGGTGGTCTGTATCATCAATGATCAGATTCATTCCCGAAAGGCGGATCACTTCATGCAACTGTCCACGGCGCTCGTTGATGATTCCCCATTTGGGCATGAATGTACGTATCTCGTGTCCGTTCTCCTGCATGACCTGCGGGAGAGCTTTACCCATCAGTGAAAGATCGCTGTCGGGTACATAGGGTACAATCTCTTGATTGATGAACAATATTTTTTTTGCCATATTCGGTATAATTTATCTGTGCAAAGGTACGAAAAATAATTCACAAAAACGTAGAATCGTGCAGATTTAAGGATTTTTAGTCTCGAAATTGGCATATTTTCACGATATTTTTTCCTTATTTGATAAAAATGTTGTTATTTTGCACCCGATTTGTATACAAGCGAATAGATAATGATAAAAGTATTCAATAAGATTGTGGATCTTCAGAATCAGCTTTTTGAGGACCGCAAGCAAGGAAAGGAAATAGGTTTTGTACCTACCATGGGGGCACTTCATGAGGGACATGCCTCCTTGGTGAGACGTAGTGTAAAAGAGAATGCGATAACGGTGGTTTCTGTGTTTGTAAATCCTACGCAGTTTAATGATAAGAACGATCTGAAAAACTATCCCCGCACTCTTGAGGCTGATTGCGAACTGTTAGAGAAATGTGGTGCGGATTATGTCCTGGCTCCTTCAGTGGAAGAGATGTACCCGGAACCAGATACTCGTCAGTTTGAGTATCCTCCCGTGTCTACTGTCATGGAAGGCGCTCATCGCCCCGGACATTTCAATGGTGTCTGTCAGGTCGTCAGTCGCCTGTTCTATATCGTCAAGCCGACTCGTGCCTATTTCGGAGAGAAAGACTGGCAGCAAATCGCTGTTGTCAAAGCGATGGTTCGTCATCTGGGAATTTCTGTCCAGATTGTGGAATGTGAGATTGTCCGTGATGAAGACGGATTGGCAAAGAGCTCTCGTAACACCTTGCTCTCGGCTGACGAAAGAGCCATTGCGCCAAATATCTATAAAGCCTTGAAGGCAAGTGTCAAATACGCTGAGAATCATACGCTTAAGGAAACGCATGACAAGGTAGTAAATGACATCAATAAGGTGGACGGACTGGACGTGGAGTACTTCTCTATAGTCGATGGGAACACCTTACAGGACATTGAGAATTGGGAGGACTCTCCTTATGTGGTAGGATGCATCACCGTCTATTGTGGTAAGACTCCAATTCGTTTAATTGATCATATAAAATACAAGGAATCATGATGATAGAAGTAATGAAGTCCAAGCTTCATTGTGTGACAGTTACCGAGGCAAATCTCAACTACATGGGCAGTATCACCATCGATGAGGATCTGATGGATGCAGCCAATCTGATAGCAGGTGAAAAGGTTCAGGTATTGGACAATAACAATGGAGAGCGTTTTGAGACCTATATCATCAAAGGTGAGCGGGGTAGTGGTTGTATCTGTCTGAATGGTGCTGCTGCCCGGAGGGTTCAGGTTGGTGATGTGGTGATCATCATTTCCTATGCCCTGATGGATTTCGAGGAAGCCAAGTCCTTCAAGCCCAGCGTAGTATTCCCCAAGGAAGGAAACAGGGTATAACCATCGTATTCTTAATACTTTTAAAACCCTTGTCACCGTTGCCGCCTTGCAAAAGTATTTGATTGTCAAGGGA
>ERZ809504.149-NODE-149-length-10328-cov-3.368150_pt1 | contig 10328 bp, 10 predicted proteins | sample MGYA00521273_ERZ809504 | MGnify/ENA primary metagenome ERZ809504 (study PRJEB31581, sample SAMEA3312979) | metagenome | study: EMG produced TPA metagenomics assembly of the PRJEB8939 data set (Metagenomic analyses of Rumen microbiomes reveals...
GGGATAGCCTAAGCAAGCTTAGCTCTCCGCTCGGCTTACCGAAAGAGTTTGCTCAGATGGAGCAGCGGCTGCAGGAAATACATCCAAAGGAAGAGGATAGGATGTTTTACTATCATTCCCCTGAGGATCGTATAGTTCTGTCGCATGCGCTGTTTTGGGTGATGACACAGCCTCAGTGCCTGAAGGGTAAGATTAGGAAGGAAAGGTTTTTTCTCTTGCTTCGACAGTATGAAGAAGAGATGCTTGATGCCTTTCTCATGGAGGACGATTATTTCTCTGAGCTATTGCTATGGCGACAGCATTACAGCGTTTATGGATGAGATAAGAGAAGGAGCTTTTGTGGTAGTGATGTTTTCAGAGGCTTACTTGAAATCATTCAATTGCGTTTATGAACTGGCCGGAGTGTTGAATCATCCCGACTATATGAAAAGGATTTTTCCCATAGTGATGGATGAAACGGTGAGAGGTGAGAACAAATACAAGGAATTAGCCAATTACTGGGAAAAGAAGAAAAACGATACCACGCTTATCATTAAACAAATTATTTCTGAGGATAAGACAGTGATATTACCATTGGAGAAAAGGATTAGTCTCATCGAAGAGTATATTCGTCAGTTGCAGAAACTTGCTGAGGTGACAGATGAAATTAACTCTTACTCCTTTGAATCTCTTAAAGAGCGTTCCTATGAACCATTGTTGTCAAAAATCAAGGAAAGATTAAACGTTGAATAATGGCAAACGAAACAAATAAACAAGACGATACCAGGAAGATCATCAATATTGCATGGGGATGTGCGATAGGAGTTGTTGTGATTTGGGCGTTGACTTTCTTCGTACTGTTTATGCCAGAGACGAAGCAAGGTATTTTCGGAGACATGTTTGGGGCGGTAAATGCCCTTTTCTCAGGGCTGGCTTTCGCGGGATTGATAATTACCTTGATATTGCAAAGACGAGAACTAGCATTACAGCGTGACGAACTGGAACAAACACGTAATGAGTTTGTGGAGCAGAATAAGACCATGAAACGGCAACGGTTTGAAAATACGTTCTTTAACCTGATGTCGTTGCATCAACATATTACAGATAACCTTGAATATAAATGCCCTGACGGGGCAGATCATTTCACTGCTAAAGGAAGGGAAGTATTCAAGAAATTCTATTTGGAAAAAGACAACTTTGACGGTTCGCGTGGAATCAAGGGCTACTTAGAGGCAAAAACCGTTGATAGGTTGTTTAGTTATAGTGACATTGAGGTATTTAATCACTATTTCCATTTCTTTGATGGGATTTTGAGCTATGTCGACAGTAGTGATTTGATAGATAATGAAGAACGCTATCAGTATGCTGTGATGCTGAGGAATACTTTGTCGGACAATGAGCGCTATCTGATGTTCTACTACTATGCCGCTTGTGGAGGAAGGCATAAAACAATAGCTGAAGAGTATGCCCTGTTCTATGATGTTTTGCCAAAGGAACTGGCGAAGGAAGAACATTACGGGCTGTTTGAGCCTGCGGCGTATAATCATTATATTGCGTGATGAGAATGCCGAAATATGTTAGTGTTATGGCGTTTAATGAATGTTGCTAATCTATGAAATTAGTTCTTGATACCAATGTTATCCACGACGATTTTTTGTTGCATGGACCAAGAATAACAAAGTTGTGTAGTGCTGCACCTTCTTTGGGATATGAAGTGTTAATACCAGAGGTGGTTTGTGATGAGATGGTTAATCAATATAGAAAGAAACTCCTGCAAAACATGTCTGGTTATTCTGCCGTCGTAAAGATGATAGATGAAGTAAGGACAGGTACAAAGAGCTCTTTTGAAAAAGATGCATTCATTAATAAAAGTGTGGTGGATTACAAACCTGTTCTCCTGAGCAGACTACATGAACTTGGGATAAATATAATACCTTATCCCAGTGTGGATGCAAAAATATTGGTGTCAAAAGACTTGCTCCTGAAAAAGCCTTTCAGAGAGGTGAAGGATGAAACGATAGGCTTATGCGATGCTATGATTTGGGAATCGATAAAGTCTATCTGTGACAGACCAACGGCCTTGATTGAAGATCCACAAATAGAGTTCTTATGTGCAAACACAAAAGATTTCGCAATTTCCACCAATACACTTCATCCCGATTTGGTATCAGAGCTGAAAGAGGCAGGCTTTCTTGAAAACTGCGTCGAGCTGATCTCTACCGTTGATGATTTCTTTAAGAATAGAATTGATGCAGAGTTGGAAGAACTCAACGGCATTAAAAGTGCCTTGCTGAAAACGGGAAAATTCAATCGATTCGATCTCGGGGAAGAAGCATCCAAGATTCTGAATGAAGACTTTATGGAGGAGAATCTACTGGAATCAGATTTTGACTCGGGAAATTATGCTCACCTTTCTGGATACTGCGAAGACCCGACTATCAGATATGTGAACGAACCCAAAATCAAAGAAATAGAGGTTAGGAGACTGGCAGATCAAACTGTACTTATAGAGGCAAAGGCGATAGTCCTAGTTGAAATGGACTATTTTGTATATGCTGCGGATTACTATTTGATAGACGATGATAAGCAACCAGCCATCCTTGATGATAACTGGAATGACCATTATTATTGGGTAGAAGGAACGGCGGAAGTTACTAGCGCGTTAACGTTCAGAACCACAGCAAAGGTTGGAAAAGTTTTATCGCAAGACGCAGAGATAACAGACGTTGAATTGTAGTTTTGGTATACTTTGGAATTATAGCAGAGATTTTAATTATATAATGACGAATAAAGAAAAACCTGTATTTGGAACAACGGAATGGGCGGCTTCAAACGTGAACTATTTGAAGGGCTGTAGCAATGACTGTAAGTATTGCTTCAGCAAGGAGATGGCCATCCGCTTTAAACGGAAAACACCGGAAAACTGGAAAGAGGAAGAAATAAACTGGGAGGCATATAACAAGAATGTGAAACTGCGTGAGGGGTATATCATGTTCCCATCAACACATGACATCACGCCCAAACATCTTGATTTGGCCATAGATTTTCTGAAAAGACTGCTTGGTAATGGGAATAAGGTGCTGATAGTGTCAAAACCCTCGTTTGAATGTATTAAGCGGATTTGTGATTCATTCGCCGATTACAAAAACCAGATTTTGTTCCGCTTTACCATAGGTTCAATCAACAACAAGACGTTGAAGTTTTGGGAACCCAATGCGCCAGATTACAATGAAAGAAAAAAGGCTTTGGTTTATGCCTTTGAAGCTGGCTATCAGACAAGTATTTCTTGTGAGCCCATGTTGGATGACAAGATTGATAAGGTAATAGAAGACTTATTTCAATACGTGACTGATGCCATTTGGCTGGGCAAAATGAACTTTGCCATTAGACGGTTGCGTACTAACGGTCATTTGGATGCTGAAAACCAAGCTGCAGCAGAACAGCTGCTGGAATGGCAAAATGATGCCGCCATTAAGCAACTGTATAACAAATATAAGGATAATCCACAGATTAAGTGGAAAGAGAGTATCAAGAAAGTCGTAGGATTGGAAGTCTCAACAATTAAAGGAGAGGACAAATAATATGGCAGAAGAAAAGGATTTCTTTAAGAAACAGACAGACTCGTCGCGTGTAAAAGCCAGTATTGTTTCGGAGTACTTCCCGCAATACTGCAAGATTATACGCCGTAAGCACGAACCTGAGATGTTCAGGTACATAGACTTGTTTGCAGGCCCTGGTATTTACGAAGACGGTAACATATCTACTCCTATTATGCTTGCCCGTAATATTGCCAAGGAAAGTTCACTGAAAGACAAAGTGCAGTTTGTATTTAATGACTTGAACTATTGTGAGGAACTGAGAGCCAATTTTGAGGCAGAGTTTCCTAGAGGCACTTTCCCGAAGAAGGTGTACTTTACGGATAAGAAGGTAGGTGATTATGAGAATATCTATACTTATCTTGAGAAAAGCACGATGAAACTATGTGGAGGGTCATGGCGCAATGAACAGCCATCGCTGCTATTTTTTGATCCGTTCGGCTATAAAGGTATGAGAACTGAAACATTGGCCAAGTTCCTGAAGAATTGGGGTAATGAGATATTCTTATTCATCAATACGAAGCGAATTAATCCTGCTTTAGAAAACGAGTTGTTTGAGGAGATGATGAGGCTTTGGTTCCCTTCAAGGTTCGATACCCTTAAAGAGGAAGTAAGAAAACTTAAAACGCTGACGGAGAGATTGGAGTATATCCTAACCAGTCTGCGTGAAGAGTTCGTGGCATTGGTTGGCGGTATGGTGTATTGCTGTGCATTCCGCTTTCAGGAAGAGAATAGCCGAACTACCAGCCATTATATCCTGCACATTACGAAAGGTGATAGGGGATATGACTTGTGTAAGAGTGTTTACAACAAGTATGCTAATGAAGACTTGGTGTTGAGCCATGGAAGTAATACCTATACATTTGACCCCAAGAAGTGTGCTAACGATGTCTCGCTGTTTGGAGATACAAATATGGCTGCTGAAGCTTTAAAAGACATACTTTGTAAAGAATACAAAGGTAAAACGATAACGGCCTTAGCCTTGTTTGAAGAACACCAGCGAGGGTCGAGATACAGCCGCGACCACTACACAAGAGCACTAAGAATGGCAGAAGAGGAGGGGCTGCTTACGGCAGAATATACCGATGGTAAGAACCATAAAGTGAAGGTGCTGATAGATAAGGGCTGTGTGGTGACGTTTAAATGAAATATGGAAACAGTGATATGAGGATTACGAATGAGGTTCCTGAGAGTTGGCAGGATTTGCAGGATAAGGTATGTAAGTATCTTAATCAGGCGGGTTATCATGCAGAAACAACCAAAACCATTGAAATGGTAAGAGGGAAGGTCGAAGTGGATGTGTTTGCCACCTCGGATGATGAGCTTTTAAAGCAATTTATCTGCGAGTGTAAATACTGGGAAACGCCTGTGCCGCAAGAAAAAATACACGCCTTTAGAACTGTGGTACATGACTCAGGGTCAATGCTTGGTATCTTTATATCGAAGACTGGCTACCAGAAAGGTGCCATCGAGGCAGCGTATTGTTCAAATGTGTTGCTGAAAGACTGGCAAGGTTTTATTGATATGATTGCAGTGAAATGGGTGAAGAACCGTTTTGATGAGGTTATGAGAATAGCATCGCCACTTGCTACATATACAGATGTACTGGATGTTCCTGTGGAAATATTGAGCGATGAGGACAAGGCTTTAAATGAAGAGCTTTTTGAGAGATATCTACCACCTTATATGGTAGGAAGGTCATTGCAAATGGGCATGCATAAAGAAATGTATGTTGACTGTGACGGAACAAGATTTGAGGACTTTAATAGCCTGTTTAATTATCTGGAGGATGTATATAGGGAAGGAGTTGCGAGATTTGGAGAGCTGTTCGCTAAATACAAGGAGGCGAAGCTTGATTTGGATAATGATGGCTATATGGTGTTCAATTCGCATATCTGTGAGTATTTGTCGAAGGAGTGAAGTTATGACACAGGAGGAGAGATGGATGGAAAAGTATAACGAAGTGATTGATTTCATTGAAACAAACCATAGGAATCCGTCGAAACATCGGATTGAGGAGCACGATATGCTCAACTGGTGCAAGGCCAATAGAAAGGCTCTTAATGCAGGGAATATGAAGCAGGATAGAGTAGAGAAGTTTGGAAAACTTCTGGAAATGACGGAACAGTATAAGAGGGTAAATCAGTGGAAGTGAGGCCTTGCATCCCACTTTTTTGAGTTATTTTGATGGAAAATATTGAGAAAAAGATAAAATTTTGCTGATAGATTTGCAATAATTGACAGAAATTGTCTATTTTTGCAAATGAAATAGCAATGCGATGGTAAAAATAGAGACTATATCAGATTGGATTTCGTCCAAACCTTTACGAGGGAAGTACACCTTCTCGCGTGATGAGCTATTGTCGTCTTTCCCCGACTTAAAGCCCGAAACGGTTTCTAGAAAACTGTCGCGTGAAGTGAAGAAGGGGAGATTGATGATTCCCGTGCAAGGGTTCTATGTGATTATCCCTGATGAATATGTGCTTCGCGGGTTTACGCCGCAGCCATTCTATCTGGATGACATGATGGGGCACTTGGGGCGCAACTATTACGTGGCTCTGATGAGTGCGGGCAGCTATCATGGGGCAGGACATCAGGCTCCGATGACATTCTGTGTGATGTTGGAACCACCTGCCATGCATGATAAGAAAACGGAAAAGTACTCGACGCAGTATTTCTACCGCACAAACATACCGATGGAATACGTGGAACGCAGACAGACGAGGACGGGATATATCAACATATCGTGCCCGGAACTGACGGCGATAGACATGATAGCCTATCAAGCACGTTCGGGGAGTGTGACAAGGGCTGCGACTGTGCTGGCTGAATTGGCTGAAAAGACAGATTTCAGGCGATTGGAACCTGAGTTCGTGAAGGTGGCTCCGGTGGCGTGTTTCCAGCGATTGGGATATATTCTAGAAGTGGTGCTGGAAGAGAAGGATACGGCAGATGCTGTGTATGATCTGCTGAAGAAGGCTGAAGTGAGATTGCAACCAGCAGCGTTGAAAGCAGGAAAGGCTGTGGAGGGCTGTGAGGTAAACGGACGTTGGAAGATTATAGTTAACGAAGAGATTGAAATAGACGAGTTATGATACCTCAATCGTATATTACAGAGTGGAGTGAGAAAGCTCCTTGGGGACTGAACCAACAGGTGGAGCAAGACTTGATTATCTGCCGGGCACTGGTTTCGATATACAGTGATGAGTTTCTGAAGGAGCATCTGGCTTTCAGAGGCGGTACGGCATTAGGAAAGTTGTATCTTAAGCCGCAGCCTCGATACTCTGAGGATATCGATTTGGTGCAGGTGAAGGCAGAGCCCATCAAAGAGACGATAGACCACTTGAGGGATGCATTGGCATGGTTGGGCGAACCTGTGGTAAAGCAGAAGAAGCACAACAATACGCTGGTGTTCAAGGTGCAACCAACGGACATGGATGCGGGTGAGATTCACCTGAAGGTGGAGATTAACTGCAAGGAACACTTTTGCGTATTCCCGATGGTACGGGTGCCTTTTGCGGTGGAGAACTCGTGGTTTACAGGTGAGTGCGAGGTGCTGACGTATGAGTTGGCAGAGATGACGGGCACGAAACTGCGGGCTGTGTATCAGCGCAGGAAGGGCAGAGACTTGTTTGACCTGTGGAAGATTCTGACTCAGGTGCCGGATGTGGACAAGGAGAAGGTGATGCAGAGTTATGAACGGTATCTTGGCTTTACGGCATCGCATCTGCCTACGTACAAGCAGTTTGTGATGAATATGGAGGAGAAGTTGCAGGATGAGGAGTTCCTGACCGATACGGACATCATCCTTGGCCCACAGGTGGATTATAATCCGCAGGTAGCATGGGAGAAGGTGCATGAAGAGTTGGTGATGAGGGTGTAAGTGGCGAATTAAATGGCGAATTAAATCCTTCTCAAAAATCGACGGATGGGGCAAAGATAATAAAAAGTGCAGAAAATTGTATAAAATAGGTATTTATTTCGTTTATTTTTGTAATTTTGCAGCCGAAAGGTGAACAGATAAGGGTGAACAGATGAATCCTTTAAAGAAAATAATCCAGTGGTATTTCAGTAAGTCGGCACTGCCATATTGGTGCCTGCTGCTGGCAGACGTGTTGGCGGTATTCGTGATGATGCTGCTCGCCTATTGGGTGTTCAATAGGACGGGGGAGATGTTCGAAAACAGCTTTGATGTGCTCTATACGGCTTTGTTATATGCTGTGTTGAGCATCATCGGAGCAAGGGTGTTCCGTACTTATTCGGGGGTGGTGCGCTACTCGTCGTTTGTCGATCTGATGAAGGTGGCGTATGCCAACATCTTGAATATGGTGATCGCCTTGTGCGTGTCGTGGCTGTTGGAGGCATATGCTGTTTCAGAACTGGCTGCATTCACCAAGACGAACATCGTCGTCGGCTATGTGATGGCTACCGTGGTGATGTGGGGCTTCCGGGGTCTCGTGAAGACCTTGTACGACGTGTCGTTCCAGGACAACCGTATGATGCGGGTGCTCATCTATGGGGCCCTGTCGGGCGGTGTGGGCCTGGCCAAGGCCATCCGGACGCAGCGGCCGGTGCGGTTTAAGTTGTGCGGCTTTATCTCGCACGACAAGCGGGCCAAGCACATGCAGTTGATGGGTGAGCGGGTGTATAACGTGGATGATGACCTGAAGGCGATCATCAAGAAGAAGCGTATCAAGGCCGTCCTCGTGTCGCCGCTCAGGGTGGAGGAGTTCCGTGACAACCAGGAGATACAAGACCTGCTGATCAACGAGGGCTGTAAGATCTTCATGGCACAGATGGTCAAGGAGGCCAGCGTGAAGGACGGCCAGTTGATAGACGATGATGCTGACATGCAGTTGAAGGAGGTCTCTGTTGAGGACCTGCTGCCGCGTCCGGAGATCAAGGTGAACCTGAAGACCGTGGGCGAGGTGCTGAAAGGCAAGCGGGTGATGATTACCGGTGCTGCCGGTTCCATCGGCTCGGAAATCGTACGCCAGGCGGCTGCTTTCGAGGTGGAGTCGCTGATGTTGATCGACCAGGCAGAGACACCGGAGCATGACATCCGGCTGATGATGGCCAGGGAGTTCCCGGGCGTCAAGGCCACGACAGTGGTGACAAGTATCACGGACCGAGACAGGATGGAGCAGCTGTTCAAGGACTTCAGGCCTGACTATGTGTTCCATGCCGCCGCCTATAAGCATGTGCCCATGATGGAGGATAATCCCAGTGAGGCCGTGAAGAACAATATCTACGGTACGAAGGTGATTGCCGACCTGAGCGTGAAATACGGGGTGAAGAAATTCGTGATGATCTCCACCGACAAGGCGGTGAACCCGACGAACGTGATGGGCTGTTCGAAGCGTATCTGCGAGATCTATGTGCAGTCGCTGAACAACTCGCAGAAGGTGACGCAGTTTGTGACGACACGCTTCGGTAATGTGCTGGGGTCGAACGGATCGGTGATTCCTTTGTTCCGCGAACAGATCAAGAATGGTGGACCGGTGACGGTGACGGATGAGCGTATCGTCCGATTCTTCATGCTGATACCGGAGGCTTGTCAGTTGGTGCTGGAGGCTGGTACGAAGGGCAACGGCGGCGAGATCTTCGTGTTTGACATGGGTAAACCAGTGAAGATCGCTGACCTGGCCAAGCGTATGATTGCCCTCTCAAAGGCCAAGGGCGTAGAGATCAAGTATACGGGTCTGCGTGAAGGCGAGAAACTCTATGAGGAGGTGCTGAGTGAGATGGAGGGTACGAAGCCGACGTTCCATGACAAGATCCGTATCGCAGAGGTGCGCCAGTATGACTATAAGCAGGTGTGCAAGGATATTGAGAAGCTCATAGAGATTGCGCGGCACTTTGATAATATGGAGACGGTGAAGAAGATGAAGGAAATCGTGCCGGAGTATAAGAGCAACAATTCTATTTACGAAAAACTGGATAAGTGAAGAGTGAAAAGTGAAGAGTGAAAAATTAAAACGGAGAGTGTCGGTTGACGCTCTCCTTTCTTTGTCTTATGAGAATTTGATAGTGCCTTGGATGGGGTCGTGCGACTCGGGGATGGATACAGGCTCCTCGGGTTCGTCGCCTGTGGCCTGCGAGTTGATGCTGTCGAGAATCTCACGGGTACGCTTGTAGGTGGGCGTGGATTCTACAGCAGAGATGACATCGTCGTTGTCGAGGTCTTCGGAACGGAAGAGGTAGATGTTAGGACGACGCTTGTAACGCTTGGCTGTGCTGTCGCCACCATAGTAGCGGTTACGACGGTCCTGACGCTCTACGGCCTTAGCCTGTTCCTCGGCAATGCGGTTGATATCGTCCTGAGTATGTTTCTTCATGTGGGCATCCATACCGTCGACACTCTCGATGCCGAAGCCGGTGGCGAGGATGGTGACCTTCACCTTCTTGCCGAGTTCCGGGTCGGTGGCCAGTCCCCACTTGATCTCGAAGTCGTTGCCGAACTTCGCCATGAAGTCGTTCACATCGTTCATCTCCTCCATCATCAGCGACTGCTGACCGTCCTTTGAGCCAGCAAACGTGATGGAGAGCAGGATCTTCTTGGAGTTGAAGATATCATTGTCGTTGAGAAGCGGTGAATTGAGGGCGTCTTCGATGGCATTCTTCACACGACCCTCGCCCTCGCCATAGCCTGTAGACATGATGGCCACGCCACCATCCTTCAGAACGGTCTTCACATCGTTGAAGTCGAGGTTGATAAGTCCGTGAACGGTGATAATCTCTGCGATGATAGCT